>Ga0181593_10000647_pt1 | contig 30554 bp, 26 predicted proteins | sample 071ome_19_FD_133756 | JGI IMG/M metagenome (GOLD analysis project Ga0181593, IMG submission 133756) | Coastal salt marsh microbial communities from the Groves Creek Marsh, Skidaway Island, Georgia - 071413AT metaG (megahit assembly) | ecosystem: Environmental > Aquatic > Marine > Intertidal...
CGCCGTATTTATTGCGTTGGGCGTAATTATGCTGCGCACGCCCGCGAAATGGGACATGACCCGGACCGCGAGCCACCGTTTTTCTTTATGAAGCCGGCCGATGCCTATGTGCCGACAGGGTCATCTCTGGATTTCCCGCAAGCCACGAAAGATCTTCACCATGAGATCGAGTTGGTCGTTGCGATCAATAAAACCGGCAGCAATGTTCCTGAAGATAAGGCGTTGGATATCGTTTACGGCTATGGCGTCGGCCTTGATATGACCCGGCGCGATATCCAAGGTGAAGCGAAAAAAATGGGCCGCCCCTGGGACATGGGCAAGGGTTTTGATCATTCCGCGCCGATGACGGCGTTGAAACCAGTCAGTGAGGTTGGCCATCCCAATCAGGGCGCGATTTGGCTCAAGGTGAACGGCGAAGTGAAGCAAGAGGGGGATCTGAATCAGCATATCTGGAATGTGCCGGAAACGATCTCCTACTTATCCGGTCTGGTGACACTGGAGCCGGGTGATATCATCATGATGGGCACACCGGCCGGTGTCGGTCCTGTCCAGCCGGGCGATAAGCTCGAGGGCCATGTCGATGGCGTGAACGATCTGGCCGTCAGCTATAAAAAATAATTTCTATTTGAGCGCGTTATTCGGCGGCGGCTTTATTGTCCGCCGCCGTTTTTATATCTGCATTTGGCCCGCGTTTATGCGCCATTTGATGGGCGATGACTAAAAAAGGAATGGTGAACATCAATATCGCGGCAAAGAAATAAAACACGATATCGTGGTGCCCCCGGTCGATCAGCCAGCCGACGAAGACAGGGGCAATCGCATGGCCGCCACTCATGGCCGCCGACAAAAAGCCAAACACTTTACCGATGGAATGTTGAGGCACAATGGCACGCACAATGAGATCGCGGGCCGGGCGGATCATTCCTTGGGTGAAACCGATGGTAATGATGCACAGCAACAACAAAATGTACGGCAATGTGACCGCTTCAATAAAGATGAGCAATGCCGAAGCCACTAGCAATGAGACAACGGCGATGGCCGTATGGTTTTTCCACTTATCGGCGATCACGCCGCCCGTTAAAAGACCGGTGTTGCTGGCAATGACGTAGCTGGTGACCAAGATTGTCGCGAGGGATAACTCAATACCATTAAATCTGTTAAAAATTGTGACGGAAAAGTTGAAGAAACCCGCCATCATGATAGTGAGCAGCAAAAAAACCATAAACATCAACAGCACTTGCGGTTTAAAGAGCATGCCGATACCAAGTCCCGTTGGTTGCTGTGTGTTGGACTTTTCATGATCGTCAGTCGTTTGAGGTTTGCTGTGCAGTAAATGACCATTGGCGATCATTAAAAACATAAAAACGATTCCAATGCCCCCAGAGATGACGAGTGCCGTGCGCCAATCCCAAATCGAAGCGAGCAGTACCATTAAGCCGGGAGCGATCATCACACCAAGGCCGCCGGTAAAGGTGTGCAGGCTGAACGCACGACCGAGAAATCTTTCATCGATTTGCGCATTCAGTATGGCGTAGTCGACGGGGTGGAAAACGCTGCTGCCGATACCGGCGATGGCCATGAGAACAAGAGCGAACCAATAATTATCGGCAAAGCCGAACAGGAGGAACGGCACACCCATCATGCCTAGCCCTACGGGTAAAAGGATGCGGCCGCCGATTTTATCGACCAGAAATCCCACGGGAACTTGAACGATCGTGCCAGTGAGGTTCAGGATCGTCACTAAAAAGCCAACCGCGGCATAACTGACGCCGAATTCCTCTTTGATCAGGAAGAAAAAAGGTGTCAGCGCCATGATGTAAAAGTGACTCATGCCGTGACCCGTGCCGATCAGGGAAATGATTTTCGTGTTTCTCCATCCGGTGGGGGTCATCAAGGCCATGATCTGGTGCTCGTTAATGTCGACGATTTTGTGAAGGCCTATTGACAAAAAATTGAACGGTCAGGAGGCCTAATAGATTGTATTGTTGTGGATAAATACCTTGCCCGCAAAGGGTATACAAGCGAATATCAAGATCAATTGAATGGAGGAACTTATGTCCGAAGGTGACGGCCTGATTAAGCCGAGTGTCGATCCCGATAAGCCAATGATCGGTCTGCGCGACCTCAAGTCAACGAATGATGCGACATGCCGTACGGTAACAACCGTTCGTGGCCACGAAATCGTCTGTGATGAAAAAGACGGTTCGAACACAGGAGCGTCGCCGCTGGAAACCGTTTTGGCCGGGCTGGCCAGCTGCGAGAACGTTATGATTTACCGGGTTTGTGATGCCTTGGGGTATCAATACGATTCCGTCGATACGGAAATCCAAGCGGAAGTCGATGGTCGTGGTTCGCGTGGCGTTCGAGGTGTGCGGCCGTATTTCAATTGGGTTAAAATGATAATCACCATCACGAGTAACGATTTGGACGAAAAGAAGCTAGCAACGGTTAAAAAAAATGCCGAAGCCCGTTGTCCTGTCATGAATTTGATGGTTGATGCGGGTGTCGATGTCGAAACCGATTGGAATCTCGTTTCAAGTTAAAATTCTCGCAAGTCTTGATTTGTCAATTGCTGGTCTATGGGAGGCAGATGTGAAAAAACAAAAATTGGGTAACAGTGATTTGGACGTTTCAGTCATCGGTTTGGGGTGTATGACCATGGCCGGTGTTTACGGCAAAGCGGATGATGCGGAGTCCGAAGAGTCCATCCGGCACGCGTTGGATAATGGCATGAATTTTATTGATACGTCCGACGCATACGGCAATGGCAAAAATGAAGATATGTTGGGCCGTGCCCTGAAGGGATACCGGGATAAAGCAATTATTTGTACAAAGTTTGGCAACTTGGGGCGGGGCGGTGGTGGCAGCCGTACCGTCGATGGCCGTCCGGAATATGTATTCGAAGCATGTGACAAAAGCCTGCAACGCCTCGGAATAGATGTCATCGACTTATATCTCGTTCATCGCATTGATCCGAGTGTGCCGATCGAAGATACGGTCGGTGCCATGAAGCAATTGATCGAACAGGGCAAGGTTCGCTATATCGGACTTTCCGAAGCAGGTGAGGAAACAATCCGCCGTGCTCATGCAGTCCATCCGCTCAGCGCACTGCAAAGCGAGTATTCTTTGATGTATCGCGACGCCGAAACTGAATGGCTTCCGACCTGTAAGGATCTCGGTATAACCTTTATGGGATACAGCCCCTTGGGGCGGAGCCTGTTGACCGGGGCGATCCACTCTATGGACGACCTGCCGGAAGAGGACCGGCGCCGTTCGCACCCGCGTTTCTTTGAAGATAACCTGCCGAAAAACGTCGAAAAAGTCTTGGTGCTTGAAGAGGTCAGTAAGAATAACCAGTGTTCGCCGTCCCAAGCGGCACTAGCGTGGGTTTTAGCGCAGGACTACGACATAATTCCAATCCCCGGCGCGAAGCAGAAAAAGCACATCGACGACAATATCGCTGCAGCTGACGTCAATCTCAAAGCAGAAGATGTAAAAAAGTTGAATGATGTTTTTGCGCCCGGTTCGGCAGCGGGAACGCGTTATCCAGAAAAGCAATTGGGCACACTGAATATTTAACGGCAGTTATGCCGTACGGTTTGCTGTACTGCCGAATAAATCGTTTCTGACGGTTTCAAGGTGCATGCGCATGGTGTTTTCTGCGTGTTCGACGTTGCGTTTTGAAATGGCGTCAACGAGCTCGCGATGCTGCCCTTCATAAATCGTTCGCCGTTCCCGTGTCAGGTTGGCGGCTTTTAAGTTGCCCCATTCGGTTTTCCAGCGGATCATGTTAATTGAATCGAATAGCGCCGTTAAAAGCGTATTTCGGGCGGCCTTTGCGATTGTTTGATGGAGGTTGCTGTCCCATTGTTCGAATGTTTCGAAGTTTACAGCTGTTTCGCTTTTATCAAGCGCCTCACGCATCGCCGAAATATCGCTTGCTGAAGCTCGATGTGCGGCGAAACCGGCAATGCGCGGTTCAATCATGATGCGAACTTCCATGACCTCTTCCGGATTGGTACATTGTGTTAAAATATTGAGTTGATCATCGGTAACCGGCGGACGGGTTCCCAGAAATGTTCCCCGGCCGACGTGTCGCCAAATTTTACCCTCGGCCTCTAATGTGGCGTAGGCTTGCCGTAGCGTGCCCCGGGGGATGTTGAGCTGTTTGCATAGCACGCGTTCCGGTGGCAAACGTGATTTTCCACTTTTTCTGGCATCACTGATATAATCGCGCAAAGCGCTAAGTGTTTGCTCGATGCGTTTCATGAGACCAATTCTACCCAATTTCTGTTTGGTTTTATACAAGAGATTGAAATTCTGGGAGTTTTTACCAAGTATGATGTGTCAATGAGTACCAAATTCCCATTGGTATCTAATAAGCGGAAGGATACATGGATACCCGTCCCCATAATTTAGTGAGCCCGAATCCGAAGGACCCCCGACTGACCGAGCGTGTCAAAGGGGTCGATCATGAGGGCCGGGAAGCCGATTTGTCAGTGACGGTCGAACGGCCGCTGACGTTGTTTCTGAACAGCCGCGAAATCGTCACCATGATGACGATCGGCGATTACCCGGAATATTTGGCTGTTGGGTACTTGCTTAATCAAAATATGATTCATGCCGGGGATGAAATCGAAAGCGTCGATTACGATGACGAAATTGAAACTGTCGTTGTTAGAACAAAGCACAAAACTGATTTCGAAGAGAAGCTCAAGAAAAAAACACTGACATCCGGCTGCGCCATGGGAACGGCATTTGGCGATATCATGGAAAAATTCGAAACGGTATCGCTTAATCCTGAGGCCACCGTTAAAACGTCGTGGATGTATTCGCTGTTTAAAACGATCAATACGATGCCCAGCCTATACTTGGAGGCCGGCGCCATTCATGGCTGTGTTTTATGTCAGGAGGATCGTGTGTTGGTTTATATGGAGGATGTTGGACGGCATAACGCCGTCGATAAAATCGCGGGCTATATGTATCTGCACGGTATATCGCCGACGGACAAAATTTTTTATACAACCGGGCGTCTAACCAGCGAAATGGTGATCAAAACGGTTCAAATGGAAATTCCGGTTTTGATTTCGCGCTCCGGGTTTACGGCCTGGGGTGTTTCATTGGCGCGGCAAGTGGGGTTGACATTAATCGGTCGGGCCCGCGGTAAGCGCTTTATTGCGTTGTCTGGCGATGATCGAATTGAATTTGATGCCGATTTAAGCGGCATCGATGATGAGCCCCGGCACGTTCGCCGCAAGGCTGGGAAAAATTGATGCCGCCGGTACTCGGTATTTTGTTGGCCGGTGGACAATCCCGCCGGATGGGCGGCGGCGACAAGTTCTTTCAAAAACTGGGCGGCCACACCATACTTGAACATGTCATTCAGAACGCTCAGCTGCAAGTTGACCAACTGATCATCAATGCGAATGGCGATCCGGCACGGTTCGATTCATATCAACTGACCGTTGTGCCCGATAGCCTTGAGGGTCACCAGGGGCCATTGGCGGGTGTATTGACGGGACTGGAATGGGCGTCGGCTCATATGCCGGATGCTGAGTGGATTGTGACATTCGCCGCTGATGCACCGTTTTTCCCGAAACAGCTGGTTAACGATTTGAAAAACGCTGTGCGCGACAATGCTGCCGATATTGCCTGCGCCTCATCCGGCGGTCGGACTCATCCTGTCTTTGCAATATGGCCGGTCCGGCTTAAAGATGATCTCGATCATGCGTTACGCATCGAAGAAATTCGCAAAATCGATCGTTGGACGGGTCGGTACGCCGTTGCGCATATTGATTATCCTCTTGAACCCATGGATCCGTTTTTTAATGTCAACAGGCCGGAAGACTTGGCCGAGGCGGTTGCGTATGTCCGGGCTAATCTTATGAAAGCTAATCACTCATAGGTTTCAATGGCTTGCTTGTATAAAATTTTTGTACTTTAAGTATGATATCGGGCATACTCCCAAAAAAAGGGAGTGTTGCGCCATGCCGACCTATGAAGTAGGTGTTTACAATAAAGAAGTTCGTGAATGCACCCGGGTGGGTGACCATCATGCTCATCTTGATGACGATTGGGAGAATATCCATTACATCGAAATTTTTGCCGATGATGAAGATCAGGCATTATCGAAGGCAAAATCCAAGTATCCCAGCAGCCTTGGCTATGTGATTGAGCAAATATCGCTCGCCTAAGGGCGTTCCGGCCGGAGAAATCGTCCCCGCAAAATGACCCAGATGAAACCATTCTTTAACCTTCACCGGTTAAAGAATAAAGGTTCTGGCGACCATAAAGTGTCGGCAAACGGTAATTTGTCTCAGTCTGGGGGATTAACATGATACACCCGCCGTTCAGTAAGGGGCATTTATTCGAAGTTTCTTTGTACAACAAAGAAGTCCGTGCCCTCGTTAAAAATAACAAAAGTCACAATCTGTTCGATGATTATTGGGCAGATCTTCAAGTTCATGGAATTGTTGCCCGTGACGCCGAAGAGGCGCGGCTTTTAGCCAAGCAGCGCTATCCCAAAAAAGAAGGCTTTGTGATTGAGTCAGTGACATCGTTCGCAGCTTAACCGCTTGTGAACGTTTATCTACAAGGGGCCGCCACCGGAGCCTAACTTAGATCCGGCCTCACTGCTGGTGCCTTCAAAAAAGCGGTAGGCATTGATCCCTTCAAGAACGATGCCGTCAAATCCCTGGCGGATGGCGCCGAAAACATACGATTTTGCATTGCCGGTGATAATGCGGCGCCATTCCGGCTGCCAAAATTGGACAAAGTACCTATCCGGCTCGCCCGGCACAGGGGCCTTAATCCAAAATGGCGAGCCTTCACGCCAACGTGCTTTCCAATAATAGCGGTAGCTTGCCGCCGTACCGATGTCGATGTGTGCAAAGACGAGTCTTCTTGCGCCGATTTTTTTAAATTTTAATGTTTCAACAGCGCGTTTCGATAAAGGCGAACGTCCGTGAAATACATCGACAATAACCAAATCATAATTCGTGCCGTGAATATTCAGCGTGAACTCATCCTGGCGGCCAAATTTACTAGTCTCGCGCAAATACAAGAAATTTTTGACGTCTCTAATGGATAAAATACTTTTCGGGTTTTCCTGTATTGGTTGGCGCGGATAAGGTGGGATTGTATTCAGTAAATGCCGGGGGGTGTTGGCCGGGAAGGGTATTAGGTTCCGGGCATTATTGAGTTTAATTGATTCTTGTGCTTCTTGCGGTGATTTTACGTAATCAATAACGAATGTTTTGATCCCATTGTTGACGGCTTGGCCGACTAAGGGAAGCCGGGTTTCCAACACTTTTTTATCCGTCGGTAAGCCAAATAATTGGCGGCCGTAAAACAGGCCGTCAATAACGACACCATCGATGGAGCGCATATAGGTGCGCGCCGGTAATGAAATTTTGTCATCGTTGATATCTTTTTTGACGAGCAGGTCCAATCCGTCTTTTGTCAGCACCATAAAGTTCCGGTTTTGCCGCCGGGCATAAGCGCTGATTGATTGAATGAATTGGCGCATGGCTTCGCGGTGATCTGTAACCGTTAAGATGGGAATAGGGGCGTCCAGTTTTTTTTCCGTCTCTTTGCCCTGAATACGAACTCGACCACGGGGCGGTGTTTGTCCGCCAGGCGCTTGGGCAATTTGAAATTCACCGTTTTGGTAATTTGATGTTGATGCGGTGGGGTCAGCAGTCGTTTGCAAAGGCCACAAAATCATCAAGGACCCGAATGCAATGTTGAAAACAGTCTTCGCTAAACGATAGGTTGGTTGGTTAAATTTTCGCATGCCGTCCCATTCTCATGTTTATCGTCAGGCCAGTTTCTTAAGAACCTCCTCGGCAATGGCCAATGAGGATGTCAGGCCCGGTGATTCAATGCCAAAAAGGTTGACCAATCCGTTAATGCCATGTTCGTTTGGCCCTTGTATCATATAATCCTTGGCGGCTTCATCCGGGGCCTGAATTTTAGGCCGAATCCCAGCATAGCCCGGCAGCAGTGAATTATCGGGTAATCCGGGCCAATAGGTGCGAATAGCGGCATAAAACCGCTCGCCCCGGGCCGGATCAACGGTGTAATCGATGCCGGTAATATGACTGTCGTCTTCGAGCCAGGGTAAATCGGCTAGCCATTCGACATCGGGGCCGAATTTGGCCTGTCCGCCCAAATCCAATGTAAGGTGAATGCCCAGACCGGCAGCTTCAGGAATGGGGTAAATGGGCCGTGAAAAGGGGGCCCGCCCACTAAGCGTAAAATAGTTTCCTTTTGCGAAATGGCAGGGCGGAATGTGCTGACGGTCCAGGCCCTCGATCGACGCAGCGATAAATTGCGCATAGAGACCGGCACTGTTAATGACCGTTCGGCACGATAACGTCATCGGTTCTTCCCCGCCGATTGAAAGCACAATGCCGTCTTTCTCAATATGCCCTTTGCGCACCGGACTATTAAAGGCAATCATTGCGCCGGCATCTTCGGCTTCGCCTTGGTAGGCCAGCATTAAGCCATGACTGTCGATAATACCGGTTGAGGGCGATAAAAAAGCACCCACGGCCCGAAGTTCAGGTTCTAATTTTTTTAACGCTGCGCCTTCAATCCATTTTAAATCGGTTACACCGTTTGCGGCGGCGCTATCGCGTAGTTTTTCAAGGGCACTGATTTGATCGTCGGTTGTCGCGACTAAAAGTTTACCGATACGGCGGTGCTCGACGCCACGGCTTTCACAATATTCATAAAGAAGTTGTTTTCCGCGAACACACATCAAGGCTTTTAAACTGTTTTTCGGATAATAAATTCCCGCATGGATCACTTCACTGTTGCGCGAGCTGGTTCCCGTGCCGATCGCATCCGTTGCCTCGAGAACGATGACGTCGTGGCCAGTTGTTGCAAGGGCTCTGGCAATAGCCAGCCCAACGACGCCGGCACCGATAACAGCGCAGTCTATTGATTCAGTCATGTTTTTCGATGTGATCCAAGGCTGGGTAAATCACTAAAAATTGATCCGGAATGATTTGCAGCAGGCGACTCGAGACATCAAGCTTATCCCAATTGAAGGGATTTCGCCTATGAAAATGACATTGCAATTTAGAAAAGTATTGTTTTTTTTGGTAGTCTTTTCGTGGCAGGGAATCACCACGACCAGTGCAGCCGATTTGCCCTATGGCTGGAAAAATGAATGGCCGAAAACCGATTTTTCGAAACACATCGTAAAATACGACGAAATTATGTCCGGGGGACCGCCCAAAGATGGTATTCCGTCTATCGACGACCCTGTTTTCGAGAAGATAATCGAAATCGATAACATTGCCCCTACGGAGCCTGTCGTCGGTGTTGTTATCAACGGTAAAGCCAAAGCTTATCCGTTACGGGTTTTAACCTGGCATGAAATCGTTAACGATAAGCTCGGCGGCATTCCCATTACGGTCACGTATTGTCCGCTGTGTAATTCCAGCATTGTTTTTGACCGCCGTTTGGACGGCAAAATCCTGGATTTCGGGACGACGGGTAAATTGCGCAATTCCGATTTGGTGATGTACGACCGGCAAACGGAGAGTTGGTGGCAGCAATTTCTGGGCAAAGGCATCATCGGTGAAATGAGCGGAAAATTGCTGAAAATGCTGCCGTCTCGCCTTGAATCGTTTGCCAGCTTTAAAAAACGTGCGCCCAATGGGTTGGTCCTGGTGCCCCGTCATGGATTTATCCGGCCTTATGGCTCAAATCCTTATGTCGGCTATGACACGAATGTGAGTCCATTTCTGTATGGCGGACCGATGCCCAAAGGTATCAAACCGATGGTTCGTGTTATCGCGGTTAATCAAGAAGCCTGGAGCCTGCCTTTATTGCGGAAAAAAGGCCGGATCGAGAAGGGTGATCTCGTCATCAAATGGGCGAAGGGGCAAAATTCAGCCCTGGATACCCGCAAAATCGCAAAAGGTCGCGATGTCGGTAACGTGATCGTTCAACGGAAGAAAAACGGCACGTTGGTCGATGAGGTTTATGATGTGACGTTTGCGTTTGTTTTTCACGCCTTCCGCCCGAACGGCAAGATTTATACCAAATAAAACACCATTTTCCTGATATCTGTCATGATTGTGGCCGCAATCGGCGGGTCTGTGACTATGTCCGGCTGCGTATTCGAGGTGGCCAATCGATAAATTTGTTACTATCTCTATAGTGTTGATTTGAGAGATTTTTATGGCTGGTCACGACAAAAAACTTCCGGAGAAAAAGGCCTCGAAAGATGTCGAGGCGTTTCTCAAAAAGGTGGCGGCAACCCCGGTGACGACCAGGCCCGGGGGCCGGGGCCGTTTGATATTTGCCCTTGATGCGACGGCGAGCCGCCAGCCGGCATGGGATCAAGCGGCTCAAATCCAAGGCGAAATGTTTGTCGAAACGTCCAGTCTCGGGGGGCTGGAAATCCAGCTCGCTTTTTTCCGCGGTTTTGGCGAGTTTAAAGTCAGCCCCTGGCTCAGCGAAGCGACTGAACTTTTGCGTCGGATGACATCGGTGTTTTGCTCGGCCGGCGAAACACAGATAGGTAAAGTTTTAAAGCACGCAACCAACGAAAGTAAAAAGCAGCGTGTGAATGCGCTGATTTATGTTGGAGACTCCATGGAAGAGGATATTGACAAACTCGGTAAAGTTGCCGGCGAGCTCGGCTTATTGGGTGTGCCTGCATTCATGTTTCATGAAGGGGATGATCCGATTGCCGAATTTGGTTTTAAGCAAATCGCTAAGCTGACAAACGGCGCATATTGCCAGTTCGATTCAAGCAGCCCGCAAGTTTTGAAAGAATTGCTGAGCGCCGTTGCCGTTTTTGCGGCCGGCGGCCGGCTGGCCCTTGAGGATCTTGCCAAACGCCGCGGTGGTGCCGCGCTGCAACTCGCTCATCAAGTCAATAAAGGGAGCTAAACCGTGTTGGCTTATTGGGTTTTAGGAGTCGGACTCTTAGCCGGGTTGCTGCTGGCAGGGCGTTGGTTCATGAATGCCGAACCGAAGCAAATCCTGAAAATTCTCAAATGGGTTTTATTTTCCATATTGGTGCTGACGATTGGATTTATGGCCGTGACGGGACGGTTGGGCTGGGCATTGATGAGCCTGCCCGTATTGTTGCCCTGGTTAATGCGCGCCCGTGCCCTCACGCGCGCGGCTAAAAATTTTTCCAGGATGCGGCACACCTATTCGGGTGGCGGATCAGGGCAAACATCGGATGTGGATACGCAATTTCTGCGGATGCGGCTTGATCATGATTCTGGGCATATGTCGGGGGAAGTCATTGCCGGACCGTTTGCCGGGCGGAATCTGGATGATCTTTCTATGCCTGAATTAATGACCTTGCTGGGTCAATTCGCCGAGCAGGATGAGGAATCGGCCCAAGTATTGACCGTGTATTTGGACCGCGCCCATCCGGATTGGCGGGAGCAGGCGGGACAGTATGCCGGCGCAGGAAATGCCGGTGGCAGTGATGCGAATTTGACCCCTGATCAGGCGTATCAAATTTTGGGCCTGCAGCCGGGCGCCAGTGACGAGGAAATTCGAGAGGCCCATAAGCGGTTGATCGCGAATCTGCATCCGGATAAGGGCGGCTCTTCCTATCTGGCAGCCCAAATCAATCAAGCCAAAGATGTTCTATTGGGCCGTTCCTAGGTTAAAATTCACGCTCAAATAAGTCGGTTTCTGCGGGTTGCGGGCGTGTTCCAGCTATGGCACAAAGGCCCGGCCTTTTGACCGATTTCCTCGTCATTATCTTTTGGACCGCCGGAGTACAGGCATGGTGAAACCCGTTCGAAAAGCTATTTTCCCGGTCGCGGGCTTAGGAACGCGTTTTTTACCGGCAACGAAAGCCATCCCGAAGGAAATGCTGCCGGTCTTGAATAAGCCGTTAATTCAATATGCCGTTGAAGAAGCTTTGGATGCGGGAATCGATACATTTATTTTTATTGTGAGTGAAGGCAAGGAGGCCATCAAAGATCATTTTGCGCCCTCGCCGGAACTCGAATCCATGCTTGAGGAACAGGGCAAACATGATCTATTGGCCTTGGTTCAGGGTGCCGTTCTCAAAACGGGACGGGCGGCTTATATCATTCAGGATCAGCCGCTTGGCCTCGGGCATGCCATTTGGTGTGGGCGAAATGAACTGGATCTTGATAACGAAGCCGTTGCCGTCATTTTACCGGACGATCTAATCCTCAACCAAAGCGGCCCCGGTTGCTTGAAACAAATGATTGAAATTTACCAAAACGTTGGCGGAAATCTTGCTGCTGTCGAGAATGTTCCCCGGGAACAAACAAACAGATATGGCATCCTCGATGTTGTCAGCGAAGATGGTGCCCTTGCCAAAGCCAAAGGATTGGTTGAAAAGCCCGATCCGGCGGATGCGCCGTCGACACTTTCAATTATTGGCCGCTATGTGCTTCAGCCGGAAGTTTTCACTTATTTAGATAAAAAAGAACGCGGCGCCGGCAATGAAATTCAACTGACGGACGCCATGGCACAAACAATTGGTCATATCGACTTCCATGGTTTTCGATTTGAAGGAACGCGGTTTGACTGTGGTAATCAAATTGGTTTTGTTGAAGCCAATGTCGCCTTTGCCAAGGCACATTCAACGTCATAACTTCGTCAAGGTTTCTGTGATAGTCTAAGAATATAACGTTTACGTAAGAAGGATAAGTTCATGCGTGTAGCCATGATTGGCACAGGGTATGTCGGTCTCGTTTCCGGTGTCTGTTTCTCTGAATTTGGTGTCGATGTTGTTTGTGTCGATAAGGATCAAAGCAAAATTGACAGATTGAACAAAGGCGAAGTTCCGATTTACGAACCGGGCCTTGATGATTTACTGGATAAGAATGTTAAGGCCGGTCGATTGTCGTTTTCGACCGATATTGCTGAAACGGTTAAAGATGCCGATGCGGTGTTTATTGCCGTTGGTACGCCTAGCCGGCGCGGAGACGGCCATGCCGATTTAAGCTATGTCTATGCAGCCGCCGAAGAAATTGCACTGGCGATGGATGGGTATACGGTTGTTATTACGAAATCGACGGTTCCCGTCGGCACCGGGAATGAAGTCGAAGATATTATCCGCAAAGCCCGTCCTGATGCTGATTTCAATGTGGTTTCCAATCCTGAATTTTTGCGCGAAGGCTCGGCAATTAACGATTTTATGCGTCCCGATAGAGTGGTTATCGGTACCAGCAGTGAACGCGCTCAAGACGTGATGCGCGAATTGTACCGGCCTCTTTATTTAATCGAAACGCCGATCCTGTTCACAACCCGGAAAACGGCGGAACTTATCAAATACGCTGCGAATGCGTTTCTTGCGACGAAGATTTCTTTTATTAATGAGATTGCAGATTTATGCGAACATGTTGGTACGAATGTTCAGGATGTCGCCAAGGGAATTGGCCTTGATGGCCGGATTGGCAGCAAGTTTCTGCATGCGGGTCCGGGCTATGGCGGCTCATGTTTTCCCAAAGATACGCTGGCTCTCGTCCGTACGGCGCAAGATGCCGGGTCGCCGTTGCGTTTGGTTAAAACCGTTGCCGAATACAACAATCAACGAAAACGCAATATGGCTGGAAAAATTATTTCTGCATGCGGCGGGAGTGTTGACGGTAAAACCATTGCTATCCTCGGTTTGGCGTTCAAGCCGAACACCGATGATATGCGCGATTCACCAAGCCTCGATATTATTCCCGAATTGCAAAAAGCGGGTGCGTCCATTCGAGCATATGATCCGGAAGCTATGGACGAAGCCAAAGCATTGCTTCAAAACATTGAGTGGTGCGAGAATGCTTATGACACCATGGAAGGGGCCGATGCGCTGGCAATCGTAACGGAATGGAATGAATTCAGGGCGCTTGATTTAGATCGCGTTCAATCATTGCTGGAAAAACCGGTTCTGGTTGATCTTCGTAATATTTATAAACCGGAAGAAATGGCTGCCGCCGGTTTTCAATATACCAGCATCGGCCGGTAACCCATAATGGCAGGTATTTCACTCGATCCGACAATTCTACGTGAATACGATATTCGCGGTACGGTTCCCGATACCTTTAATGCAGATGTTATTTATGCTGTTGCCCGTGGATTTGGCACTATTGCCGTGCGTGATGGTTGTAAAACAATGGCAGTCGGCTACGACGGCCGGTTAAGCTCACCGGGGCTTGAAGAGGCTGCCGTCCGTGGATTTGTTGAATGTGGCTTGAAGGTGTTCCGGGTCGGCCAGGGTCCGACGCCGATGCTGTATTTTGCAACGTTTGACTTGCCAACGGATGCGGGTCTGATGATCACGGGCTCGCACAATCCGGAAAATTATAACGGCGCAAAAATGGTGATCCGCGGTCAGCCGTTTTGGGGACCGGATATCCAAAAACTCGGAACATTAGTCGCCGCCGGTGATTTTGAAACCGGTGCCGGTGAAACGGTCGATCATCCGATTATAAATGATTATGTCGAACGTGTTTTTCGTGACTATACCGGCGATAAACCGCTGACGGTGGCCTGGGATACGGGCAATGGAGTAAGTGGCGATGCCGTGCGGGCTTTAACGGCAAAGTTGCCCGGCGAACACGTTCTCATCAATATCGAAATTGACGGCACGTTTCCCAATCATCATCCCGATCCGACCGTTGAGAAAAACCTGGAACAATTAAAGCAAGTCGTGACCGGGCAACGCTGTAACCTTGGTTTTGCTTTTGATGGCGATGGTGACCGGCTTGGCTTGGTTGACTCGCAAGGCCGCGTTCTTTGGGGTGATCAAATACTGATCATTCTTGCTGGTGAAGTTCTCGCTGATCAGCCCGGATCCACGATTATCGCCGATGTTAAGGCGAGCCAGGTGTTTTTTGACGAAGTCGAACGCATGGGTGGCACGGCCATGATGTGGCAAACCGGTCATTCCAACATCAAAAGCAAAATGAAAGAAATCAATGCGCCCTTGGCTGGTGAAATGAGTGCGCATATCTTTTTTGGCCATAAGTATTACGGCTATGACGATGCAATCTATGCTGCTGTGCGGCTGCTCGGTATTGTTTCTCGTTCAGGAAAATCTCTCGATGAAATTTTTGATGCGATGCCGAAAATGATTACAACACCGGAAGCCCGTTTTCCGTGCCCGGAAGATCGAAAGTTTGTGGTTATTGAAGAAGTCAAACAACGCCTCCAATCAAAAAGCGGTATAAAGGTTCACGATATTGACGGTGTCCGGGTGCAATCCGACGATGGGTGGTGGCTGCTGCGCGCTTCAAATACGGAGCCTGTGTTAAGCGCCCGATGTGAATCGGCCAGTGAAGAAGGCTTAAAGCGTGTTAAAGCAGCCTTTGCTGAAGAAGTCAGTGCCTGTGGGCTTGAACCGCCGAATTTTACGTAAACGGCTAATTAGGCAGAAAAATTGGCGATCATGCCGAATTCGCGTTCTCCTCAATCAACAAATGAAACGGTGATAAGCGAGCTGCCGGTCGTTACGGAACATTATGATATATCCGATATCAACGCTGGCCTCGTAATCGTTGATGAAGTAAACGGGTTTGCAACTGTCGGCGCCGGTCCACTTGCACCGGCCGAGCCGAATGAGCAAGTAGAACGGATGATTCACGAGACAGATCGGCTGGCGCAACGTTTTGCCGATCAACATCGTGCCATCGCGGTCTTTCTCGATACTCACGAGCCGGGGAAACCCGAACCGCCGTATCCGCCGCATTGCGAGACCGGTACGGGACAGGAAGATTTGGTGCCACCGCTCAAATGGCTCGAAGACTGCCCGCAAGCGACATTGCTACGCAAAGACTGTATCAACGGATTTGTCGGTGCAATTGATGTCGTTTCTAATAAAAACCGGTTTGTCGCCTGGGTTTTGGAAAACAATCTCAAAACCATCATCGTTACAGGCATATGTACCGATATTTGCGTGATGGACTTTGTTCTGACGGCACTGTCCGCGCGTAACCACGGGTTGCTGCCGGGGGTAAGTGATATTGTCGTTCTTGAGCCCGCGTGTGCGACTTATGACTTGCCGCTGGCAAAAGCAAAGGCGCTGGGGTTGCCGGAAACGGCAGCACACCCGCAAGCGATTGCACATCATGCCGGTTTGTATTTTATGGCGTCACGGGGCGCGATTATCGGTTCTGAAATTATTAGTCAGAATTAAAGCGTTAAATGAGGAGGGTAATGCCGCGTTAGTTTTCAGTAGATGCTAACTGCAAATCACTGAGGCGGACTGCCATGCAATCGATTTTACGCTGCTTGATCCGGTTACAGGCCTGATAGGCTTGCCGTTTCTCCAAGCCGACAATACGCGCTCGATAAACAGGGCGTCGTTTCCGTAATTTCAACGGATCGACCCGGGCCGTACCATCTTTCAACAGCCGGGGAAATTTCGAAATCACTTTTTGAGCCATTTGCATGGCTTGCCGGAAGCGTGAGTAGGCGCCGACCTGGATCGCCCATGCCGATTTCGCCGTTAACGTTTTATTGTTGGGCCTCTTTTTTGGTGCTTCAACGACATGCTGAGTCGCTTTCGGTGCCGGCCGAGAACGGTGCTGCTGATTGATGTTGGGCGTAGGATTATATTGCCGGGCAACGAGAATATTTTGGTTTAGCTTGCGAAAACCTTTGTCCAACAAAGCCATCATATGGCGGTCGCGTTTCCGCGGGGAGCGCCCGCCAAATACGACACCGATCAGCCGACGGCCGTCACGCACGACGGAAGCGACGAGGTTAAAACCGGAGGCCCGGATGTACCCGGTTTTGATGCCGTCCGTGCCAGCATAGCGTTTAAGCAGTTTGTTGTGGTTTTTGTGGCGTTTGCCGCGATAGGAGAACGATGCTTTTGAGAAAAAATGATAGTAATGCGGATAATCGAGCAGCAAGCGGCGGGCGAGGGTGGCCATATCCCGTGCCGTTGATGTTTGACCGCGATGGGGCAATCCGGAAGCGTTTCGAAAAGTGGTCCGGCTCATACCGATTTGTCGCGCTTTCGCTGTCATAATCAGGGCGAACTTGCGCTCGGTACCGCCGAGCTCCTCGGCGACCATGCTGGCGACGTCATTGGCTGATTTGGTGACAAGGGCAAGGATCGCCTGTTGAACGGTGACCGTTTCCCCCCGGTTGAGGGCCAGCTTGGATGACGGCTGGCGGGACGCGCGTGCCGATGCGCGAAACCGTTGATTGAGCGTTAGCTTGCCCGTGTCCAGGGCTTGGAAAATCATATAGAGCGTCATCATCTTTGTCAGAGACGCGGGATAATTTCGTGTATCGGGATTGGTCGCGTGTAAGATGCGGCCGGTCTTGGCATCGATGACGAAGGAGGCGTATTTGGCATTCGCAGGCGGTGCGAGAAAAATTGCGGCTGACAGGGCTGCAATGAGGAGAAGCCGTTGGTTTTTAAACCAACTAAGACTGGTTTTCATATCTCCCCCTGTTCCCCAATATCCGCCATATCCGTTTACGGGCAGAGCCCGAAATCAAGCACAAAGATAACCGTGTCAGGCATACTTCCTCAAGTAAGCCGTTAAACCGATTCTTCAAACACTATAGCAGTGTTCATTATAAAAACGGTTAACGGCATCACCGGAGGGCATTTCTGATTCCATATCCTTTGGTTTGTTTCATCGGCGAGGCCGGCATTTGTCTAACTTGTTGATCTTTAACGATATTGCTGCAAACGCATAATTATGCTGCAATGCACAAAAAGCCTTGACCCTAGGCTTTATTGCCCCTATATTCCGCCTCAATTACTGCACTGCAACATAATCGTTGAAAGGAATTCCCATGACGACCGCTAAGAAAACAAAAGCCGCTGGCGCCAATAACGCCGGAAAAGAAGAGAAAACAGAGAAAACCGAAAGCGCTCAGAAGGCCTTTAAAGACCTGAACGAGATGATGGGCGAAGGCACGGAAGCCGTTGAAAAGGCTTATCAAGCGAGTGCCGAGATCGCCGCTGAGAATTATGAAAAGATGATGGCCATGGCGCAAGACAATGTTGAAGCCGCGATGAATTCCGGCGCTGCCGTCTTTAAGGACTATGACGAACTGACCAGTTTCGGCAAAGATAATGTCGATGCGTTTGTAAAGTCGGGCACGATCTTCGCGCAAGGCATGCAATTATTTAACAAGACGATGGCTGATTTGACGCGCCAAACCATGGAACAAGGCGTTCAAGCGACACAAGCTTTCATCGGCTGCAAAAATTTTGCCGATGTGGCCAAGGTGAACAACGACATTGTGAAAAAGAGCTACGATCAAGCGATTACCGAAAGCCGTAAGTTGGCCAATATGTCGATTCAGCTTACCGAAGAAGTGGTAACGCCACTTGCCGACCGTTACAATCAAGCTGTTGATAAATTCACGAAAGGCATGGCTGCTTAACAATTCAACGTTACTCATGCGTATTGTTTTAGCGGTCATCGTATAGCGATTATTAAACGGCCGGCGGTTTTCCGTCGGCCGTTTTTGATTCTGTGTTTGGTGGTGCTGGAAATATCGATCAAGAAAGCACATATACCTTTCATCTGGCTGTCCTCAGTTTGGCCACCAGAAATATGAATTTAAACTGATTATAGGATAATAAACCGCATCATTGCATGCTTCATAACAAGGCGGAACCTTGCCAGCTAAGCGCTCGAACGAGCCTTTGGCGGAAACGGCTAAATCCCTTATATTTATAAGGAATCGCGGGGTCATCCATTGATATCCCAGGAGGCCCCTAGAGAATTTCGGCAACGTTGAAATTCTCGATTTCGGAATTGAAGGCACCATGGCGAAAACGATCAAGCCCATAGACGATGACCACAACGAAACCGGTGTGGCCACAAAGAGCCGGCCAAAGACCAAAAAACCGGCCATGTATAAGGTGCTGATGCTGAACGACGACTACACGCCGATGGAGTTTGTCGTTCACGTTCTGGAGCGGTTCTTCAGTAAGTCACATGAAGAAGCAACACAAATCATGCTGCATGTTCACCAACGCGGCGTCGGAATTTGCGGAGTTTTTACATACGAAGTGGCGGAAACAAAAGTTACTCAGGTTATGGATCTCGCAAGACAACACCAACATCCTTTGCAGTGCACGATAGAAAAAGACGGAGACGATTGAACCCATATGTTGTCACGAAATTTAGAACAATCCTTGCACCGGGCTTTGGCCCTCGCAACAGAACGACGCCACGAATATGCAACGCTTGAACACTTATTGTTGGCGCTTACGGAAGATCAAGATGCTATAGCCGTCTTGAGAGCCTGTGGCGTCGATCTCGATTTATTACGCCAAAACCTCAACGACTTTATCGAGAATGAACTGACCGATCTCATGGTCATGCATTCGGCTGAGCCCAAACCTACGGCCGGTTTTCAGCGGGTCGTGCAGCGGGCGGTGATTCATGTTCAATCCTCGGGCCGTGAAGAAGTGACCGGTGCCAATGTATTGGTCGCGCTGTTTTCCGAACGAGAATCTCATGCCGTGTACTTCCTGCAGGTGCACGATATGACCCGTCTCGATGCGGTGAATTATATTTCACATGGTATTGCAAAAGTGCCGGGTGAATCGCGTCAGCAATCCGTTCATGGTGCCGATGAAGACACCGGCACTGAAAAGGTTGTACGCAAAGGGCATGAAGCCCTCGAAGCCTATTGTGTCGATCTGAATAAAAAGGCAGAGGATGGAAAGATTGATCCGTTGATCGGCCGTGAAGCGGAAGTCGACCGGACAATTCAGATTTTATGCCGGCGGAACAAAAATAATCCGCTTTATGTCGGTGATCCCGGTGTTGGTAAAACGGCTATCGCCGAAGGATTGGCGCTGCGTATCGTAAACGAAAACGTGCCTGAAGTTTTATTGGATGCCACCATTTATGCGCTCGATATGGGCGCTTTACTGGCCGGTACCCGGTATCGGGGCGATTTTGAAGAGCGCCTGAAAAACGTGATGACGGAACTCGAGGCGATGCCGGAAGCCATCCTGTTCATCGATGAAATTCACACGGTCATCGGAGCGGGCGCCACCAGCGGCGGGTCGATGGATGCATCAAACATTCTTAAACCGTCGCTGCAAAACGGCGGGTTACGCTGCATCGGTTCAACGACTTACAAAGAGTATCGCGGTTATTTCGAAAAAGACCGGGCTTTGGTCCGGCGTTTTCAAAAGATCGATGTGTATGAGCCATCTGTCGAAGATACGGTTAAAATCCTGCGTGGTTTAAAACCATATTTTGAGGAGCATCACAACGTTCGCTATACGGCGGAATCCCTTCGGACTGCTGTCGAGCTTGCCTCACGGTACATCAGCGACCGTAAACTTCCCGATAAAGCTATTGATGTGATCGATGAAGTGGGCGCTTCGCGCATGCTGCAGCCCGAACACAAGCGACGTAAAACGGTGACCGTAAAAGATGTCGAGGAAATTGTCGCGACGATGGCGCGAATTCCGCCGAAGTCGGTTTCACGTGACGATAAGAAAGCGCTGAAGAATTTAGAACGCGACCTTAAAACCATGGTGTTCGGTCAGGATCAAGCGATTGACGCCTTGGCCAGTTCGATCAAGCTTGCCCGCGCGGGCTTGCGAGAACCTGAGAAGCCCATCGGCTGTTACTTATTTTCCGGCCCGACTGGCGTTGGCAAAACGGAAGCGGCCAAACAGCTGGCCCTGACGCTCGGTGTCGAGTTGGTTCGGTTCGATATGTCTGAATACATGGAGCGCCATAGTGTTTCGCGCTTAATCGGCGCGCCACCAGGTTATGTCGGCTTCGATCAAGGCGGCTTGCTGACGGATGCCATTGATCATCAGCCCCATTCAGTGTTGCTGCTCGATGAGATTGAAAAGGCACACCCGGATTTGTTCAACATCCTGCTGCAGGTGATGGACCACGGCAAACTGACTGATCACAACGGTAAAAGCATCGATTTCCGCAACGTCATTCTCATTATGACCACAAATGCCGGTGCCGCCGATATGGCGAAGCCCGCCGTCGGTTTTGAGCGCGAAGCGCGTGTCGGTGATGATACTGAGGCAATTGAAAAAATGTTCACGCCGGAATTCCGTAACCGGCTTGATGCGATCATTCCGTTTAAGAGCCTACCGGAAGATGTTGTCGAACTTGTGGTCGACAAATTTATCATCCAGCTTGAAAGCCAATTAGCAGACCGGATGGTTTCAATTGAATTGACCGGCGCGTCGCGTCGTTGGCTGGCGGAGAAGGGGTACACACCGGCGTTCGGCGCCCGCCCGCTGTCCCGGGTTATTCAAGAGCACATCAAAAAACCGCTCGCCGAAGAATTATTATTCGGCAAACTTTCTAATGGCGGTACCGTGGAAGTTGATGTCGTCGATGGCAAAGTAACCTTTTCCTTCCCTGAAGGCGCAACGCCGAAGAAGCCACCGAAAAAGGGTAAGGGAAAAGGAAAGGTGCCCGAAGTCGTCCGCTAATTATTTAGCGGCACGGCGTTTCTGAGATCAACCGTGCGCTTTGCGCCCCGTTGGCGGATACGGGTGAGAATCCATTGGATTGAACGGCGAGGGTTTGCTGATTACGCCTCCCGCCATTGAAAAGCCTTTCGACGATTCCCGCTTTGCAAACCGAACAGACGTTAATCAACACCAAACTGTTGCCGTTCCGGCGCATGCGGACGCACGATTGGCTTCTTTTTTCCGCTGATTTGGCCCGGCGGTCGTTTTGTTCGCACGGTGTGTCGGTCAATACACGGGTGCGGCCTTTGCCGCGAAACGGTAATGAGATTTTCGCCCCAGGGGGTACGTAATAATCTCGCAAGATGGCCGGGCGATTGTTCGGCCGTTGGTGTTGAATTTGCACCGAGCGGCAGATCGAACAACGGTTAACTATTTGATAGCGGCCCAAATGTTTCCGGGTACGAACGCAACGTGCGCCCACACTGGGCTGCTTGGCAGCTTTGATATGATGAAACCCGCCAGCCGGTGTGCTTTGCTGCAATAAATTCCCACCGATCGGGGCACCGTTGACCGGAACCGGCCAACCAAAAAAGATGGCCAAGCTTAAAATAATTAAAACTCTTTGCATGATCCTTCCCACGGCCATGAATTGTCTTTCCCACAGCCTGGATCGTAGCGGGCAAAGGGTTAAGCAAAGGTAACGGAATTGTGGAATCCCGGGTGTTTATGACTCCCGGCGATAAGGCGATTCCTGGCTTAAAAGCTCAATTTCCCGCTCAATTTCGCGCTGTTCGGCGTCGACGAATTGTTGCACTGCATCGCGAAAACGGGGATCGGCAATCCAATGAGCGGAGTATGTCGAACGGGGCAGATATCCCCGCTGGATTTTATGTGGCCCTTGCGCTCCGGCTTCGACCCAGGCGAGCTTATGGGCGATGGCATAATCGATAGCCTGGTAGTAGCAGGTCTCGAAATGAAGAAATTTAAAATCTTCGATACACCCCCAATAACGGCCATAAAGCGTATCGTGCCCTTTTAAATTGATGGCGCCGCCGACATACCGGCCGTCGTGTTTGGCGAGCACGAGGACAACGCGATCGGGTAGGCGTTCGTGAAGTAGCGAAAAAAACGAACGGGTTAGGTACCGGTGCCCCCATTTTCGATCCGTCGTATCACGGTAAAACGCATAAAACGCATCCCAGTGGGATTCCGTAATGTCGCTTCCCGTTAGTCTGATCATTTCGATGTTTTGTTCTTCGATGGCGGCGCGTTCCTTGCGGATGGTTTTTCGTTTGCGTGACATCAGCGTGGCCAGAAAGTCATCGAAAGAGTCGTAGCCTCTATTTTCCCAATGAAATTGTCGGCCGACACGTTGCAGCAGTCCATTTTCACTGCATCGGTCAAACTCAGATTTGGTTAAAAAGGTAATATGGGCCGAAGACACACGCATTTTTTCGGCCGATTGGGCGATGCCTGCAATCAACACATCCGTCATGTCCGCCGGTGCATTCGGATGCACCAAAAGCCGCCGCCCGGATGCCGGCGTAAATGGAACAGCGCATAATAGTTTTGGATAGTATTGTCCGCCGGCACGCTCGTACGCATCGGCCCAACCCCAATCGAAGACATACTCGCCGTAGGAATGCGATTTAACATACAACGGAGCAGCACCGATAACTGTGCCGTTTTCATCCAAAGCGGTTAAATGTTGGGCGAGCCAACCCGAATCAGCCGAAGCGGACCCGCTGTCTTCAAGCGCGCTTAAAAATCCATGGCAGACAAACGGATTGTCGGCGCCTGCGCAGGCGTCCCATTGTTCCGCCGGTACGTCTTTCAAGGATGAAAGAACTTTGATTGTCGTCACTTCGCGTCCATCGGGCATGACAACAGCCTACAAGACATCGGTGCTTCGGTCAGCCCCGAATGAGCGCTTGACAGAAAGCGTTTTGCGGGCCGTTACTGTAGAAAGAGAACGTCATGGATAATTCACCAACAACAAAAATAAATTGGCGCAAGCCCGTTCTGGTGCTTGTTTGTGGCACGCTGATCCTCCTCCTGTCGGTTGGTATCCGCCAGACCTTCGGTCTGTTTATGGCGCCGATTAGTAGCGGACAGGGGTGGGGACGGGAAGTTTTTGCGCTCGCCATTGCCACGCAGAACTTGGCTTGGGGGTTAACGCAGCCGTTTACCGGCGCGCTCGCCGATAAATTCGGTCCGGGCAAGGTTATTGCGCTGAGCGGTGCGCTCTATGTCGGCGGGCTTTACATGATGTCCGGCGTACAAACACCGGCCGAAATTCTCATCAGTAACGGCTTTATGATCGGCTTTGCGCTCTCGGGGTGCGGTTACCCGGTCGTTCTTGCCGCTATCAGCCGGAATGTTCCCGAAAAATGGCGGAGTTTGTTTCTCGGGATCGGCAGCACGGGCGGCTCGTCCGGTCAGCTGCTGATGATCCCGATGAGCCAATATTTTATTTCCGTCTATGATTGGATGACGGCTTTGCTGATCATGGCCTGCATGGCCGGGTTAATCGTCCCCATGGCGGCGGCGATGGCGGGGCGCAAAAAATCTGAAGGCACTCAGTCCAGCGTGCCGCAAATTGATCAAACGATTAAGGACGCTTTGGAAGAGGCGCGCGGCCATTCGGGTTATATTTTATTGACCACCGGGTTTTTTGTGTGCGGCTGGCAAATCGGCTTCGTTTCAGCGCACTTTCCGGCGTATTTATCCGATCACGGATTTTCACCGGCCATTGCCGCGGCAGCCTTAGCGCTCATCGGACTTTCCAATATTTTCGGTACACTGATTTCCGGTGCGTTGGGCGGGCGGTTCCGTAAAAAAACATTGCTGGCGGGGTTATATTTTTTGCGCGCGGTTGTATTCGCTGCGTTCTTGATTTTCCCCATGACCGAAACCGGAATTTTGGTCTTTGCCGTGGCACTCGGACTGCTGTGGCTTGCGACGGTGCCGTTGACGTCCGGGCTTGTCGGACAGATGTTTGGCATTCAATACATGGCCATGCTGTATGGTATTACATTTATGAGTCATCAAATCGGCAGCTTTTGCGGTGTGTGGCTCGGCGGTTTTTTGTTCGATACCACCGGTTCTTACGATGTTATTTGGTGGGGGTCGATCATATTAGGACTCGTTGCCACGTTCATGCATGTTTTGATCGATGACCGGACCGTGCCACGGTTGTCCGGGGTGTCCGCTAACGAAACCAGCTAAATCCAAACAGCAATCAAGGGATTATTCAACTCGCCAGAAACGGCGATGCCGCCAAAATTATTTAGGCAATATCAACGATGCCGTCGACTTCCACTGCGACACCGAGCGGCAGGGATACGGCGCCAACGGCAAAGCGGGCGTGTTTGCCTTTATCACCGAAAACCTCGGCCATGAGATCCGAGGCGCCATTGATGACTTTCGGGTGATCCTTGAAATCAGCTGCTGCATTGACAAAGCCACCAAGCTTTACAATGCGCTTGACGCGCTCCAAATCGCCATCACAAGCAGAGAGTATCTGGGAGATTATATTAATCCCGCACAATCGGGCGGCTTGATAACCATCTTCGAGGGTGAGGTCGTCACCGACAGTGCCGATATACTTTAATTCACCATCGGCGAAAGGAACCTGACCGGATATGTGAACGAGACCGTTTGCAATCGTGTAAGGAACATAATTGGCCGCCGGTGCCGGCGCCTTGGGTATTTCCAGGCCTATATCCTTGAGTCGTTGTTCTATGGTTTTGGTCATAGTTTCGTTGCAGTTTAGACTTTTATAAGAGAGTTTGCCGTTGGGGCATGACAAATTGTTTTGAATTTTTCTCAGCAAGAATTTTTTTGGCGGCGGCTAACTTTGCATCGATGTCATCGTCCGTTTGGTCGGGATCATGATGAAATAGGTATAGGTTTTTAACGCCGGCTTCATGCGCAAGATCGGCGACTTCACTGATGCGGGAATGTCCCCATCCGATTTTTGTCTCATATTCATCATCCATGTATGTGGAATCCGTGATGAGTACGTCCGTGCCCTGAATGAAATTAATGAGCTTGCTTAAATAGGAAGGGTCGTGAAATTCGTTATCGGCAGGAAATAATTCGTTATCAGTGACATAACAAATGGATCGGCCGTGATAATCGATGCGGTAGCCAAGGCAATAGCCGGGATGGCTGAGAAGCATGGTTTTGATCGGAATATCCGCGACTTCGAGTTCTTCTTCACGAAGGTCGTGGAATGTCACATTGGCGCCGAATTCATGAATGGTGATGGGGAAATAAACGCCATCCATTTGTGCCGAAATTAAATTTTCCGTCGAAAGATCACCGTGCGAAGCACCATAAAATTCGAATGAATTTCCCTGGACATACAACGGGACAAAAAAGGGCAGGGCGTTAATGTGGTCCCAGTGCGGGTGGCTGATGAAAATTTGTGCCTGAATTCGGCGGCGGTTTTGCGCCATCAGCCAATCGGATAAGGCCTTAATGCCTGATCCGCCGTCGAAAATAAAAAACTGTCCGCGGGGGAATTCCATCGTTACACACGACGTGTTACCGCCATAGCGAAGCGATCCATCACCCGGCACCGGCAACGTGCCGCGCACACCCCAAAACCGAAGATCGATTTTATCTTCGATGATGCGGTTGATTTGATCGAGGATGGTATCGCGATTGAGGGGTTTTGTAATGTAACCGTCAGCACCGAATTCGAATGCGCGTTTGCGGTCTAAGTCATAAGATTTTGAAGAGACGACGAGGACTTTGGTATGTGCGAGTTCCGCGTTGCTTCTGATTTCCTTGCAAAGCGCAAGGCCGTCGAGTCCGGGCATCATGAGGTTCGTTGCAACACAATCGGGTTTGTGTTTGGTAATATTGGACAGGGCATCGCTACTGTCTTTGTAAGCTGTCACGGTATGTCCTGCATTTCGAAGGACATCAGACATCATTTCGATGGCTTTTTCGTCCTCATCGATCACATACACGTTTAAACCGGGATTGTTGTTCCCTGAATCCATCCTTACGCCCTACCATTATTAGCCGTTGTGTCAGAACACAACGGCTCCCCTGTTCCAGCTTAGAAGCCCTGAAACAGCGTTATTGTCGCACTAAATGGATGGTTAAAAAAACCGTCCCTTCCCATATTTTTTTTTTAATTCATAGACAAAAATTCTTGAACCGGCAAGGACCGGCATGATCTGTTTATGTAATACCGGAGCCGGTCAAATGACCTGATTAAACCTTTAATCCCAAAGGTCTAGAAACAGCGCTTGCGTGCCAAGATGTACGGTTTTTAGATGGAGATATCAAAAAAGTGGGGCGGCGCCGGAACGGGAGTCCCGAACGCACGCCCCAAGTTTCCCAGGGAGGATTGGATTTCCCCAAAAAAAATGGGGCGGCGCCAGAACGGGAGTTCCGAACGCACGCCCCAAGTTTCCCAGGGAGGATTCGAATAAATCAGGCATGTTTACGAACACCCGCTCGTTGAACCGCAGGTATCGCATTTCAAGCATGTGCCATTTCGGACAAGCGTGAAGTTTCCGCATTCCGAACAAGAATCGCCTTCGTAACCGCGCATTTTCGCTTCGCGAACTTTTTCGAGTTTTGCATCGACCCGTTCGCGTACCGAACTGCTCACGGTGACGGGCGGCGATGTTTCGGTATGGACGGCCACATCGTTAACGGCTGCAGCACCTAAACTTTTAGCCGCGATTTCTTCGGTTTGCCCTGCGACTGCAGTTTGCGTTTTTACTTCTTCAGACTCTTTCGAGCCCTTGATAACGAGAAGATTGCCGCGGACGTAGCCTTGACTGATGGCTTGCAGAGCACCGCTTTCCTGTTCTTCAGGCAATGTGCCTTCATCTTCACCGCGGCCCATGGTGTCAGGCAGCAGGTCTTCTGGTGCGACATGGGCGAGGTCGTTCCGGCCCAAATAAGAGACGGCTAATTCGCGGAAAATGTAATCGAGGATCGACGTCGCCATTTTGATGGTATCGTTCCCTTCAACAATGCCTGAGGGTTCGAACCGGGTAAAGGTGAAAGCCTCGACATATTCTTCCAACGGCACGCCGTATTGCAGACCGATCGAAATGGCGATGGTGAAATTATTCATCAAGCTGCGGAAGGCGGCACCTTCTTTGTGCATATCGATAAAGATTTCTCCGGCGCTGCCATCTTCGTATTCACCAGTTCGCAGATAGACTTTGTGGCCGCCGACAATCGCTTTTTGCGTGTAGCCTTTACGGCGGTCGGGCAGGCGGCGGCGCTTGGCCCGCACACGCTCGACAATGCGTTCGACAACCTTTTCAGCCATAACCTGGGCTTTATCACCTTGCGGCTGATCTACCAGGTCCTCGGTCATTTCTTCGATATCGGCCTCATCAAGAATGGACGACTGTAGCGGTTGCGACAGTTTAGAGCCGTCCCGATATAAGGCGTTGGCTTTCAAACCGAGCCGCCAGGATAGCAGGTAGGCGTCTTTGCAATCCTCGACCGTGGCTAAATTCGGCATATTGATGGTTTTCGAAATTGAGCCCGTGATGAATGGCTGGCAGGCGGCAACCATGCGAATGTGGCTTTCCGCCGACAGGCTGCGCGTTCCTTTCTTGCCACAGGGATTTGCACAATCAAAGACGGGCAGATGTTCGTCTTTGAGGTGTGGCGCGCCTTCCAAAGTCATCGCACCACAGACGAATGTGTTTGCGGCTTCGATTTCCGCTTTTGAGAAATCCAAGGCCTGAAGGAGGTCAAACGAGATATCGTTCAGATCATCCGCATCGAGACCCAAGACTTCCGTGCAGAACTCTTCGCCCAACGTAAATTTGTTGAATGCGAATTTAATATCAAAGGCCTCAGCCAGTGCTTTATCGATTTTTTCGATAGCTTCTTCGGTAAAGCCGCGGGCTTTAAGGCTATCATAGTTAATGACCGGCGCATCCTTGAGGGTGCCGTTACCAACCGCGTAACGAACAATGTCTTCGATCTGTTCCGGCGAATACCCGAGGCGTTTTAATGCCGAAGGCACAGTCCGGTTGATGATTTTGAAATAACCGCCGCCAGCTAGTTTTTTAAATTTCACCAGCGCAAAATCAGGCTCGATCCCGGTGGTATCGCAATCCATCACCAAGGCAATGGTGCCGGTCGGCGCGATGACTGAAACCTGAGCATTCCGGTAGCCGTGTTCTTCACCGAGCTTCAGGGCTTTATCCCACGCCGTTCGTGCCGCTTTAGACAACGGTTTATCGGGACAATTTTTGTCATTCAAGGCAACCGGCGCGGTCGCGAGCTCTTCATAAGCAGATAAGTCGTTTTCGCCATAGGCAGCGCGTTTATGATTGCGAATGACCCTGAGCATCGGTTCTTTGTTTTCGTCATAATTCGGAAACGCGCCGAGTTGTGAAGCAATCTCGGCCGATGTTGCATAACAAATGCCGGTCATAATCGATGTGATGGCGCCGCAAATTTCTCGGGCTTTATCGGAATCGTACGCGATACCCGCCGACATCAAGTAACCGCCGATATTGGCAAAACCCAATCCCAGAGTGCGGAACTCGTAAGAAAGTTCAGCAATCCGCGGCGACGGGAATTGCGCCATCATGACGGAGATTTCCAGGGTGACGGTCCATAGCCGAACGGCATGCTCGAAACTTTCGACATCGAAGGTGCCGTCTTTATTTTGATAGGCCATCAAGTTGATGGAAGCCAAGTTACAGGCGGTGTCGTCCAGGAACATGTATTCCGAACAGGGATTGGACGCGTTAATCCGCCCACTGTTCGGGCAAGTATGCCATTCGTTAATGGTGGTATCGAACTGCAGGCCCGGATCGGCGCACGACCAGGCGGCGTGACCAATTTGATCCCAAAGATCGGAAGCGGGCAGGGTTTTTGCGACCACGCCGTCAGTGCGGCGGGTCAGTTCCCAGTCTTCGCCTTTTTCAACGGCTTCGAGAAAATCGTTTGAGACCCGGACCGTATTGTTTGAGTTTTGCCCGGATACCGTCAAATAGGCCTCCGAGTCCCAATCGGTGTCATAGACCGGAAAATCGATCGACGTGAAGCCTTGCTTGGCAAATTCGATGACCCGCTGGATGTAGTTCTCCGGAATCATGACTTTGCGCGCATCGATAATGGCTTTTTTCAAAACCTTGTTCTTTTTCGGCGAAAAGCGGTCTTTTTCACTGAGATCGGCGTGATGGCAGGCTTCGATAATTTGATTCAAATGAAGATTGGCGAGTTTCGAGCCTGAGACAAGGGCCGCGACTTTTTGCTCTTCGACCACTTTCCAATTGATGAAGGTTTCGATATCAGGGTGATCGACATCGACCACGACCATTTTGGCTGCCCGTCGGGTCGTGCCGCCGGATTTAATCGCGCCGGCCGCCCGGTCGCCGATTTTAAGAAAGCTCATCAGACCGGAAGATTTGCCACCGCCGGAAAGGGGTTCGTTTTCGCCCCGCAGGTTGGAAAAGTTCGAACCGGTTCCCGAGCCATATTTGAACAGGCGCGCTTCGCGGATCCACAAATCCATGATGCCCCCTTCATTGACGAGGTTGTCATCGATGCTTTGGATGAAGCAGGCGTGCGGTTGGGGGTGTTCATAGGCGGATTTGGAGCGGACAAGCTTGCCGGTTTTGTAATCCACATAGGAATGGCCCTGTGCGGGGCCGTCGATGCCGTAGGCCCAATGCAGGCCCGTGTTGAACCATTGCGGTGAGTTTGGCGCCCCGGCTTGCGTCGCCAGGATGTAACGCATTTCATCGTAATAGGCGCGGGCATCGGCTTCAGAATCGAAATAGCCGCCTTTCCAGCCCCAATAGGTCCAGCAGCCGGCGATCCGCGAAAAAGCCTGTTTCGAGCTGGATTCACTGCCATACCGCTTTTCTTCCGGGAGTTTTTTCAGGGCCTCCTGATCGGCTTCCTTACGCCATAACCATGAGGGGACGTCATTTTCTTCAACGGCCTTCAGTCGCGCTGGGACTCCGGCTTTACGGAAGTATTTCTGCGCCAACACATCACAGGCCACTTGCGACCATTTTTCCGGGACTTCAAAGTTTTCCAGTTGAAACACAACAGAACCATCCGGATTGCGTATTTCGCTCGTTGCGGTGCGGAATTTGATGTCGGCGAAAGGTGACTCACCTTTTTTGGTGAAGCG
>Ga0181593_10000652_pt1 | contig 30440 bp, 30 predicted proteins | sample 071ome_19_FD_133756 | JGI IMG/M metagenome (GOLD analysis project Ga0181593, IMG submission 133756) | Coastal salt marsh microbial communities from the Groves Creek Marsh, Skidaway Island, Georgia - 071413AT metaG (megahit assembly) | ecosystem: Environmental > Aquatic > Marine > Intertidal...
CTTCCATTATCTGTTCTAAAGATCTATTCAAACTATAATGAGCCATTAATCTTTTGGATTCATTTATTCTAAACCTATTAATAAAATGATTGAAAGAAAGACTTGAAAACATGTTAATTGCAGTACTAACATAATTGGTATTGCTTTTCATGGTTTTAGCTAAATCAGACACATTGAAATTAGGCTCTTTATATAGTTTATCTTCGACAATTTTTTGAATCATTTGATTGAATAAATCCCATAAAGACTCATTGTCTTTAATCAGCTCCTTTTTGGGTTGAGAAAAGAATACCGAATAGGAGCCTGATAATTCTTTCTGCTTCTCCGATAATTCAGTAATTCTAATGGAGTACTCTAATAGTTTTTGCGCGGTTTTAGATTGTCTTCGTTGATATTCACTAATCACTATTACAAAGCCAACTATCGTTAAAAATATAACTGCAAGACCCCTGCTTCTTGTCTGTTGAGTTAGCATTCTTTTTTCTAACAACCGTTTCTCATATTCAGCTTTTTGAATTTCATATGCGGCGGCCTGCTCACGAAGTTGAATTCTCTGGTTTTCAGCGTCTATACTGTCGCTTAATGTTTCTGCTAGCTCATGGTACATCAACGCTTTTTCATAATCTTTTTGACACTCTGTGAGGTCTTGTAATATTTCATATAATTGCACCTTAGCGATGGGGTCATCTAGCTGCGTCTGGATTTCCAATGCCTGCAATAATAAATTGCTGGCTCTATTGTAATTTTCACGTTGTATTTCAACGTTGCCTAACATGGTTAATACCAACGAATACTCTCGTGTTCTGCCCCATTGGGAAACAATATTTTCTACGGATTCAAAACTTGTTAGTGCTAAATCAAAGTTTTCTTGCTCGAGATATATATTGCCAATGTTATATAGGTTCTGTGCGATTGAGTATTCATCTCCTAATTCTCTGGCAAGTCGCAAACCTTCATCAAAAAACTCTATCGCTCGATCGTACTCGCTTAATTCCTCATGAATAACCCCTAAATCACTTAGAATTAGTGCTTTCGTAGAATAACTTTCAGATAAATCCTCACTATTAAGAAGTTCTAATGCCACCAAATATTGTTCAACGGCCGCTGATAAATTTCCAGATTTTGATAATGCTTCTCCGAGTAAATTAATAAGCTTAATCTCCTGCCTAACCGTTTTTTCAAAAGTATCTAGCTCACCAATATGGTTAATTGTTTTTTGGCTTTCATACATATGATTCCATGAAAGTAGCCGGTCTATTTCTAATTCCACTCTAAGACTATCATCTATACGCTCCAAAACTCCAAGGCTTTCCAATTGAACCAACTTCTCTTGAATTCTGATTGGGGTATTTTTTAATAAGTAATAGTCATTTAGTAATCCCGTAATGGCCGAAAATAACTGATACTTTTCTTGGCTATATGCTTGATCAGCCGCCGTTTTAAATAGCGTGACGTTATCATCATCTAAATCGGCTATACCTTTTTGAAAAGTCGCCAATTGAGCAATAAACCGGTCCTCAGATTTAAGAGGCTCATTTGTTAGGTCGGCTATCAACTTATTGATTGCGTTAATAGTCTCTTGTTCTGTCAGTACTTTCTGATCGACGTCTAAAGCATAAACCGTAAAAGCATGGCATATTATTACTAAGCAAACAAATACCTTTTTCATACTTATCTCTTGGTTATTACATGAAAAAAAATTTTCGCATTTCTCGCACCTCTACAAAACCTGATAACATACATAATAACTTGTGGTAACCTGTAAAATTCATGAGTATGAATTCATAGGTGTAAACCTAAAACATGTGTAACAATGTATTCACTTGTGCTTCAAACATAAAATTCACGCCTAATATAATTTTAATAATCTAATATTAAAATTGTATTTAGCTCTAAACTCAATAAGCTATAAGATGTTTCCTGCCGATATAAAATTAAAATATCCCTTTACTCAGCAAAGCGATCGGCCAAGCGATTTATTAAATATCCCGACTCTTGTAAGGCTTGGGTAGCAAATGATCCAAAGAAATCGGTTACGTGCTCAAATTCGCGAATAAACCCCTCTCTATCGTTATTTTCTACCATTTCGGCGAGCATTTGATGGTGTTTAAAAAAACTAAGTAACAAATTGCGTCGCTCCTCATTAGCAAAGACAATGTCGGCATATAATTCAGCGCTTTGAGCAAATATCCGTCCGGTCATCATTAATTCTGCCCGATAAATAGGGGAAGAATAATTAAGCATGTCATTGGGTTTCAAATCGTAATGCTTCATAAATGAGCCATGAAGTAATGCCACAAAATGCCGCAATCCCTGAACCAAATGCATTACATGATCATGTTTTTCAGCATCCGCTTTAATCAGGCGCATTCCCCAAAGTTCGCATTGATCTAGAAACCACTGACTCTCTGCTTCTCCCTGAACGGTACAAGCAACCATGAGCTGCTTAGAAAGATTGTCCACATCAGGGCCGTGCATAGGGTGTAAACCTAAAATTGGCCCCTTATGAATAGATAGCATTTCGCTAATAGGTGCCCGTTTGTTCGACGTAAAATCGGCAAGTAACACAGAGGTTGGCAAGCGTCCCTTCAACCGCTGAATTACCGAAGTAGTCACATGGATGGGAACCGTAACAATTACCATATGCGCCGTTTTTAGCGCCTCATCCAATTCATGCCAATTTCCTTTGTCTATACTAGTCGTTTGATAACCGGATTGGTCCGCCATACGTTTATACAGGCGGCCCATTCCCCCATCACCACCAATAAACACCATATGCTTAACCTCCTCAGTTGCCCTGGGAAATGCGTGCTCGGATTGACGTTGACGTGATGAGCTCATAATCAGGCGCAAAAAATCTTCAGCCCATGCAGGATCTATGCCTTTTTCAGATGCCAATAATTTGAACGCCTCTGTTTTTTCTTGCTCTCTAATCGGTACAAAAACAGGTAGTTGATGTGCGAGCTTCGTTTTTATGACCTCTTGAACAATCTCGCCTCTCTGTACCAATAGGTCTAGTATTTGTTCATCTATGGCGTCTATCTTCTGCCTTGATTCTTGTAGGTTTTTATTTTGGTGTGGCATACGACCAATCTAATGTCAAATTCAAAAATACCACCTATAATAAGCGATGTAGTTCTGAGATACCACCCCAAAGCTAGGAACATATTTTTTGTTTAAAATAACCAACTCATTTCTACAGCTAACGCTAAAAACCCGTACCTTCCGAGATGTCAGAATTTCGCCTACATTCACCTTTCAAGCCCGCTGGGGACCAACCAAATGCCATCAAAGAATTAACCGAGGGTATACTTGCTGGTGATCGCTTTCAAACACTGTTGGGAATCACCGGCTCTGGTAAAACTCGCACGGTTGCTAGTGTAATTGAGAATGTGCAGCGACCAACTCTTGTCATGAGTCATAATAAAACGCTCGCCGCCCAATTATTCCGAGAGCTGAGTGATTTCTTCCCGGAAAACCGAGTGGAGTTTTTTATTTCCTATTACGACTACTATCAACCCGAGGCCTATATTTCATCTCAAGATAAATACATTGAAAAAGACCTCTCCATCAATGAAGAAATCCAGCGGCTGAGATTACGTGCCACCAGCTCATTACTTTCTGGTCGCCGAGACGTGATTATTGTTTCCTCGGTTAGCTGTATTTACGGGATTGGATCTCCATCGGAGTATGAAAAACTCATTATCACCCTCAAAACCGGCATGGAGATTCCGCGTAACACCCTACTCTACGATTTGGTTGATTTGCATTATACACGTAAAGACCATGATTTCCACCGCGGTGTCTTCAGGGTTCGGGGCGATGTGGTAGATGTATTCCCCGCCTACTCCGATGAGGGCTTGCGCATTACATTTTGGGGCGATGAAATTGAAGAAATGGCCATTTTTGATGTGGAAACCGGGGCAATTAAAGAACAAGTGCAAGAATTTCGAATTTACCCAGCATCCCATTATGTAACCTCCAAAGGGCGCCAAGAAGAAACCATTAAAGCCATTCGGGAAGAGCTTTCTTTTCGGGTTGAAGAATTACTCGATATGGATAAATACCTTGAGGCCAAACGCCTTGAACAGCGGACGCTCTTTGATTTGGAAATGATACAGGAAATTGGCTACTGTAGTGGGATTGAAAACTATTCGCGGCATTTAAGCGCACGAAAACCGGGTGAACGACCTTATTGCCTGTTGGATTATTTCCCCAAAGATTTTCTACTCGTGGTAGATGAAAGTCATCAAACGGTCCCTCAAATTAATGCCATGTATGGAGGCGACCGTTCCCGGAAAACCGAGTTGGTTGAACATGGCTTTCGCCTCCCCTCGGCCCTTGACAACCGACCATTGACCTTTGAAGAGTGGGAGGGCATGGTGAACCAAGCCATTTTTGTGAGCGCCACCCCTGCCGATTATGAACTAGTGAAAAGCGAGGGCGTTTTTACCGAACAAATCATACGGCCAACCGGCTTGATGGAGCCCGAACTAGAAGTTCGCCCCTTAGGCAACCAAGTAGATGACCTCCTAGAAGAAATTCGCATTCGGGTAGAAAAAAAGGAGCGAGTATTGGTAATCACCCTTACAAAACGCCTATCTGAAGAACTCAGCGCCTATCTAAAAGATATTGGGATTAGCGCCGCCTACATGCACTCGGAATTGGATGCCCTCGAGCGGATTGAAGTTCTATATAAATTTAGAAGAGGTGATTTTGATGTGCTTGTGGGGATTAATCTGCTCAGGGAAGGTATCGACATCCCAGAGCTTAGTCTTGTAGCCATTATGGATGCCGACAAGGAAGGTTTTTTGCGATCCGAAACCTCGCTGTTTCAAATCGTTGGCCGCGCCGCGCGTAATGTTAAGGGAAAGGCCATTATGTACGCAGATAAAATCACGGACAGCATGCGTAAAGTTATTGAAGAAACCGAACGCCGCAGGGAGATTCAAAAAGCCTATAATGAAAAACATGGCATAACACCGGCCACCATAGAAAAAGAACTTAAGCCTCTCGTGGACCCCGCCCTTATTTCAACCCAAAAAGTTGACTTTTCGAAGGAAGCAGAAGCCGCGGCACAAGCCGATTACCTTGAGAGCGTGAGAGTTGCAGACAAGGGATTATCGTATCGTGCTAATCCAGCTATGAATGAAGTTCACTTCGAATCTAAAGAGAAGCTACTAGAGCATCTTCGCGAAACCATGATTCACGCTGCGAAAAACATGGAATTTGAGGAGGCTGCCCGTATAAGAGATCAAATATCTAAACTTGAGGTTGAGCTTTAAATCGATATTCTTTGAATACCACCTGGGGTAATTTTAGCTGCTTTGAGCCGCTTTCAACCCGATTTTTTTACATAAATCCCCAAAGGTGGCGAGCTCGTCGTTACTGAGCTCACTAAATAGCTCTACCACGCGCTCGATATGATTGGGAAAAATGGTGGCAATAAAATCTTCTCCTGTAGGGGTCAGTTTTATAATATGAGCGCGTAGATCCGTTGGGTCTTTATCTTTTTGAACCCAACCCTGTTTTTCTAGGTTCATCACCACCATGGTAATATTACCACCAGACTTTAAGATCTTATCCCCTAGTGCTTTCTGATTTAATGGCCCCAAATGATATAAGGCCTCTAAGACGCCAAACTGACTTTCCGTGATATCACATTCCGCAAGTTTACGGGATAAATAGTTGTGCAGTGTATTACTCGCTCTACTGAGTTTTATAAATGCATTCAGTGTCTCAATTTCTCGAGAGCTTCCTTTATAATGCGTTGGCATTTATATCGAATAGGTTACGGTTACAGGCACATGATCCGACATGTCCCATTGTTTTTCCATTTTAGCACCTTCAACTGTAGAAACCAAATCGGCGCTTATCATGTGATAATCTATTCGCCATCCTTTATTTCTCGCCTTGGAACCTGCACGATAACTCCACCACGAATACTGATCACCTATATCAGGATATAAAACACGATAGGCGTCATAAAAGCCCCTTGCAATGAATGAGTCCACCCAGGCCCTTTCTTCAGGTAGGAAGCCGGAAGTTTTATGCTGTTTACTGGGGTTATGTATATCGATTTCTTTATGACAAATATTGAAATCTCCACATATGATTAGTGGTTTCGCTTGCCCCAATAATTTCTTGGCATAACCCATAAAATGTTCTAAGAACTCCATTTTCATATCCTGTCGGATATCGCCTGTGGTACCGCTTGGAAAATAAGCCGAAACTAAATTGAAGTGCTCATATTCTGCTAAAATCACTCGGCCTTCCGCATCTATCCAATCTACCCCTAGACCTCTTTGCACCTTAAGTGCGGGTTCCTTGCTGAGAATGGATACTCCAGAGTATCCTTTTTTATCGGCAATTTCGTGGTATGCATGATAGTCCATTGAAGCTAAAGCAGACGCTATATCCGCCTCGTTTGCCCTCATCTCTTGAAAGCAAATAAAATCTGGACTAGTTGTTTCTATCCATTCGGATAAGCCTTTTCGTGCTGCTGCTCGAATTCCATTTACATTATAAGAGGAAACGGTCTTATTAGACATCGTTAATTAGCTTTTAATACGGCGTATTTTCGTTTTCCTACTTTCAATATGAATTCCTCTCCTTCATTTGGCGAGAGGGTATGACCGGCATCTATGATTTTTTCATCATTCAAGCTTACTCCACCCTGCTTGATCAATCGCTTTGTTTCCCCATTGCTTGGAGAAAAGTTTAGCTCTGCAATAATCTCCATGATCCGGTACTCAACTCCAACTTGTAGCTCATAGATTGGGGCGTCATCCGGAACTTTCTTCTGTATGATGGTGGTCTCAAAATGTTCTCGAGCGCCTTTTGCGGCTTCTAAGCCGTGATACATCTCAACTAACTTGAACGCTAAGTCATGCTTGGCATTTCTAGGGTCCTTCTCTGATTTCTCCTTTATTGCGGGTAATTCAGTTGTAGGGACATCTGTAGTAAGCTCAAAATAGGTATAGATTAAATCATCTGGAATGGATAATGACTTCCCATACATGTCGTTTGGATGTTCGTTAATCCCAATATAATTGTCATAGGACTTCGACATTTTTGCCGAACCATCAGTCCCTACCAATAGTGGCATCATCAAACAGATTTGAGGGCTTAATCCCTTTTCTTTTTGAAGATTCCGACCTACCAAAAGATTAAATTTCTGGTCGGTTCCACCCAATTCAATATCGTTTTCCAAGTGGACGGAATCCTGACCTTGGGCCAGGGGATAAAGAAATTCGTGGAGTGAAATAGGCTCATTATTTGAAAACCTTTTCGAAAAATCATCGCGTTCAATCATGCGTGCAACCGTCATTTTTGAACTTAGATGAATCACATCCATAAAGCTCATTGGACCCAACCAATCTAGGTTATTTACAATCTGAAGTCTTTCTGGATCTAATATTTTCTGCGCCTGATCGATGTAACTTTGGGCGTTTGACGCTACTTCATCTTTGGTTAGTGGGGGGCGAGTTGTGTTTTGACCCGTTGGATCGCCTATCATAGCCGTAAAACCACCAATAATGAGAATGGCTTCATGACCTAAATCCTGAAATTGACGGAGCTTCCTCAAAATTACAGAATGACCTAAATGTAAATCAGGCCTTGTTGGGTCAACCCCTAACTTTACTTTAAGCGGAGTTTTGGCCGTTATTGATTTTGCTAATTTTTCTTTTAGTTCTTCTACCGGGACAATCTCTATGGCGCCCCTCTCTATAATGGATAATTGTACGTCTACGGATAAAAAATTCATTTGTCTTGATTTATAGCGGGCAAATTTTGAATGGGATTATAATTATCTAAAGTTTTCTTAAGCGTCTCGGTATAATTTTCAGCAGCAGGATAAATAGTGGTTACAACATTAAAGGCTGTTGGTCCAACTTGTATTATATAGGGATAGATAAAGGATTGCTTTCGTACATCATCACTTGGAATATTAAATCCAGATAACAGTATGAAAACCGTGCTTATGATAATCGCGGCCTTTAACATGCCGAAAATGGCCCCTAAAAACCTATTGACGGTACCTAAATTAACGGCATCTAGCCAGGCTCTCGTCCAATAAGCGATAATGGATATAACACTGAGTACTCCAATAAAAATAATTGCCCCAGCTAAAAAAGGAATAAAACTTTGGGTTGGGTCTTCAAAAAATTTTGATATGAAGGCGGCTACCTCATCCATGTATTTAAAAGTGCCATATACGGCCAACACAACCCCAAGGATATTCAATAATTCTTTAACGATACCATTAACCGCTCCTTTGTATGCGGTATAGAGTAACGGCAATCCAATAAGAATATCTAATATGTATTCCATCTTAGGACTCCAAACGGGCTTTTACAAGTCGATTAACCAATCCTCCGTCTGCCTTTCCTTTTAGTTGTCCCATAATGGGCCCCATAACCTTGCCTAAATCTTGTAGTCCTGAAGCCCCCACTTGTTCTATTTTTGCATCAATAATAGCAATGATTTCATCTTCGGACATTGGTTCAGGTAAGTACGACTCGATGATTGCAAGTTCGGCTTGTTCTTTTTCTGCTAAATCTGGTCGGTGACCATCGATAAATTGCTGAATAGATTCTTTTCTCTGTTTTGCTGCTTTAGTTAGAACAGCTATGGCGTCCTCTTCGGTTATTTCGGCATGCCCTCCTGAACGCATTTCTATCTCTTTTTCCAAAAGTTTCGCCTTCAGACTTCTGAGCACTTGTAGCCGTTGAGCTTCTTTAGCTTTCATGGCGGCGGTTAAATCACTTAAAATGCGTTCCTTTAACATATTATTCAGATTTGATGTTTTTGGAATATGTTATTGACCTTCAGGGCAATAACTATGGGAGAAATATGCAAAAAAAAAGGTTATACAAGCTAATGTATAACCTAGAAAAATGTTGGAGAAACAGGATTAAGATTTGTTCTTAGACAAAAACTCACTCACGTTATCTTGGTCGATCATTACCTCACGGTAGCTGTATTTGCCATTTTCATTTTTTGTAGATACTACAACTTTAGCCATTTTTCTGGCAGATGCTTTTTGTTGTAGTGCCTGGGAACCGAATACTTGCTTCTTTGCCATGGTTCTATATTATTTAATTTCTTTGTGAAGGGTATGCTTGCGAAGTACTGGATTGTACTTCTTAAGTTCCATACGCTCGGTTTGGGTTCTTCTGTTTTTGTTGGTTACATACCGAGAGCTACCGGGCTTCTCAGTGCATTCCAAAATAACTTGTACTCTATTACCTTTTGCCATCTTTTATACCTTTTTTAATAGGGTGCCTTTTCTGCGCGCATCTTTTAATACGGCAGAAATTCCTTTTTTGTTGATGGTTCGAAGCGTCTTAGCAGATACTTTCAGAGTAACCCACTTATCTTCCTCAGGAATGTAAAAGCTTCGTTTTTGTAAATTTAAATGAAAGCGATGCTTGGTTTTGTTATTCGCCTTTGACGAACGGTAACCATTCATTGCTTTTTTTCCAGTAATATCGTCTCTTCGCGACATGTTCTTTTTTCTAGAATTTTGAGATAGACACCAAAGATAGAGGTATAATTTTCAAAAAACAACGATAATAGCAGGGAAAAATCACAAATTTTTGTGGTTTTCCACAAATTATTAACGAAACACAACCTCTTCGCGCGCCAAAAGGCGCTCAAATTTCGATTCTCCGCCTTTATCTCATGTTTTTTCAATAATAACCCTCACTTTTTTTGTTTTTGGGTCTATAAACGCTATTTTCACCAGATAATATCATCATCTACAAAAGCTATCTTATTTATTTATGGCTACAGAAAATACAGGCGACTATAAAGCGTCGAATATTCAGGTTTTAGAAGGTTTAGAAGCAGTAAGAAAAAGACCCGCCATGTATATTGGCGACACCGGTCAGCGAGGTCTTCACCACCTCATCAATGAAGTGGTAGATAATTCAATTGATGAAGCCTTGGCCGGTCACTGCGATTATATCACTGTTGCCATAAAAAAAGATGGCTCTATGGCAATAACCGATAACGGTCGGGGTATTCCTGTTGATATGCATCCAAAGTTGGGTATCCCCGCGGTAGAGGTTGTACTTACAAAATTACATGCTGGAGGTAAATTCGATAAAGACACCTATAAAGTGTCTGGTGGTCTTCATGGTGTTGGTGTAAGTTGTGTTAACGCGCTATCCACATGGTTTAAGGCTGAAATTCACAGAGATGGTAAAATTCATACCATGGGCTTTGAACGGGGAGACACCAAATCGCCCTTAGTGGTTGAAGGTAAAACAGAAAAAAGAGGTACTACCATCTCTTTCCTCCCAGATCCCACCATATTCACCCAAACAACTGAATTCAAATTCAACATCATCGCCGATCGAATGAGAGAATTGGCGTTTCTGAATCCGGAGGTTACCATCGAGCTAATCGATGAACGCGAAGAAGATCCAGAAATGGGCCGGGCAGAATATCATTATGAAGGCGGACTTAAAGATTTTGTGGCGTATTTAGATGAAAGTCGAGACGGCATCACCCCCGAGCCAATCTATATTAGTGGTGATGTTGAGGGGGTACCAGTGGAACTCTCTTTACAATACAACACCTCCTACTCGGAAAATGTCCATTCCTATGTCAATAACATTAACACTAGAGAGGGCGGGACGCATGTTTCCGGTTTTAGAAGAGCATTAACCCGCTCGTTAAAAAACTACGCAGAGAAGAACAATATCATTAAGTCTAGTAGCAAAGTTAATATCTCCGGTGAAGATTTCCGCGAAGGGTTAACGGCTGTATTGAGCGTTAAGGTTGCGGAACCACAATTTGAAGGACAAACCAAAACGAAATTGGGTAATTCCGAAGTGCAAAGTGCTGTCGAAGTGACGGTTTACGATCAGCTAAATGAATATCTTGAGCAAAATCCAAAGATTGCAAAAAAAGTTATCGAGAAAGTTGTGTTAGCTGCGGAGGCCAGAGAGGCCGCAAGAAAAGCACGGCAATTGGTTCAAAGAAAGAGCGTGATGAGTGGCGGTGGACTCCCAGGAAAGCTAGCCGACTGCTCAATAAAAGACCCAGAGCATAGTGAAATTTACCTTGTGGAGGGTGACTCTGCGGGTGGCTCTGCAAAAATGGGTAGAAATAGAAGTTTCCAGGCTATTCTTCCGCTAAGGGGTAAAATTCTTAACGTTGAAAAAGCTAAGATCAATAAAATCCTTGAAAACAGAGAGATTCAAGCAATGGTAACAGCACTAGGTGCAGGCCTTGGACACTCAGAAGAAGAGTTTGATTTAGAAAAATTACGATACCACAAAATCATCATCATGACAGATGCCGATGTTGATGGGTCTCATATCCGAACGCTATTATTGACTTTCTTCTATCGGTATATGCGCCTAATTGTGGAGATGGGGTATGTATATATTGCAACACCGCCGCTTTATAGAATCACCGCTGGAAAAAACATCGATTATGCTTGGGACGATGATACACGGGATAAAATTACTCGAGAACTCAAAAAATCGAAACGAAAATTCGATGTATCTAGATATAAGGGGCTTGGTGAGATGAACCCCGATCAGCTCTGGGAAACGACCATGGATCCCGAAACGCGTACCCTTCAACAGGTAACCATAGAAAATGCTGCGGGTGCCGATAAAATGTTTTCAACTCTTATGGGTGATGACGTAACACCACGAAGAGAGTTCATCGAGCGAAACGCTAAGTATGCAAAACTGGATATCTAACAGAATCCCGTCTACTTCACAATCTTTTTAACTTATATAATTATTCAGAATGGCTAGAGAAAAAATAGTTCCAATAACCATTGAAGATGAAATGCAATCATCCTACATCGATTATTCGATGTCTGTTATTGTATCACGGGCGCTTCCAGATGTTCGCGACGGTCTTAAGCCTGTGCACCGGCGTGTTTTATTCGGGATGAATGATCTCGGTATGTTGCATAACAGGGGGTACAAAAAGAGCGCTCGTATTGTTGGTGAGGTTTTAGGTAAGTATCACCCCCACGGTGATTCTGCGGTTTATGATTCTATCGTGCGGATGGTACAGGATTTTTCTTTACGATACCCTTTAGTCGATGGTCAAGGAAATTTCGGTTCAGTGGATGGTGACTCCGCTGCCGCTATGCGTTATACAGAGGTGCGCATGGATCGTATTGCCGAAGAATTGCTTACCGACATCAATAAGAACACGGTTGATTATCAAAGTAACTTCGATGATACCCTTTTAGAGCCCACGGTATTACCAGGCTCTCTTCCTAACTTATTAGTTAATGGAGCTTCCGGTATTGCTGTTGGTATGGCGACCAATATGGCGCCCCACAACCTAACCGAGGTTATTAATGGAATTAAGGCATATTTAGACAATAATTCTATTGAAATAAAAGAATTAATGAGCCACATCACGGCGCCAGATTTCCCAACGGGTGGAATTATCTATGGCTATGAAGGCGTGCGTGAAGCCTATGAGACGGGTCGAGGTAAAGTAACCTTACGCGCCCGGGCAAATACCGAGGAGCTCAGAGGTGGTCGTGAACAAATTGTTATCACCGAGATTCCCTATCAGGTGAATAAGAGCTCTCTTATTGAGAAGATAGCGGAGCTGGTTCACACTGAAAAAATTACCGAGATCTCAGAAGTAAGAGACGAGAGTGATCGTGAAGGAATGAGAATTGTAATCATTCTGAAAAGATCTGCCAATGCCGGTGTAGTCTTAAATCAATTGTATAAGTACACCCAAATGCAAACTACCTTTGGAATTATCAACCTAGCCTTGGTGCAAGGTCGTCCAAAGGTTATGGATTTAAGGGAGCTCATACGGCACTATGTTGAACATCGCATCGACATCATTATCCGTAGAACGATTTATGATTTAGAGGCGGCTGAAGCCCGAGCTCATATACTTGAAGGTTTAAAAATTGCTCTTGATAATTTAGATGAGGTTATAAAAATAATTAGAGCCTCTAAAAACCCTCAAGAAGCAAATGTGGAGTTACGCAAGAATTTTGCGCTAACGGATATACAGGCTAAAGCCATTCTTGAAATGCGCTTACAGAAACTAACCGGTCTTGAGCGCGACAAAATTGATTCTGAGTACAATGAAATTGTAGACAAAATTGCCGAATTCAGAGTTATCCTTTCCGATAGAGAGCGCCAAACGGAAATTATCAAGATCGAACTTGATGATTTGTTAGATAGATATGGTGATGAGCGCCGCACCCAGATTGTATATTCTGCCGAAGATTTTAGTGTAGAAGACATGATTGCAGATGAGGATGTAGTAGTTACTATCTCCAATAAAGGATTCATTAAGCGCATGCCGCTTAGCGGATACCGCCGACAACGCCGCGGGGGTAAAGGAATGAAGGGTACCACCACTCGTGAGGAAGAGTATGTAGAGCATTTATTTGTGGCCACTAATCATAATTACATTCTCTTTTTCACCGAAAAAGGAAAGTGTTATTGGTTGAAGGTATATGAAATTCCAGAAGGTGGACGCTTAGCTAGGGGTCGTGCTATAGTAAACCTTATAGAAATTGAAAAAGAAGACGCTATTAAGGCCTTTGTACCTGTTAAATCTTTAGACGACGAAGAGTACCTCAAGAACAAATCTATTGTTATGTGCTCGGTTAATGGTCAAATTAAGAAAACAAGTCTTGAAGCGTATAGTAGACCAAGAAGAGACGGCATTATTGCTATCAGCATCAAAGATGGTGACGGTCTGCTAGGTGCTGAATTAACCGACGGCGAGTCTAATATCATACTTGCCAACAGTAATGGCCGGGCTATCCGGTTTCATGAAAATGATGTGCGACAAATGGGTAGAAATACCTCGGGTGTTCGCGGCATGACGCTGGGTAAGAATGATGAAATTGTGGATATGGTCGTTATTAAAAATACACACGAAGCAACCGTGCTCGCCATTTCAGAAAACGGTTTTGGTAAACGTTCGCTAGTTGATGACTATCGTGAACAAAGCCGGGGTGGTAAAGGTGTAATCACACTGAAAACCACTCCTAAAACCGGAGGCTTAATAGCCCTTAAAGAAGTTTCTGATCAAGATGATTTAATGGTAATTACTCAAAGAGGAAAAGTAATACGTATGAATTGCGGCGGTATTCGCACTATGGGTAGAAACACCCAAGGAGTCCGCATTATGAGGTTAGACTCTGACGGTTCCATTGCCGCGGTAACCCGCGTGGTGAACGATGAAGAAGAGGGCGATTCCGGAGAAGCAGAAGATTAATCTAGATTCTTTATCATCTCATTTAGAATAGTCTTTTGCATGTCTCTAAGTTCTGATGGTTCATGAATTACAACCTTTGGACCAAATTGTAAGAGCCACTCGTTTATAAAAGGCAAATGATCAAACTCAAACTCAAGCCTAATTTTTTTAGGCTTGATTTGTTTTTGCCTTATTATTTTAGCCGGTAAATTTGCCTGTAACCGCTCCATCTCAAATTCGTCGACGTCTAGTATGATTTTTTTTGCGGGCCCGTTAAATCTAAAAATTAGGTTGTCTACATCGACATTCTGTTTTCTGGACCACTCTTCATCTAAAATAACCGGTGATGCCACCCTATCGAGAACAAAACTTCTAAAATCTCCTCTTTTATGAGACCAGCCGATCACATTCCAGTGGTCTTCAAAATACACCAACATATAGGGGTCTATTTTTCTAGTGGCCGTCTCGTTTTCTCTAGTTGTGTAGACAAACTGCAATCTTTTTTTAGAGGCTATAGCCGAGCTTATCGTGTACCAATCCCCGCCCATTTTTTGCCGACCATTATATTTTAAATAGGGATCCACAATGGTGTGTTCTTCTAGCGAGTTCATGAGCCCCTTTAATTCTGTCGGTAACACATTTTTAATTTTTAGCTCCACGCCCGTTGCGTCTTGAACCATTTGTTGATCAACCTGAGACTTCACAAAGTTCAACCCAACCATAATAGTGGCCAGCTCCTTCGAATTAAACATTAGCGGAGGCATTTTATACCCCTCCACCAACCCATAACCTAAATACCGGTCATAATTGATGGGCACATTTATTTCTGAAAGTGCGTTAAAATCTCTAAAAATTGTTCGTCTACTGACACCAAAAATATCCGCCAGCTCTTTTACTGACTTCTTTCTTCCAGGCTGTTGTAACAATAAAATAAGTTTAAGCCTACGTTCAGAGCTATTCATGCATGCACACCCATTACCTTTGGTTACTATTTCTGATCAACATTAATATACAAAGTATCTGTAGGCTTTAGAGCAACTGTATTAAGCTCTTTTAACATGAACCACTGCTTTGCCGGCATAGAACGGGTCTCCAAAAAATTCCTCTAGAGAGAAGAACTCGGCGGCAAAGGGTTCATCAACCCTAGACAGCTCTTCTTTTGCCTCAGAAAAACCCTTTAATAGCACAAATTCACTCGTAATTTTTTTAGAAATAGAATGCATCAAATCATCAAACTTAAATGCGTGCTTACTAATCACCACTACATCCTGCTGCTCGCTTCCCAATGTTTCACGTGAAACATCATTTGTGCCCAACCCCAAATCTTCGCGCTCAAGATCATTAATATCCTTTGATAAGCAATGAACATTAACAAGGCTTAGTTTGCTCACCATTTGCTTTACCGCCCAGAGTTTTTTTTCAACTTTGTCACAAAGGATGACGTGCTGATATCTGCTTTCAGTATAATAATCTCGGATTATAGCCAGGGGCACACCGGGTAATCCCCCGCCGGTACCAACATCTAATAGTATATCCGCAGTTTTTACCGATGGTACTAATGAAAGTGTTAATGAGTGTACAATATGCCTGTTTATATCATCCAGCCCGCTATCTCTGCTAACGAGATTTAATTTTTTATTCCACCAAAGAATAAGATCCGCATATTGTTTAAGGCTTTTTTCCTTCTCATTAAATATTTTTTGTAGCCACTGTAAGTCTTCATTAGAAAATGTTTCACGTGAAACATTGTTTTGAAATTCAGCAGGCATCAGGAAACCCTCTTCAGGTAAACCATCAAAACGGACACATCGCTAGCAGACACGCCGCTTATTCTGCTTGCCTGCCCTAAGGTTTCAGGATTTATCTTTTGTAGTTTTAACCGGCCCTCCGTAGAAAGGCTTTTTATTCGATCATAATCCAGAGTTTCAGGAATGATGATGTTGTCTTTATTTGCTAGTTCTCGCACCATTTCGTGCTCTTTTTCGATATATCCTTGATACTTAATTTGGATTTCAACCTGCTCGTAAATGTAGGAATCATCAGTTATGGCATAACATTTGTCCTTTAGGTCTTGAGCGGATTCTAATAAGTCAAAGACGGACACCTCTGGTCTTGGCACCACGGTATAGGCCTTGACGGGCTGTTTCAACACTGTGGTTCCTACAGAAAGCAGGTAGTCATTAATCTGTTCGGGTCGAACGCTTTCGTTTGTAAAAAGCCTCATGATCTCCTCTACTCCTTGGCGTTTTTTCTCAAATTCGGCCCACCGCTCATCATTAATCAGGCCTATTTCTCTACCTTTTGGAGTAAGGCGGAGATCAGCGTTGTCTTGCCTAAGTAGTATTCGGTGTTCTGCCCGAGAAGTGAACATTCTGTAGGGTTCTTCTGTGCCTTTATTAATAAGATCATCAATAAGAACACCAATATAAGCCTCTGACCTTTGTAAGATAAAAGGTTGTTTGCCCATAGACTTTAAACCGGCGTTAATTCCCGCCATTAATCCCTGACAAGCCGCTTCTTCATAGCCTGTTGTACCGTTGATTTGACCCGCAAAATACAACCCATCGATAAGCTTAGTTTCCATGCTACGCTTAATCTGATGAGGAGGAAAATAGTCATATTCGATGGCATAGCCCGGCCTAAGCATAACCGCTTCTTCGAAACCTGGGATTAATCTAAGGGCTTCGTATTGAGTTTCCTCTGGCAAAGAAGTAGAAAAGCCGTTCAGGTACATCTCGTAAGTATTCCACCCCTCAGGCTCCAAGAATAGCTGATGGCGGTCTTTGTCTGCAAAACGATTTATTTTATCCTCTATAGATGGACAATACCTTGGCCCAATAGACTTAATTCGTCCGTTAAACATTGGGCTACGATCAAAGCCCTCTCTCAGTTTATCGTGTACAATTTCATTAGTATACCCGATCCAGCAAGTTAACTGCTCTTTTGCTCTGGGTAATGGACCTTTTGTAGAAAATGAAAATGGAGTTGGATTATCGTCTCCATACTGGATTTCAAGTTTAGAATAGTCAACGGTTCTACCATCTATCCTGGGGGGTGTACCTGTTTTAAGTCGACCTACTGCAAAACCTTGCTGCTCTAGGGCTGCGCTAATACCTATAGACGCTCTTTCTCCAGACCTACCCCCTCCATAATTAGCGTCACCGATATGAATAAGTCCATTTAAAAAGGTACCACTAGTGAGAACGACCGATTTGGAGTAAAATATTTGTCCTGTTTGAGTAATCACCCCTTGTACAGCGCCATCTTCAATAACAAGATCAACCACGTTGTCTTGTCGAAAGCTAAGTTGTTGTTTTTTCTCAAGTTCTTCCCTCATATATTGGGCATATAACATCCGATCGCTTTGGCAGCGAGGACTCCACATTGCCGGGCCCTTACTTCGGTTAAGCATACGATATTGAACAGCCGACCGATCGCTAACAATGCCAGATAATCCACCAAGAGCGTCAATCTCTCTGATTAGTTGGCCTTTTGCCACTCCACCCATAGCTGGGTTACAGCTCATTTTCGCAATAGCCTCTAGATTCATTGTAATCATGAGGGTTTTTGCACCCAATTCAGCGGCTGCACCAGCGGCTTCACTGCCCGCATGACCGGCCCCCACAACAATTACATCATATGTCGGATATAAATCAGTCACTATTGTTACCTTGGATTACAATTAAAAAACAAAGGCAAAAAAAAAGCCCTGGTATCAGGGCTTAAGCGATCCGGAAGGGACTCGAACCCTCGACCTCCTGCGTGACAGGCAGGCGTTCTAACCAACTGAACTACCGGACCATTAAAGAGCATCAAATATAATGAGCAATTGACTCAATAGTCAACACTTTTCTTTATATGCCCCCTGTAGTTTATAATAAAGCTTCGATAGCGCTTGTTAACTCATCGCTCTCTGGCTCTACACCACTGCGAAATCTACGCTGCAGTTTTCCTTCTTTGTCGATAAGGAATTTCTCGAAATTCCAACGGATTCCGCCATCAAAGTCTTGGTTTGGTTGACTAGTTAAATATCCAAATAAGGGGTCTTGGTCTTTTCCACGTACCGATACCTTTGAAGACATAGGAAAGGTAACGCCATAGTTAAGGGTACAAAATTCTTTGATATCCTCTTCTGTACCTGGTTCTTGGCCCATGAAATTATTAGCGGGGAAGCCCAAAACCACAAGCCCTTTATCATTGTATTTTTCGAATACCGCCTGAAGTCCTTCATATTGTGGAGTATAGCCGCACTTTGATGCAACATTTACAACGAGTATCACCTTTCCTTTATATTGATCAAGCGCCAAATCGTTTCCATCAATATCTTTTACAGGATAATCATAAAATGTGTAGTTAAGGTTGCTCATAGTACTTTCTGTGTTTCCTAGGTTAAGTGTTAAAAAACCTAATAAGAGTAATGTGATTGTTTTCATAGTCTTAAATAGTATGTTTTGCTTACCTTGAATAAACCAAAAAATAGAAAATTCATTCCTTAGATAAACGATGAGATACGCAATTCTCTTAATAACCCTAATAAGCTATACGCCAAGCATTGTCGTTGCACAAATGTTTAGCGTAGACGAAGAACAAAAAAATGAGCAGCGCTTCAACTCAAGCTTGTATGTGGGTTATAGTGACGTTTCCTTTGAGTATATAGGGGATAGTCCTGCCATTAGCGGAGATCAATCGCTGGAAATGACGCCTTCATTAATAAATATTCAGTACCACACTCCCGGGGTTAGAATTGACTTAATCGGTGGTAATCAATTCATCGGAAATGACAAGGCCTCCTTTGTGAGGTTAGGTGTAGAACTTGGCACAGAATCTTTTTTATTACGAAAGCCACGGCTACAAATCGCGATTCCATTTCGGGTTGAAACCGCTATAACCGCAGCCACGAAAGAAGGCTACGCCTCTCGTTTTTATCAAACCGCTTTCTCTGGTGGGTTTGGTGGAATTATTAGAATGCGACCTGCTCGTTTTTTCACCCTTTCTTCAGGAGCCACCAAATGGTATGGATTTAGCAACTCGGCAGGCAATTTTTTTGGGGGTAACACCGACCAGTTTAAAACAGAGACCACTCTTCGTATAAACCCCACTAGAGGCGGTCGAGGTTTTTATCTTTCCTACGAAACTCTGTTCCAAGATTTTAATATCGATGGCATGGATTTTGATTATCGTTCTACCATTAGTTTATTTTCAATTGGATTGGATTTTAAATGAAAGCAGAAAAATTATTCCTGGAATTAGAACAGATACTCGAGCAACTAGGCTACAGAACCAGAAAAGAACGTGGGGTCTTTTTAGGTTCAGACTGTTTAATTGAAGGAGATAGAATCGTAATGGTAAACAAAAACAAACCAATAGAGTCTCAACTTAGAACCCTAGCCACGGTGCTCTCCCAAATTTCACTTGAGGGTGTTTTTATAAAGCCTGCCATTCGAAAAGAACTTGAAAAACTTTGGGGGCAACTTCATTTGCCCTCAGGATTTTCAGATGGGTGGGGTGGTTTAGAGTGAAGTGCACCATTCTAGGTAGTGGCACATCTATGGGCGTTCCAGTAGCGGGAGGGTTTTATAAAGAAGAGCTCCTTAATGATGCTCGAAACTTTAGAAACCGATGTTCCGCATGGCTTCAAGAAGGTGAGCATTCTATAGTAATAGATGCTGGACCTGAATTCCGTCTTCAGAGTATCTCTGCAGGCATAAAACATATAGATGCTTTGTTGGTAACCCACGAACACATGGACCACGTTTCTGGGATCGACGACCTAAGAATGTATAACTACATACAAAAGAAACCCATCCCTGTATATACCACAAAAGGGGCCATTTCTTCTATCTCTTCCCGTTTTGACTATTTGTTCGGGGCAAAAAAATATCCAGGGTCTACGGATCTTGAATTACACGAACTTCAAAACACCTTATATATAGGGCCCTTTAAAATAACCCCAATCCCCGCCAAACACGGGTCATTAGATATATTTGGTTTTCGAATAAACGATCTCTGCTATCTTACCGATGTAAAAGAATTGCCCGATTCGAGTCTAAAAATTATGAAAGGCTCGAAAGTAATTATACTAAGCGCACTTCGGTGGCAACCCGAGCACCCCACCCACTTAAGCATTCCCGATGCGGTTGAGCTAATTAATGATTTGAACATTCCCGAGGGGTACCTAATACACATGAATGGTCAAGTACGTCACGCAGAATCCAACGCTCGGTTGCCAAAGCACATAAAATTAGCCTTTGATCATCAGACGATCTATCTCTAATCCTCTTTTTTCGAAAATTATTAGGAAAACTTTTTTAAATCGTCCCTAGACGACAGATGTTCGACTACTTGTTTCACTCCTTGTGAATGATTCAAATTGCAGATTAAAATAGACTCCTCTGTTTCAATAACCGCGGTATTTTCCATTCCCACCAGCGCAATCATCTTTTCTCCACTAGACATAAGCAGGTTATTACTCGAGGCTGCAGCGGTGTGATATATACTTTGGAGCGCATTCCCGGACGTATCTTTATCTGTTAATTCATAGACCGCCGACCAACTACCAACATCGTTCCAGCCAAAGTCTCCGGGAACCACCAATACGTTTTCAGAGGATTCCATAATGCCATAATCTATTGAGATGCTTTCGGTGTCCATATAAAAATCTTTAATGGCAAGAGGCTCCATTCTGGTTCCAAACTCGGGCTTTACCTGTTCCAGTAATTCATACATCCCTGGCAAATGCTGCTGTATCGCTTTCAAAACGGTTGAGGCCTTCCACACAAACATTCCACTGTTCCAATAGTAGTTACCACTAGCCAAAAACTTTTCCGCCGTTGCCAGGTCTGGTTTTTCTTTAAAGGCCAAGACTTTTCGAGCCGAAGATTCCATCGCCCCCTTCTCCGACTCAATGTAGCCAAATCCCGTTTCAGGAAAGCTTGGTGTGATGCCAATAGTTACCAAAACATCCTCTTTTTCTGCTGCCTCAATGGCCTGTTCAAGAATGGCAATAAACCCCTCTTCATCGGTGATGTGGTGGTCGGCTGGTAACACAACCATAATGGCATCCGGATCTTTGTGGTGTAAAAGAGCGGCGGCGATAGCAACACAGGGAGCTGTGTTTTTTGCAACCGGCTCGCCAATAATCTGGTTGGTTGGCATTTTTGGTAGTTGCTCTGCAACCACGCCGCAGTATCGCTCATTCGTTACCACCATTAATCGCTCTTGCGAAATAATGGGCTCTATCCTTTTGGCTGTATTTTGAAGCATCGTTCCCGAGCCGAATAGTCGATGAAATTGCTTAGGATTGGAACGAGTACTCATGGGCCAAAACCTAGTTCCTGAACCGCCCGCCATTATTACAGCATGTACCATAGTTTTTCTTTTTAAAGTACAGCTTTCTAAAGCAAGTTTTTTAAAAAAGCCGGGTGTTATTTCTGCTCAACCGCTTCGGGCTGTTCGCTTTTTGTTAAGCTGAAACTAAACTTAGACCCTTTGTTTGGTTCGCTTTTAATGCGAAGCGTTTCCCCGTGAGCCTCTATAATATGCTTAACGATAGACAGCCCAAGCCCCGTACCGCCTCGTTCTCTAGATCGAGACTTTTCAACCCGAAAAAAGCGTTCGGTTACCCTCGGTATGTCTGCTTCGTCAATTCCTATTCCGGTATCTTCTATAGTGACCACTACCCTACTTTGTGATTTGGCGGGCGTCACAAAAACATTAACGTTTCCATTTGGGGAGTTATACTTAATCCCGTTTTCAACAAGATTTATGAGCACCTGACGGAGTTGATTTTTATCCGCTTTAACAGAAAGATTGCGGTCTATTTGCCCAACATGTAAATGTATTTGTTCTTGTTGCGCTTTATACTGCAGGCTTTCCACAACTTCGTGTACGATGCCGTACAGGTACATATTTTCTGGCTCGGACTTAAGCTCCCCCGTTTCAAGTTTGGAGATTTCCATTAAGTCCTTGGTTAAAAAAATAAGCCGGTTAACATTTCTCATCGCTTTTTGTAAAAACTTCCGATTCACCGACTCATCTTCAAGCGCCCCATTTAATAAGGTCTCCACAAAACCCTGAATAGCAAATATGGGGGTTTTCAATTCGTGAGAAATATCTCCAATAAACTCTTTTCTATAATTCTCGATTTTATTCAGCCTTTGTATCTCCCGTTCCACGGTTCGGTTCGACTGTATGGCCTTCTTTATAACATAGTCTAACTCATCATTACTTCCACTTCTATGGTCATCAATGTCTTCGAATCGTTTTTTTGATATGTTCTTAGACAGCCTCTCTAAAACTTGTATCCGCTGATAATCTGTTTTGTATTCGATAATATAACCCGTGATCGCGGTAGCAAAAACAAACAGAAGGGTTGAAACAATGGCGTCTGGGGTTTCCGCTTTTAACACCAAGAAGACAAGCGCCCAAAAAACTCCCCCCAAAACCATAGAAGTATAAAGAGCTTTTCTCAAGCCTAGTTTATATAGCCTTGTCCTTTTTTTTTCTCGGCTCATTCTTTGAATCGGTATCCGACCCCTTTAACCGTTTCTATATAATGATCGCCTAGTTTTTCCCGAATTTTTCGAACATGTACATCCACGGTCCGATCTACCACATAAATATTATCTCCCCACACCTTGTTTAGTAGCTTTTGACGGTCTAAAACCCTCCCTTTTCTGCTAGCTAAATAGAACAATAACTCGAATTCTTTTCTAGGCAGCTGAAGCTCATTTCCACCCTGAAGCACAATGTAACGGTCCTTATCAATTTCCAAGTCATGCACTACCAATTTATTAGTTGCTTTATCCGCGTCCTCGAACCGCCGAAGCACTGCCTTAATTCTCGAAACAAGCTTGGTTGTGCTTATCGGCTTTGTGATGTAATCGTCTCCCCCTTTGTTCAGCCCGTCAATTTCTGTTTTCTCGTCACTTCTAGCCGTTAAAAAAATGATGGGGGTTTTTTTAAGATCCTCATCTTGCCTCATGATCTCTACCGCCTCAAGCCCATCCATTTTTGGCATCATGATGTCGAGCAATATAAGGTCCGGGCGATGCTCTTTGGCCACCTTTATTCCCTCTTCCCCGTCTTCAGCCTTTAAAACGTTAAAGCCTTCTTTGTGCAAATTATACTCAATTAAGTCGAGCAAATCGGTTTCATCGTCAACAACTAAAATGGTTTGTTTAGACACGGTTCTCAGATGTGGAGTTTTGATTACACTTTTAAGTTAATGTTACCATACTCTTAAGCAAATTGGAAATGAAGAAATTGTTAAGCCCCTCAACCTTTAAGCAGGCGAAGGGCGGTTTTTATTAACCCAGCTATATCATTTCCTGCCGACTCATCCGCGCTAATCGCCTGTTGAACGGCCATTTCGGCCTCTTTTGCTTTAAAGCCTAGAGACAAGAGCGCCTGTATAGCCTCTTCAGAGCGGCCTGTTCTTTCTCGGGTTGAACCATCCTGTTTATGCCCTTGTTCAGCGGCCGTCGCCTCTACCTTTTCTTTAAGTTCAAGAATGATTCGTTCCGCAGATTTTTTTCCGATGCCGGGTATTTTGGACAATAAGCCCGCTTGCCGATCAATAATAGCCCCCATGATTTGTTCAACGGGCATTCCGCTCACGATAGTTAACGCGAGTTTTGGACCCACGCCTTTTACCGTTATTAGTTGCTCGAATAGGGTCTTTTCAGCGGCATTAATAAAACCAAACAACCGTTGATCGCTATCGGTTATGTGATGATAAACCAACAAGGTTAACTCAGCCTCTCCGCTAGGTATTTCCTCTAATGTTAATTGAGAACAACTAACCCCATAACCAACCCCATTCACATCTAATATTAGGCCGGTAGGCTCTTTCTCTATTACGCTTCCTTTCAAATACCGTATCATGATTTTAGTCTATTTGGATTTTCGGCAACAAACGCTTCCCAACCACCCTTCTTATTATTTTGATGGGTTTGTTTTCTAGTTTTGGCCCCTTTTATATTCATATAATGACACCACGCTACCGCCAATGCATCGGTAGCATCATTGGGTAGTTTTTCATCGGGTAAGCGCACCATTTTATCCAACATATACGCCACCTGTTCCTTGCTAGCATTACCGTTCCCGGTGATGGATTTTTTTACCTCTTTGGGGTAATACTCTTCAACCGAACGCTTTTGTTGTTTAATGGCTAAAATAGCGGCTGCCTGGGCGCGCCCCAGCTTTAACATAGCTTGTGGATCAACGCCATAGATAGGCGTTTCAATCGCACAACTTGTTGGATTAATCGAGCTCAGAAGCTTACTAACTTCGTCAAAAATTACATTAAGCCTATCTGAATGTTGCTCGATATGGGCCAGTCGAAGCACATCGCATCGTAAGGCAATTAACTTTCCGTTATCCTCGGTAAGAACCGCATACCCCATTACTCGGGAGCCGGGGTCAATACCAAGGATAATATCAGTCATATTGAATAATTTGCAGGTTTATTCCTCTGAATAAATTTTGGCGAGATCGTCTAAAAGTTCTTCACTAAAACCAGAGGTCACAAAGCCACCATCATGGAATAAGTTCTGCATGGTAACTTTTCGCGTTAAATCCGAAAACAAGGTCACGCAATAATCCGCACATTCGTCGGCTGATGGGTTGCCAAGCGGTGACAGTTTTTCTGCAAAGGTGTACATACCATCGAAGTTCTTAATCCCAGAGCCTGCAGATGTTTTAGTGGGCGCTTGAGATACCGTATTCACCCGAATGCCTCGTTTTGCCAAGCGGCTACCATAATTTCTGGCAATGCTTTCAAGCAGGGCTTTGGCGTCATTCATGTCGGAATACTTGCTAAAAATCCGCTGGGCACCTATGTAAGACAACGCTATAACCGATCCACCATCATTTAGCGCCCCTTTTGCATCAGCGTGGTGCAAAATTCTATGAAGAGATATAGCTGATATGTCGAGCGATTGCTGATACCAGTGGTAATTTAAATCGGTGTATTCTTTCTTCTTTCTAATATTTGGAGACATTCCAATAGCATGTAATACGAAGTCTACACCGCCTCCAAAATGCTCTTTGGTCTGGTCTACTAACGCTTCTATTTCATCGTCTTTGGTAACATCACAAGGGATTATTGGGGCTCCCGTTTCTTCAGAAAGAGCGTTAAGGGCACCCATTCGCAACGCAATTGGGGCGTTTGATAAAACAAACTCAGCACCTTCCCTTTTACATGCCAGCGCAATCCTCCACGCAATACTGCGGTCATCAAGCGCGCCAAATATTATTCCTTTTTTACCTTTTAATAAGCCGTAGCCTTCCATACTCATAAACTATTAATGATTGTTTGTTCTAAAATACCACTGTTTCCATTAAAAAAGAATGAGAAAACAAGACTCTACTTATTTTAATAATTATCCACATTAGTGTTGATAAGCCCATAATATTCCCTTATTTTTGTAGGCTCTAAAGCAAACGGGACAATCCTGTTAAACCATGTTTGAACAATTATCATCCAATTTAGATAAAGCTTTTCAAAGCCTGAAAGGCGAATTGCGAATTACCGAGGTAAATATTGCCGAAACGGTTCGTGAGATTCGTCGTGCCTTGTTGGATGCTGATGTTAATTACGACGTGGCCCGCAGCTTTACAGCGGAGATTAAGGATAAAGTACTCGGATCGGATGTGTTAACCAGTGTTAACCCCGGTCAACAATTTACCAAGATTGTCTATGATGAATTGGTAGATACTTTTGGGGGTAACCCGTCCGAGATAAAATTTTCCGATACACCTCCAACCGTCATTCTCATAGCTGGATTACAAGGTTCTGGTAAAACTACCTTCGCGGGTAAGTTAGCCAGATATCTTAAGCAGGAGCATAAAAGGAATCCGCTTCTTGCTGCCGCCGATGTTTATCGCCCTGCTGCCGTAAACCAGCTAAAAACACTTGGTTCCCAAGTGGACGTCCCCGTGTATTCCATCGAGCAAAAAGATGCGGTACGTGTTGCAAAAGAGGCCGTAACCATGGCCCGAAGTCTTGCAATGGATACCGTAATTATAGATACCGCCGGTAGACTGCATGTAGACGAAGAGATGATGAACGAAGTTGCAGAAATAAAAAAACAAATCAACCCCTCTGAGATACTATTCGTAGTAGATTCAATGACGGGTCAAGATGCTGTTAATACTGCAAAAGAGTTCAATGAGCGCATTAACTATGATGGCGTAGTACTTACAAAATTAGATGGTGACACTCGTGGGGGGGCTGCTCTCTCCATTAAATCTGTAGTGAACAAACCCATCAAGTTTGTAGGTACTGGGGAAAAGCTAGATGCTTTGAGCCCCTTCTTCCCAGATCGAATGGCCCAACGTATTTTGGGCATGGGAGACGTCGTCTCTTTAGTAGAGCGCGCTCAACGGGAATTTGATGAACAAGAAGCTCAAAAGCTTCAAAAGAAAATCCGGTCCGACAAATTCGATTTGGAAGATTTTCTCGATCAAATTCAAAAAGTCAAAAAGATGGGAGATCTAGGAGATCTCGTTAAAATGATCCCCGGCGCCAGCAAAGCAATAGAAAATGCAGAAATCAATGATGATGCTTTTAAGCCCGTTGAGTCTATTATCTATTCTATGACGCCGGAGGAGCGGCGGAATCCTGAAATCTTAAATGGCTCGCGCCGTAGAAGAATTGCCCAGGGTTCCGGTAGAACTGTTCGTGAAATAAACGACCTGATTAAACAGTTCGACCAGATGAAGAAAATGATGAAAACCATGTCCAAAATGGGTAAAGCCGGACGTGCACTTCAAGGACTTAAAAACATGCCCTTTGGGCGATAAAAAGCATTAAACAAAAACTCAACTGAGGATAAATCATTGATTAAAATTAGACTACAACGCAAAGGGCGGATTCGTCGCCCTATCTACCATATTGTGGTTGCCGATAGCCGCTCTCCCAGAGATGGGCGTATTATAGAGCAAGTTGGCCGCTTCGATGGGGTGACCGAAAAAAAAGAAACCGTTCTCAACGAAGCGCGTATTGCTTATTGGTTAGATAACGGTGCTAAGCCAACCGATGCCGTTCAAAAAATTCTTCGTAACGAAGGGTTTTTATACAAGCGCCACTTACAAATGTGGGGTAAAAGTGAGGCGGAGATCGAAGCTGCTTTAGCAGAGTGGAGCGCAAATAGAGCCTCTAAAAAAGAAACCGAAACTACTCGAAAAGAGCAGGTTCGTGCAAGTCTTTTAGCTGAGGAAAAAGAAGTTAAAAAACAGACTCAACAAAAAGCATCAGAAGCAGCTGCAGAGATGGCTCAAGAGGCCGCGGCGGAAGAAGAGGTTGCTAGCGAAGAAACTACGGATGCAGTAGCCGAGGACGCCGTAGAAGAAGTTGCCACAGAAACCGCAGAGGAAACTCCCGCTGAAGAGGTGGTTGAGGAAGAAGCTGCCGAGGTTGCCGCGGAAGAACCCGCTGAAACTACCGAAGAGACTCCCGTTGAAGAGGCTGTAGAAGAGGCTGCTGATGCGGTTACTGAGGAAGCCACAGAAGAAGTTGCTGCAGAGACAGCGGAGGAAACTCCGGTTGAAGCGTCCGAAGAAAGCACCGATGGGGCAACCAATAGCTCTAAAGACATGGCGGCTAAAGATGCGGTTGATCACATCGCTGCACACTCCGTTGAAGAGTTAAGCGGTTTTGTTTCTGACGATGAAGATCGAAAAACAGTGTTGGCTGCCTGGGAAGCAAAAAAGGAAGCCTAAGCTAATTCATCCGTTTATGGCAACTGATTCCCGCCCGGCTTTTGTACCAGTAGGTTATGTAGACCGTGTGCACGGGCTAGATGGGGAGCTTAAGCTAATTTGGGATATTGACAACCCGCGACTGATACTAGAACAAGAAAACCCAGTGGTTTTCTTTAAAAACAATCGTGGCGACTTTTATCCTGTTCGCGTGAGTACTTTTCGGGTTGAAAAGAAAAAAAACTCACAAACGTTCTTTGTTATTTTTGATCAATACAATAGCCGGTCGGCCGCTGAGACCTTAAGAAGCCATGGTTTATTTGTAGATAGAAGTTTTTATGATACCAACATAAAAACCACAGAATCTACAACTCTAAACTATGTTGACTATAAGGTAGTAGATACAAACGGTCGCGTAATTGGTTCGGTTCAACCACATACTATTCCTAGTGTGCAACCACTCATCCAGGTGGCAACTACTCAAGGGGGTTTGTTAATTCCTATGGTCGAACCCTATCTAACATCGATAGACTCCATTTCGCGTAAGATTGTTGTTTCTAATCTTGAAAATCTTATTGAAGAATGATTCGATTTGATCTCATATCAGCGGTTCCCGCTCTACTTTCAGGTCCTTTAGATCATAGTATCGTACAGCGCGCTAAAGAAAAGAGCCTAGTAGAGATATATGTTCATGACCTTAGAGACTATACCAAGGATAAACACAAAAAAATAGATGATTACCCCTATGGCGGTGATCCTGGAATGGTACTAACCCCTCAGCCTATTTTTGACTGCATTTCCTTTTTATGTGCCTCTCGAAGCTATGATGAAATAATTTTTACAGCGCCAGACGGTAAGGCCTTTACGCAAAAAGAGGCCAACAGTCTGAGCCTTAAGAAAAATATTATCATCCTTTGTGGACATTATAAGGGTATCGACCATCGCATTCGAGAACATCTTATCACCCAAGAATACAGTATAGGTGATGTGGTGTTATCGGGAGGAGAATTACCAGCAATGATGATTGTAGATGCCATTGTTCGCTTGCTTCCTGGCGCTATTGGCGATGCAGGTAGCGCGCTAAGTGATTCTTTTCAAGATGACCTTCTCGAGGCGCCTGTATACACAAGGCCTGCTAAATTTAATGGCTGGGAAGTTCCTGAAGTATTACGCTCTGGGGACTTCAAAAAAATTAAAGATTGGCAAGATCAGCAAGCCTATGGGCGCACCAAAGACCGGCGAAAAGATTTGTTAAAAGACGACAAAAAAGATTATTAACTTACATATAGGCGAACAGCCTATGATAAACTACCATTGATACTATTATGGACAAACTAAAACTAGTAGAACAAAGCCTAATTAACGAGGATATTCCTTCGTTCACTGCAGGTGACACTGTTAATGTTCACTACCGTGTTCGGGAAGGTGAAAAAGAGCGTATCCAGCAATATGAAGGCGTTGTATTAGCGGAACGTGGTAACGGGCCAAATCGGACTTTCACCGTTCGTAAAATGAGCGGAAGTGTTGGTGTGGAACGTATTTTTCCTTTTAACTCGCCTTTTATTGCTAAAATAGAGGTAAAGAAAAGAGGTAAGGTTAGACGTTCAAAACTCTTTTATCTTCGTGAATTACGCGGTAAAGCTGCCCGTATTAAAGAGAAAGAGTCTAAAAAATAGTCTCCTTTTACAAGGGAATTTCAATTCATTTCGGGTTGAAATTCCCTTTTTATAACATTCATAGCTAACTCACTCATGAATATTATTTTATTTGGCCCTCCTGGGGCGGGTAAGGGAACACAAGCAGAACGAATAATAGAACATTATTCTTTAGCCCATTTATCTACGGGTAATATGTTTCGTTCTGCCATACAGAACAAAACCCCTTTAGGCCTAAAAGTCTCCTCCATTTTAGCTTCTGGTGAACTGGTATCCGATGATATCGTTGTAGCTCTTGTTCAAGAAGAAACCGAAAAAGAGATCTACCATAATGGATGTATCTATGATGGCTTTCCAAGAACCGTTGCTCAATCAGCTGCTTTTGATCAAATGTTATCTGAGCGCAATCAACAAGTAGACCTTTTATTATCACTTACCGTGGATAATGATGAGCTTGTTAATCGAATTTTATCTAGAGGGCAAGGACGTAGTGATGATACAGAAGAAGGTATAAAACACCGTTTAAACGTCTATAATAATGAAACCAAGCCTGTTTTAAATTATTACAATGAAAAAGGACTGGTTATTGAAATAGATGGAACAGGATCTGTCGATGATGTTTTTAACAGAATAAAAGACGCGATAGACGCAATTTAATTTTAGAGTTTTTCTAAAATTATCTTTCTATTCAATTCATAGACTTGTTTACCTAAAGTATAAATCTCATTCGCCCTAAAGAAGTCGGGCGTTTGTGCCATTTTTCGCGGTAATCTGATTAATACATCGGGCGGATAATACGCGATTGTTAACTCATTTACTTTAGTCTGAGAAAGAGTAAATGTTGTTTCCATTAAA
>Ga0181593_10000655_pt1 | contig 30422 bp, 22 predicted proteins | sample 071ome_19_FD_133756 | JGI IMG/M metagenome (GOLD analysis project Ga0181593, IMG submission 133756) | Coastal salt marsh microbial communities from the Groves Creek Marsh, Skidaway Island, Georgia - 071413AT metaG (megahit assembly) | ecosystem: Environmental > Aquatic > Marine > Intertidal...
AGATGTTATTTGAACCGTTTTTCGGTATACCAGTTTACCTCAACAGCAGATTTGTGCACCTGATCCTTGACCCCGAGGGTGAGTGCAAACAGGGCCATCCGGATCAGCACGCCATTGTCAGTCTGGCGGAATATGGCCAGGTTAGGGTGCTGATTCAGATCGTTATCCAGTTCGTTGGCCTCAGCCCGGGAATCGCGGGGCAGGGGGTGCATGATGACCGTGTTGGGTTTGCAGTTGCTGGTGTAGATAGCCTGGTTCAGCCGGAAGCGGCCGCGGTAAATGTCGGCCTCATTCCTGTCTTCAAAGCGTTCTTCCTGTATGCGGGTCAGGTACACGGTATCGTTATCCTTGAGCCCGTCTTCCATGTTCTCCGTTTCGATGACAGTGTGACCGCTTTGTTTAAGAGACTCCACGATTTCTTCAGGCATACACAGTTCTTTCGGGGAAATCAGGGTGAAGGTGATATTGCTGTACAGGTTCAGCAGCTTGCACAGGGAGTGCACCGTGCGGCCGTACTTCAGATCCCCCACCATGGCAATGCGAATACCGCCAAAGTCGTTGCCGATGCCAAGTTCCTTTTTGATGGTGTACAGGTCGAGCAGGGCCTGGGATGGGTGTTCGGAGGGACCGTCACCGGCATTGACCACCGGAACCCGGCTGGCACGCGAGAATTCTTCCACTGATCCGGCAACAGGATGGCGCATTACGATAATATCGCTGTAACCGCTGATCACGCGGGCGGTGTCATACAGGGATTCACCCTTGGTGATGGCGGAGGCTTTTATATCCGTGGTTTCTCGAACATGCCCCCCCAGCAGGTTGAAGGCACAACCAAAACTTACACGGGTGCGGGTGCTGGGTTCAAAGAAGAGGTTGCCCATGATGGCCCCGTCAAGGACGCGGGTATGCTTTTCGCGATGGGCATAAGGTTCCATTTCATCGGCCACCTGAAACAATTCCTCGACATCGCCGCGATCAAACTGGCTGATGGAAAGGATGTGGGAACCGACAAAATTCATGGCGGCGATTATAAGACGAATTCAACGGCAAGTCCCAGCAGATTCGTGTTGCATGCGCATCGTGAGTGATACTTGAGGCAGGAGGCAGGGTTGTTTCTGGAAGGCCGGGGTTTGCGGATATTATTTGTACTGAAAACAGCGAAATATTCTTGACCTTAAACACAGAAAATCGATCATCGTCCCTGCCTCCTGCCTCCTGCCTCCTGCCTCCTGCCTCCTGCCTCCTGCCTCTACTACTTGCAAATATCCACCACACAGATGGAATCCAGGGTTCTGCCCTCGGGAGGGACTTCCAGCCCACGTTCAAGCATCAGCTGTCGAATCAGGGCGGAAGTTTCGGAATGGGATTCGGCTGACTGCACGCCGACCCTGACCAGGCCCTCAGCATAGTCAATGGCCTGCCAGGTGGTGCCTGACAACAGATGGATGCTGTCACGACTGCCAATGTCGCGCAGGGCAAAATCAGCACCGGCATCGGCGAGGATCTGAATGGCGTAATTCCGGCCCTTGTGAGCCGCCCCCATCAGGGCTGTCCTGTGATCCTCACTGTCCTGAAGATTGGGGTCCAGGCCGAGCTCGAGCAGAAGCCTCAAGGTTTCTTCATTGGCACTCTCGGACCACTCGAAGGTGACTCCTTCCACCCAGCCGATTCCTGCAGCCACCATCAGGGGAGTGACGCCATGAGAAGTGGGAATGAAAGGATCTGCCCCGTATTCCAGGAGCAGTTTCATCAGTGTCAGATCACTGGATTGGGCGGCACGGAGAAACGGGGTTGCACCTTCCTCCCGGAGCCATTGGTGCGTGAAAATGGTCCGGGTTTCAGTACTGGAGGCCATACGCAGGTTGGGATCGGCACCGTGGTCCAGCAGCAGGCGGATGAAGGCAAGATGATCCATATCCGGCTTGCGTGTCGGGTAATCCCCGGCTTCGATGTTCCTGTTGTCTGTGGCAATGTATAGCGGGTTCCAGCCGCCTTCATTGGCGATATTGGGATTGGCGCCATGATCCAGCAGGTATTTGCCGATCTGGTAATAGCGGTTCTGGGTAGCGGTGAGCAGAGGCGTCCAGCCAAACTCGCTGAGCTGGTTGATATCAGCGCCGGCTTCAACAAGAACCCTCACAGACGCCAGGTCACCTTCGCGGACCGCAAAATGCAGGGCGCTCAGCCCGCCCCAGTCTTTCCCGCCGACCGGCGGCATCAGCAGCAGGAACTCAGCAGGCAGATCGGAGCCCGGGTTTTCCATGAAATCCTGGACCAGTGATTCAGGCAAGCGGGAGACCAGTTCGGCCCGGCTGACCCTGATTTCGAGATTCTCATCACTGGACACATCCTCGCTGTTTTCCAGGGAGTCGCCCACAAGACCGCCGCCATGATAAAAATCCCAGATACGCTCGCGGGCAGTAGGAGCCAGATAAGGCCCGCTACCTGCTGGCATCGTTCCGGAATTCCGTCTGATTTCGGCGCCATTGTCCAGCAACAGGCGGATGGCGTCCGCATTGCGATTTGCCGCTGCCCACATGATGGCCGTGGTGCCACGGAGGTTTTCACGGGCGTTGATGGCGGCGCCCCGATCCAGCAGGATTTGCAGTGTCTCCAGATCCCCGGTGCGCGCGGCCATCATCAAGGGCGTTTCACCATTAAGCAGGGTCTGGTTGACCGCTGCGCCGGCATCCAATAGCCGCCTGGCGATATCGGCATTACCCGCCTGTGCAGCGAGTATCAGGGGGGTCATGCCTTCCCGGTTTGGCTGGGAGGCATCGGCACCGGTGTTCAACAGGGCAGCGACGATATCGGCATTGTCCTGGTAAACGGCCCATTGCAGAGGATTGGTGCCATCCTTTTCCGGGGCGTTCACGTCTGCGCCTTGCCGGATAACCAGATTCACGGAGTCGGGATCGCCGGTTTTGATGGCGGTGACCAGGGCGCTCTCAGCCAGAGCTGTCTGGCCAAAGAACAGGGCGGCCAGGACATAAACAAAAGCATGTATAGCTGGTTTCATCATATTTCTTCAATTTCAGTCAGGGTTTGAAGGCCAGAGTATAAAACAGGGAGCGAGGATCGCTTTGTTCTGACGCAAGGGGCGAGTGTAGAAAAAAATGTTGGCAATAATGTGGCCGTGGAACAGTTGTGCCCCATTAACCCGGGATAAGCCGGGTTTGCAGCCAGCCAGTGAGAGACGCCATATCAGCAGACGGATGGCAGCAGGCAATATAGCCGTCAGGCCGGAACAGGTAGGTCAGTGGGATCCGGCTATTGCCGTAGACGGCCTGGAAAGCTGGTATATCGGGAATGGCCAGAAAACGGATGCTACCGTGATAGCAGCTGGCCAGGGATGTGAGCTGGCTGTGGACGTCGACTTCAGTGGCAGTTGTCAGCAGGGTAAAACGTGTATCACGCAGCAGGCTGTATAGCGAGGAACCTGCCGGGAAGGCAACGTCGGGCGCACGATCTCCAGCACCAGGACCGCTTATGCCGATTGACGTATCGTTCAGGGAGCTTGCCCGATACGTATAGGCAATGCCGGAGCAGCAGCCAACGACCTTGCGCAGGTAGTCGGGGTCATCCATCCGGCTTTCGCGTCTGGAAATGTCCTGGCCATGCCCCATGAAAATGTCATGCAGGGATGAGGCTGCCCAGATTACCTGTTCGGCAACAGGCCGGCGCTCTGATTCGTAGGTGTCCAGCAAGCCAGGCCTGGCAAGACCGCTTTCGACCATGCCCAGTTTCCATCCCAGGTTCCAGGCATCCTGAATGCAGCAATTCATGCCCTGGCCGCCGGTGGTGGAATGCACGTGGGCTGAGTCGCCAACCAGAAAAACACGCTGATCCCGGTAGGTTTTGGCCAGCGTGACCCGGCTTTCCCAGCGCGAATGCCAGATTCGCTCACCCATGGTGACACCATCAAAATGCAGGTCCATCAGTTTCTGGATGCTGGCTTCGGGGGTGGCCTCGGAACCTGCAGATTCACCCCGGTCGCTGACCAAAAGCCGGTAAAAATCACCCGGAAGATAAGCCACCATCATGAAATGATCGGTGCCGGCACAGTAATGTATGTGTTGCTTGTTGCCCGGAAAATTATTCAGGCGTATGTCCAGGTTCTGAAGCACCGTGCCCGGGTAACTGCTTTCATCCTGCTCCAGGGCCAGGGATTGTCTGACCCGGGAATTTACCCCGTCGCAGGCAATGACATAGCGGGCAAAAATAATTTCCTGTTCACCGGTTGCGGTATCCTCAACCACACAAACGTTCCCATTGGCCCGTTGTTCAAGGTTGACCAGTTTCTTTCCCCATTCAGCTTCCTGTTGAAAGTGCAGTGTCCAGTAGTCTCTCAGTGTCTGTTCGGTTTCATCCTGCCGATGTATCAACAGATAAGGGTAGTTGCAGGCCGAAGTGGTGAAGTCTATTCCCATGGGAACCACATGACGCCTGCCGTCACGGATGTAATGAAGGTCATAGCCCTCATTGACGATGCCGCGATTTAGGAATTGTTTCAGGAGGTTTTCATCCAGCAGCTCAAAAATCTCCAGCATGCGGGAGTGGACTGTAATGGCCCTGGATGTGGGGGCAGGTCCCGGCAGACGATCGATGGTCCGGAAGTTGACGCCATAGCGGGACAATTGGAGTGACAGCATGGTGCCGGAGGCACCTCCGCCCACCACCAGTACCGGGATCTCTGTGGTTTGTTTCATCAGGCCATCTTAAAACAAAATGTTTCACCTGGCCAAAGTGACCATAAAGTGCTGTGACTCCTTTCAGGATTAATTTATTCTTGGGGCAACTGTTTTTAACCAAATATGAGCACAGGGGAGCTGGCTGTGACAGACAACGTGGCATCAGGAAAAAAACTGGATCGCAGAACTGTGCTTGGAGGCCTATGTGCTGCAGGCCTGGCTGTGCCGGTTGCAGGTACGGCGCAGGAACCGGATCCGGACAGCCTGATGCCACCTCAACCGGATGATGTCCTGGTGTATGCCTTTGGTGACGAAGCCGGGAATGTCATTGCCTCGGATGCGTTGGATGTCGACAACAAGCAGATTTTTGCCTGGGCGATGAACCCTGTTACCGGTGTGGTTAGAAACGGCACCCGAATGAACCAGCTAGTCCTTGTCAGGGTCAGTCCTGAAAGGATGTCAGAAATGACCGCAGCGCGGAGTATCGGTGGACTCGTGGCCTATTCAGGCGTCTGCAGTCATACCGGCTGTGATGTTACCGACTGGAACAGTGAATTCCAGCGGTTCCAGTGCCCCTGTCATGAGTCACAGTTTGACCCGGCAGACGGGGCGCGGGTGGTTGGCGGTCCTGCGCCATGGCAACTGGCTGCCTTGCCATTGAAAGAGATAGAGGGGAAGGTTGGCGTGGCTGGTGAATTTGAAGGGCGTCTGGGATTTCCACAGCCGGGTCTTTCACCCTTCGGGATATAACAACATCAATTATTTATGGGGGATGCACATGTCATTCGTTACGAGTACCGTTTTTAAAAAGGGCTTGCTGGTTTCCTGTTTGCTGGCACTGGGAGCATGTGCTTCGGATACCATGACCAGTACCTCAGTGGCCACGGGGGAGCATGCATTCAGCCCGGTTACCGACCAGCGTCTGCAAAATCCTGAACCGGAAAACTGGCTGATGTTTAGGCGTACCTATGACGGCCAAGGGTTTTCCCCGCTGGATCAGATCAATGCCCGCAATGTGGCGAACCTGAAACCTGCCTGGACCGTGTCCACCGGACTGACAGAAGGCCACCAGTCGCCACCCATTGTTAACGACGGCATCATGTACATCACCACGCCCCTGAATCATGTGCTTGCCCTTGATGCGGCTACGGGTGATGTGATCTGGCGCTATAACATCCAGATGCCTTTTGATATCAGCCTGATGCATCCCACCAACCGGGGAGTGGCCCTGTATGGGGACAAAGTCTATATGGCCAATTCCGATGCCACCGTCGTAGCCCTGGATGCGCGCACCGGAGCAGTGGCCTGGCAGAAAACCGTGGCGAATTACCGGGCGGGTTATTACATGACACTGGCACCGCTGGCGGCCAACGGCAAGATTTTGGTCGGCGCGTCCGGGGGTGAACGTGGGATTCGAGGTTTTGTTGCTGCGCTTGATGCTGATACCGGTGATGAATTATGGCGTACCTATACCATTCCAGGACCCGGTGAGCCTGGCAATGAAACCTGGGAAGGTGATGCCTGGCAAACCGGCGGCGGCTCCATCTGGGTGACAGGCAATTATGATCCGGAAACCAATCTGAGTTTCTGGGGAACCGGCAATGCCGGGCCCTGGACCGGGGAGGCTCGTCCTGGTGACAACCTGTTCGCCAATTCCGTTATTGCCCTGGATGTGAATACCGGGGAAATGAAGGGCTACCACCAGTATCACTGGAACGGCTCCTGGGACTGGGATGAAGTGTCGCCACCGGTGCTGATGGATGTGGAGAGGGATGGGCGCCGTTTCAAGGCACTGGTCCATGCCGCTCGCAACGGCTATCTGTGGGTTCTGGAGCCAACCGCTGACGGCATCCGATTCGTGGATGCCGAGCCGTATGTGTACCAGAACGTGTTTACCTCAATCGATCCGACAACAGGCCGCCCGACCTATGACTTGAGTCACAAGCCCGGGATGGGCAGGGCAGCGGATTACTGTCCTTCCCTGTCAGGCGGCAAGAACTGGGTGCCCGGCGCATACAGTCCGCAGACCAACCTTTTTTATATTCCTGCCAATGAAAACTATTGCACGTCTTGGGAAGGTGTTGAGGTTGAATACCGTCCCGGACAGAATTTCACCGGGACAGCGAATATGCAGGCCATCGTGAGGGAGGGTGCTGACCATATTGGCGAAATACAGGCCTGGAACATGGATACCGGTGAAAAGGTCTGGACCAAAGAATTTGACATGGCCAACTGGGGGCCGATTCTAGCCACCGGCGGCAACCTGATTTTTTCCGGAGGGACAGCCGACCGCTGGTTCCGTGCCCATAATGCCACGACGGGTGAGCTGGTCTGGGAGCAGCGTCTGAACTCCGGTATCACCGGCGTCCCGACCACCTTTGAAGTGAATGGCAAGCAGTATGTTGCCGTACAGTCAGGTTGGGGGGTGGATGCCATGCGCATGCAGGCGGGCATCGACCGGGTACAGGGCAAGAACACCATCGTGCCGCAGGGCGGCGTGCTTTGGGTTTTTGCGCTGGAAGACTAACAGCGCTACGCGCTGGCGACTGGAGGTAAGAGGACGGGTTATTTTCGGCTGATGTGAGGGTTATTTTTCTAAAAGCAGAGAAATAGTCTTGACGTTAAACAGAGAAAATCTGACATCGTCCCTGCCTCCTGCCTTTAGTGTGTAAAGGCGTAAATGACAGCATTGGTACCCAGTCGAAACGCATCCGTTGACGGCTTCAGGGGCATCTGGCCGTCCGCATACCAGTCCCAGAAATTGGCCAGGTCATTATTGTGGCCTGCCATGATGGCCAGCCGTCCATCCTCTACAAACAGGCCGTAATACGTGATGCTCTCTCCGGGAACGTAATCGGCCATGGCCGCCAGATCTTCCAGTGGGGTATGCACCCTGAACACCACGTGATCCTGGGGAATTTTCACGAAATCATTTTCAGGGAAGGCTCGCTTGATCTGGGAGTGCATCTGGCCCCACTGCACGGGACCGTCAAAATCGTCCATCAGGATGAAACCGCCACGCATGATGAATTCACGCAGGTTGACCACTTCCTGATCAGTGAGTTCCATCTCCCCGGGTTCTGATACATAGGCAAAGGGATAGTCAAAAACATCCGGTTCCCCCAGCTCAATAATCCGGTAGGACTCCTGAGCCATATCAATACGGGTGGCACGTTCCAGAAATTCATTGAGATTGATGTCCGAGTCCGGGTAGTTGTGAGACCAGCCCATGTGCCCAATGTAGCCGTTGGTCCCAAAATGCCACCGGGCAGCAGTGAATTCCCTGGCTGGAGGTTCATTCTGGACAATACGATATCCCCGGCGTCCGCCGAACTGGGCAAAGGCAAATTCTGCCAACAGGCTTGTTGCCAGCAGGCAGATGATAAGGGACGTGTATCTGGCCATAGTGATAAACAGAAATGCAAAAATGCAGGATAAATTGACTCCTGCAACTTGGCAACTCAGGTTCAACAGGTATGTATTCACTTGCCTGCATTGACTTAATCCATTAGGGCGTTAAACTGCTCTCCACATACCCCCTGGGGGTATATGGAGAAAAGACATTCCATGGATAATCAGACGCCCTGTCACAGTAATGGGAAAGGTGTTGAGCAAAGCCAGAGTGCCGCAACAAGCCACTGCTGTCATGAAGTCAAACCTGCTCCCGTTACCCAGCCATCCTGCTGTCACACACCGGTGAACAAAGCCGACTGGCTGCTGCGCACCAGTGGTCTTGCCATTATTGTGCTGTATCTTCTGGCGGTTCTGGCCGGTGATGCCATACAGGAGGTAGCCTACCTGGGCAGCATGGCAGAAGCGGTTTTCAACCTGGTTAATACCATGTGGTGGGGTGTCCTGATCGGCATTCTGATGATTGCCGTGCTTGGCAGGATTCCACGGGAGTTCATCATGACAGCCCTGGGAACCGGCAGGGGCGTGGGGGGCATACTGCGCGCCACTGCTGCCGGTGTTCTGCTTGATCTGTGCAGTCATGGCATTCTCATGGTGGGGGCCAAACTGTATGAGCGGGGAGCCGGTATCGGTCAGGTGATGGCTTTTCTGGTTGCCAGTCCCTGGAACTCCTTTTCCCTGACGCTGGTCCTTGTAGCCATGATCGGTTTGCCATGGACGCTGGCTTTCATCGTTCTGTCCATGGTCATTGCGGTCATTACCGGTATGGTATTCGAGTCCCTGGTGGGCAGTGGCCTGGTGGCTGGCAATCCCAACAGCCTGGATATCCGGAAGGATTTCCATTTCTGGCAGGAAGCCATGCATGGTATTGAGCAACTGAAGATTTCCCCTGCCTGGATGCTGGACATGCTGATGTCAGGTTTGAAGGAAAGCCGCATGGTGCTGCGCTGGATTTTTTTTGGGATTATTCTGGCTTCGCTGGTCAGAACCTTCATCAACCCTGAAAACTTCAGTGCCTGGTTTGGCCCCTCACTGGCGGGACTCGGCCTTACCGTGCTCGTAGCCACCATCATGGAAGTGTGTTCAGAAGGCTCCACCCCCATAGCGGCCGATCTGCTGACGCGTGCCGGTGCGCCAGGAAACAGTTTCACCTTCCTGATGACCGGCGTTTCTACGGACTACACGGAAGTGATGGTGCTCAAAGAGACTACAGGATCCTGGAAAACAGCACTGCTCCTGCCTCTTATTACCGTGCCACAGGTAATCACGCTCGGATTGCTGCTGAACACCATGGGGTAAATTCCCCGAAATTAATCCTTATAAAAACGCCCTGATTGTGGGATGCTTTGACTCATTCCCAATGAGTTGACGTGACGCAATTGTCCAGCCATAAAACCATCTTTTGGCATGATTATGAAACCTGGGGGGCGCAGCCCCGCAAGGATCGTCCCTGCCAGTTTGCCGGCATTCGTACCGATGAAGAGCTGAATATCATTGATGATCCGGTGATGCTGTTTTGCAAACCAACACCGGATTATCTGCCTCACCCTGAAGCCTGCCTGGTAACAGGCATCAGCCCGGCAGAAGCCCTGGAAAAAGGGGTGAGCGAAGCCGAGTTCTGCGCGCGGATTGCCCAGGAGTTCTGTCAGCCGAACACCTGTGTCAGCGGTTACAACAGTATCCGTTTTGATGACGAAGTTACCCGCCACATGTTGTATCGCTGTTTTTATGATCCGTATGCCCGGGAATGGAAAAACGGCAATTCGCGCTGGGATATCATCGATCTGGTTCGCACCACCCATGCCCTCAGGCCCGAGGGCATCCAGTGGCCGCAAAAGGAAGATGGTCGTCCCAGCTTCCGTCTTGAGGAACTCACAGCCGCCAATGGCATAGAGCACAGCGGTGCCCATGATGCCCTGGCGGATGTGATTGCAACCATCGAATTTGCCAAGCTCATCAAGAAAGCCCAGCCCCGTTTGTATGACTGGCTTTACCAGTTGCGCGACAAGAAAAAGGTACAGCCGTTGCTGGATCTTCGTAAACAGGACATGGTGCTGCATGTCAGCGGGATGTTCCCCGCAACGCGTGGCTGTCTTGGCGTGGTGATGCCTGTGCTTGCGCATCCGGGAAACAATAACGGCGTTATCGTGGTCGACCTGCTGCAGAATCCTGAAAGCTGGCTTGACCTCGATGTAGCTGACATTCGTCATCGGCTGTTCACTCGCAGTGATGAACTGGAAGAGGGTATCGAGCGCATTGCGCTCAAAACCATCCATGTCAACAAGTGTCCTTCTGTTGCACCTTTGGGAACACTCAATGAGGAAGCCAGGGCGCTTTACGGTATCGATCTTGATGCCTGTGCCAGGCACAGGGACCTCATACTGGCCGATGCCACCCTGAACACTAAATTGCGCGCCGTGTTTGCCGAACCCGAACATGAAATAACCAGTGATCCGGACCATATGCTTTATGGTGGTGGATTTTTCAGTGATCAGGATAGGGAGTTGATGGATGAGATTATTGCCACCCCCGGAGACGCCCTGGGACACCTTGATTTGCCTTTCCGGGACAAGCGCTTGCCTGTAATGCTCTTTCGCTACCGTGGCAGGAATTTTCCGGATTCCATGGATGATGATGAAAAAGCACGCTGGCAGACCTGGTGCCGTGAACAACTCGAAACCAATCCCAACGGGGTGGGGCTGACAGCCGGAGAGTTTTTTCAACGTCTGGAAAGGTTGAACCAGGAAAGACCTGACCAGCAGGCCCTGCTGGATTCGCTCAGGGCTTATGGCCAATCGCTGTGCACCAGCTTGGGTCTTGAGGCAGGTGCCGGGAAATGAAGATTTTTGATCTGTTGAAGAAAACCGGCCCCGGCATCATCGTGGCGGCCACAGGGCTGGGGGCTGGCGATATCGTCGCGGCCTCTGCCGCCGGTGCCCAGTTTGGCACTTCGCTGCTCTGGGCGGTCTTGTTTGGCGGCGTGCTGAAATTCGTTCTCACAGAAGGTATCGGCCGCTGGCAGCTGGCCACGGGAACCACGCTGCTGGAAGGGTGGATAGAAAAGTTGCCCAGGTTTTTCAGTGGGTATTTCTTTGTTTATATGTTCCTGTGGACCTTCATGGTGGCTGCCGCCATGATGGCCGCTTGCGGCCTGGCAGCCTATGCATTTTTTCCGCAGATATCCGTGGCCTGGTGGGGTGTCATCCATGCGCTCGCCGCGCTGGTCATCGTCTGGTTCGGTGTCTACAACCTGCTGGAAACGGCGATGAAGTTTTTCATTGGCATGATGTTTCTCACGGTACTGGTGTGCGCCGTGATTGTTATGCCCGATATCCAGGACATAGCCATAGGCATGCTCCTTCCGACAGTTCCTGAAAATGGCCTGACCTACGTACTGGGCATTATTGGCGGTGTAGGGGGCAGCATCACCATCCTTTCCTATGGTTACTGGATGCGGGAAGCCGGCTGGCATGGCAGGGAGATGATGCCCACGATGCGCATGGATCTGGGTGTGGCCTATGGTCTGACGGCACTGTTTGGCGTGGCCATCATTATTGTGTCAGCAGGCGTGCAGCCCGAGGTGGTTTCCGGGAACAACATGGCGCTGGCCGTAGCTGACCAGCTGGAACCGGCGATGGGTACGGCAGGTAAATGGATATTCCTGTTTGGCTTCTGGGGAGCCGTTTTCAGTTCAATGATCGGCGTCTGGCACGGTGTACCTTTCCTGTTCGCCAATTTTGTATATCACTATCGGGGGCAAACTCATCTGCTGGAATCTCACGCCTCCATTTCAAAATCCGGTGCTTACCGCATCTACCTGGTTTACCTGGCCATACTGCCCATGAGTCTGCTTGCCCTGGAGCGGCCGGTATGGGTTGTCATCACCTATGCGGTTACCGGGGCTGTTTTCATGCCATTACTGGCAGCCTTGCTGTTCTACATGAATTCATCCAGAAACTGGCTGGGAGAGCATGCCAATTCCTGGAAAACGCGGAGTTTGCTGGGCCTTTGTCTGCTGGTTTTCGGGTACTTGCTGGTTATTGAGGTTCTGTCGCGAATCTAACCGGGAATAGTTTTCCAATTTCATCACTAAGCCAGTAAAATTACCCCTTATCGCAGTAACCAAACCGGTATTACGTTTTCCCTATGGATGAATTTGAGGATATCCGGCCTTATCGAGATGATGAGGTCAGGCCTGTCGTGGAACGTCTGATGGTGGACGATGCTCTTGCCCAGGCAATGGCAAAGTTTGAACATCCCATTCTGTTTCGCTTATTACCGGGCTGGGTCACCGGCAAGGTGAAGTCCCTGTTGGGCAAGGAACTGGCCCCCGTTCAGAATATTCATGATGTCCAGCTCATCATCGAGAAGTATCTCGACAGATTGATTGAGAGCACCACCACCGGACTTACGCAGATGGGTCTCGACCAGCTGGATGACAGCCAGCCCTATCTGTTCGTCAGCAACCACCGCGACATCACCATGGATCCTGCTCTGGTCAATTACATGATTTACCATCATGGTCTGGATACCCTGCAGATTGCCATAGGTGACAACCTGCTCAAACGCCCCTTCCTGTCCGACCTGATGCGACTGAACAAAAGCTTTATCGTCAAGCGTTCGATGCATGGACGGGATCTGCTCAAGGCAAGCAAGCAGCTGTCAGCCTACATCCATCACTGCATCAAGGAAGGTGAAAACGTGTGGATAGCCCAGCGTGAAGGCCGGGCCAAGGACGGAATAGACAAAACTGAAACAGCGATCATCAAGATGCTGCATATGGCAGATCGCGAGTCCACACTACGCCTGACGCTGCAGGAGTCCATGAACTCCCTGAATATAGTCCCGGTTTCTATTTCCTATGAGTTCGACCCCTGTGACCGTCTCAAGGCCGAGGAGCTTTACACTATTGATACGGCCGGAAAATATGAAAAGGATGAAAATGCTGATGTGCGCAGTATCCTGAACGGGATGGTGGGGCACAAAGGTGATGTTCATGTGACTTTCGGTACCCGTATTATTCTTGATGATGCAGTTACCGCTGAAGGCGTGGCCCGTCTTATCGATGAGCAGGTCATTTGCAATTACAAGCTGCATGCCGTCAATTTTGCGGCCATGGAAATAGTGAAAAAGGACTTCATGGATTTCACCAAGGCCCCCGAGAAGCTGGGTATCAGTGCCAGTGAATACAAACGCCGCAGCAAGGTCTTTAACAAACGTCTTTCAGCCATGCCCAAACACCTTCAGCCATACGTTCTCAATATGTACGCCAATCCGGTTATCCGAAAAGCTGAGCTTGATGCTCTCTGAAGGCCTGCCTTTCAGGCAGGCTGGCGAAATACAGGGTTTCCACTATAGTGAAATGAGTCACCAGAGCGACAGTGACCGGTTCTTCCATGCTTTCTGACGACATCAAGCAATCCATACAGCGCCACTATTCCACCCTTGTCAAAAACAAGGGCCTGCAAAATCGCGGCGGCCAGAAACTGATGATTGCTGAAATTGCCAAAACCCTCGCCAGTGTTGAAATGGATGAAGAGGGTAAACGCATCTCGCCTCATCCTCCTGTATGCGTCATTGAGGCTGGTACCGGCATTGGCAAGACCATCGCATACCTGCTTTCGGCCATCCCGGTGGCACAGGCGACAGGTAAAAAAGTCATTCTCGCCACGGCGACAGTGGCATTGCAGGAACAGGTCATGCACAAGGATATCCCTGATCTGCTCAAGCACAGCGACATGCAGTTTAGCTATTCCCTGGCCAAGGGCAGGGGGCGTTACCTGTGCCTGTCCAAACTCGACAACATGCTCAAGTCCAACAGCAGCCAGGATGCGATGATGGATCTGTACGGCCTGGAGCTGGATGATCCGACTGCCGAGGACAAGGTGCTGTACCAGGATATGCTGGATGCATTGCTGGACGGCAAGTGGAAAGGTGATCGGGATGACTGGCCAGTCGTGCTCAATGACGGTCAATGGCGCAATGTGGCCGTCGAGAAGGGACAGTGCAGCGGGAACCGTTGCTCCAATTTTTCTACTTGCAGTTTTTTCAGGGCCCGCGGCAATATGCTCAAGGCGGACTGCATTGTCGCCAATCATGACCTGGTGCTGTCTGACCTGGCACTGGGGGGCGGTGTCATTTTGCCGGCGCCTGAGGAATGTATCTACATTTTTGATGAAGCCCATCATCTTCCGTTAAAAGGCGTAAGTCATTTTTCCCATTTCATTCGTCTCAGGGCCACGCTTACCTGGCTTGATCGTATCACGTCAATTTTCAAGGCGATGGGTGTGGAAATGGGCAGTGACAGCGAGTTGACCGTGCAACTGGATAAGGCCAGGGATGCTGCCGATAAAACCAGGGTCTGCGTGCAGCAGCATATGCCCATGTTTCAGGTATATCTGGACAGAGCGGAAGCAGCCGGCAATGGCAGTGATGTCAGCCAATTTACATTTGACCAGGGTGTCGTGGGATCGGAGATACGTGAAGCTAGTCATAATATTTTTCTGGAATTCCGCGAGCTGGAGGAACGTCTGGGTAAAATTTCGGATCGCCTCAAGGAATTTATGGATAACGATGGAGGCGAGATCGATCGCCAAACAGCCGAGAACTGGTTTCCCGTAATTGGCATTATGCTTGCGCGTACTGAAGGTGCATTGCAACTTTGGAGGGCATTTTCCATAGAGGATCATGGTGATTATGCACCCAATGCCCGCTGGATAACGTTTCGTCCCCTGGGAAATGAACATGAGATAACCCTGTCCAGCAGCCCGGTACTGGCGGCAGACGCTCTCACGGATTTTCTCTGGAATGAATGCCATGCTGCCGTCATGACCTCGGCAACGTTGACCGCCCTGGGAAGTTTTGAGTTTCTGAGCATGCGCTCCGGCCTCCACGAGCAGACGGTTTATCACCAGATAAGAAGCCCATTTGATCACTACAATAGTGCCTGTCTGCGAATTCCGGCCAGGGGTTTTGACCCGGGCAATGCTGAATTACATACCCAGGCCATCATAGACGTGCTTCCATCCCTGGTGGAAGAAAGGAAAGGTGCTCTGGTTCTGTTTGCCTCAAGGCGCCAGATGCAGCAGGTGCTTCAGGGACTGGATGAAGCGATGCAGTTCAATATCCTGTCCCAGGATGATCATTCCAAGCAGGAATTAATCCGTCTGCACAAGGAGCGTGTTGACAATGGCAGGACCAGTGTCATTTTTGGCCTGGCAAGCCTGACGGAAGGCATTGATCTGCCGGGTGATTACTGTACCAGTGTCGTCATAGCAAAAATTCCCTTTTCTGTACCCAATGATCCTGTGGAAGCTACGCTGGGTGAATGGATCAAGGCCAGTGGTAAAAATCCCTTCATGGAAATATCGGTTCCGGAGGCATCGATGAAACTGATTCAGGCCTGTGGACGACTGTTGCGAACCGAAACCGATACAGGCAACATTACCATTCTGGATGAACGGTTAATGACCAAATTTTATGGCAAGGGTATAGTGCAGTCATTGCCGGGTTTCAGGGTAGAGACATTTCAGCAGCAGGCCATTTCCTCACCTGAATAATACGGGGCTACCATCTCCCCATTCATTTTTCACTTGGATTTTCAACAACAGGATTCGTCCCATGAATGATGCCAGTAACAACCTGCCTCCAGGGTATATGCCTCCGAAAGTCTGGCGCTGGGCCGGACAGGATGGTGGCGAGTGGACCAGTATCAATCGTCCTGTTTCCGGGGCTACCCATGAGAAGGTGCTGCCAATAGGTGAACATCCCATTCAGCTGTATTCCTTGGGGACACCAAACGGACAAAAAGTCACGATCATGCTTGAGGAGCTGCTGGCGCTGGGGCACAGCGGTGCTGAATACGATGCGTGGTATATCAACATAGGCGCCGGAGAACAGTTCGGCTCGGGTTTTGTTGACATCAACCCTAATTCAAAAATACCGGCCATGATGGACCATTCGACCACTCCACCTACCCGTCTGTTCGAAAGCGCCTCTATGCTGGTCTATCTGGCGGAAAAGTTCGATGAATTTTATCCCAGGGAACATTATCGTCGAGCAGAAACAATGAACTGGTTGATGTGGCAAATGGGCTCTGCACCTTTTCTGGGTGGCGGCTTTGGACATTTCTATGCCTATGCGCCATTCAGGATCGAATACGCGATTGACCGCTATGCCATGGAAACCAAACGCCTGCTGCACGTACTGGATACCCACCTGCAGGATCATGAATACCTGGCTGGTGATGTGTATACCATCGCTGATATGGCAAACTGGCCCTGGTACGGCAGCATTATGAATGATGGGTATAATGCCGGGGAATTTCTATCAGTTCACGAATATAAAAATCTGCGACGTTGGGTTGATATGATTGGCGCACGACCGGCTGTACAACGCGGACAGATAGTAAACAGGGGGCTTGGCCCGCTGGATCAGCAGTTGCGTGAGCGGCATCATGCTGATGATTTCCAGAATAATACCCAGGACAAGATAGAAGCCCGCAAGGAAAGTAAGGGTTAGACCCAGACCCAGCCCAGGGTATCGGTATAGGTATAGGGGTATTACCCCAGTCCTGATAATTGGTGTTTGACAGTACTATTTATTCTAATCACGATGCGAAAAAGTATCGTTGTATACTGACCTCGTAATATTTTGGTTTCTAAAAAGGATGTGGAAATTTAAAAAAGTGTTTCCCTGTGTCAATTAAACCATTGCAGCAGTGAGAGCACTCCCTCAATTATGTGTAATACCAGCTTTGACAATGATCTGCTGAATGCCACTAACAGTATGATGGCACTGGTGGATGATCAGCTGCGATATCTCGTGGTTAACGAAGCCTACAGCAGCGTTTTCCGAACTATCCCTGATGCCATGATTGGCAAGACCGTCATGGAAATGTTCAGCCATGATCCAGAGCATCTGGAAGCAGTTGTTCTGCCCAACCTGGAAGAAGCCCTGACGGGTGTGGATTCGAGTTATGGTGTATGGGTCGATATTCCCGGATTAGGAAGAAGGTATTTCGACATTCTGGCCAGGCCAATCCTGAATGAGCAAAAAGTTATTGAACGGATTGCCATCATAGGTCGTGATCGTACTGATATGCAATCCCAGCTGGATGAGCTGGAAAGAAGCCGGGAAATGCTCAATCGTACTGAAAAGATAGCCAATCTGGGTGGGTGGTTTGCTGACATAAAAACCGGCGTAATGACCTGGACCGATGAAATGTATGCCATCCATGAAGTTGACCGGGATTTCGACGTGGATCCGGTCAAGATCATGCATCAGTTCTATTCGAAAGATCAGCATGCAGTCATGGATGCATGGATGGAAAAAACGAGAAGCGAAGAAGGGCCACATGAAGTCATCGGCTTGATGGAAACGCCCAAAGGAAATCGCAAGTGGGTTCGCTCCATTGCTTTCACGCGTTGGGATAATGGTGAATTGGTCAGTATTGAGGGAGTTCTTCAGGATATTACCAAAACCTATGAGCTTGAGCAGGAGCTCAAGCTCAGTGAAGAAAAATTCCGCAGCCTGGTTGAGGAAACCAATGCGGTTGTTTGGGAAGTTGAATTGGACCCAATCAGGTATACCTACCTTTCCCCTCAAGCAGTAACGCAAACCGGTTATTCGATGGAGGAATGGCAAAAACCTGCCTTCATGGAAAGCATCATGCATCCGGAAGACAAGCCGGCTATCATGGAAAAAATATATAACAATTTGACTGTCGGCAACAATTTTTCCCTGGAGTACCGGATCATCAAGAAAGACGGGTCGTATATGTGGATTAATGACAATATCCGGCCCATAAAAAATACCCGTAATCAGGCTGTAGGTGCCAGGGGGGGTGTTCATCGATGTCTCATCCATCGAGCAAATGAAGGCTGGTCTGGATGCGGCATTCCGTTCCATAACCACCTATGAAGAAGCGCTCAATCAGCATGCCATTGTCAGCGTTGCCGATAAAGATGGACGTTATACCTATGTGAATGAAAAGTTCCTGGAAATCACCGGTTACAGCAGAGATGAGCTTGTCGGGTCAATGATGACGCTGATTCTGCCAGAAGATCACCCTGATACCCTGGGCGTTGAGATAGTCACCAAATTGAAAAACGGGCAGACCTGGCAAGGTGAACTGATGCACCAGAACAAGCAGGGCGAAACGTTTTGGGTCTATGCCACGATCGTGTCTTTGTTTGACGACAGGGGGAAACTGGAATCCAGTATCACGATACGTACTGATATTACTGAACTCAAGCGTACCGAGCTGGCCTTGAGGAAAACCCAGAAGCTCGAGGTCATTGGTCAGCTGACAGGTGGTGTGGCGCATGATTTCAATAATTTGCTCAGTATTATTATTGGAAATCTTGAATTGATGCAGCTGGACGCACTGCTGCTTTCGCGCGCAGGCGACCTGATTGGAAATATCAAGTCTGCCGCCAGTCGGGGCTCGGTGCTGCCCCGGCGTCTGCTGAATTATTCCCGCAAAACACCGGTAAACTCTACGGTGCTGAATCTTAACGACTGTCTGTCACGTGATCTTGATCTGGTCAGCAAATCACTGACAAACATGGTGCATGTGGAAACGGATTTGGCCAAGGACCTGTGGCTGGTCGATGTGGATGAGGGTGATCTGGAAGACAGCATTATCAACCTGGCCATCAATGCCGGCGATGCCATGCGTGCGGGCGGGACACTTAAATTCCAGACTCGTAATGTGGATTTTGAGACAGCGCAGGTCAAGGCTTCAGAAAAGCTTATGAAAGGGCAGTATGTAGAGTTGGTGGTTACAGATAATGGTGTAGGGATAGATCCTGAATTGATAGATAAGATATTTGACCCCTACTTTACAACCAAGCCAGCTGACAAGGGTTCAGGACTCGGGTTGGCCATGGTTTATGGCTTTGTTCAGCGTTCCCAGGGTGAGATATTTGTGACATCCACACCGGGTGAAGGCACCAGATTTGAGATTTATTTTCCACGGGCAAACACGGCAGATAATCTGGGCAATGTAGAAAAGGTTGAGCGCAAGACGCTGACCGCCCAGCATAACGAAACCATACTTGTGGAGGATGACGAAGATATTATTGCAGAAACAACGGCTTCCCACCTGGAGCGTCTGAGATATAATGTATTGATTGCGCTCAATGGTGACGAGGCGCTGGATATTATTCGCTCCAGTCAAAAGGTCAATCTGTTGTTCTCGGATATCGTCATACCCGGCCGGTTCAATGGCTATCAGCTTGCAGAAAAAGTGCTGAAAAGTCGTCCGGATATAAAGCTCCTTTTTGCAACCGGCTATTACGGGGTTGAATCCAGGTTGGCCCATAACGAATGGGTTAACAACACCATCCAGAAACCCTATGGCAGGGTGGAAATGTCCCGGAAAATCCGGGAGGCCCTGGGTCAATAAACACCGCTGCGTTTTATGAAACCAGGATTTTCTTGTCCAGAAGGAAGTTGTATAGGTATTCAGCATTTTGTTCAGGCGTTGTGTCGGCCTGAATGATGATTTCCGGTTCTTCGGGCTTTTCGTAAGGGGAATCAATTCCGGTAAAATTCTTGATTTCTCCCCGTCTCGCCTTTTCATAGAGTTGCTTGGGATCCCGCTCTTCACAGATATCCAGCGGCGTATTCATGAAAATTTCGATAAAAGGCAGATCCTCTTTCTGATGAATGGCACGGACAATTTCCCGGTCTCGCAGAAATGGTGAGATAAAGCTGGATAAGGTGAGCATCCCGGCATCTGCAAACAATTTTGACACTTCGCCTACTCGTCTAATATTTTCCTCGCGGTCCGCATCAGAAAAGCCCAGATTGTTGTTCAGGCCATGGCGGATATTATCGCCATCCAGTACATAACACTTGTAACCGCGTTGTATCAGCAGGTGCTCCAGCGTGAATGCCAGTGTGCTTTTGCCAGAGCCGCTCAATCCGGTGAACCAGAGGGTGGCACCTTTCTGTTTGAAGTTGGCTTCGCGGGTATTTCTGTCAACCCGGCTTTCATGCCACACGATGTTGGTGGCTTTTCCTTTAGTCATATGCTGCTCTCGCTCTGGTGTTTATTCTTGTTATGGGTCTATCTGGCGTATTGTCAAAATCACGACATCTTCAAGAGGTCGGTCCTGTCCATCCACTGGAACCTTGCCTATGGCATCAAGAACTTCAAGGCCAACTCTTACTTTGCCGAAGACTGTATTCCTGCCGGTCAGCCAGTCGGTGTCTACCAGGTTGATGAAAAATTGGGAACCATTGGTATTGGGGCCATTGTTTGCCATGGCGATCACCCCGCGCACAGGACGCCTGGATATAACTCGCTCGGTATATTGATATCCCAGGTTTTCATAGCTTTGTTTTACCGTCATTGAGCGCAGCAGCTGGTCGACTTCATCTATCCTGGCATCCAGGTCGTTGGGGTTGTTGATGCCGAGCTTTTTATAAAGGGGTGCGAGGATTTTCTGTTGAAAATCCTCTCTTGAGTTGATGGCGAGCAAGGGATGGGGTTTGCCCTCATCATCGAATACCGGCATTTTATCAAGGCCTAGATTGCGAGCATTGATTTCATCCCTGAATGAGAAGCCCGGTGTACCGTCGCCCATGCCTGTTGGGCTGCCTCCCTGAATCATGAAGCCATCAATTACCCGGTGAAAGGTCAGTCCATCATAAAACGGACGCATCACTTCCTCACCGGTGTAGGGGTCCAGCCAGGCCTTGGAGCCATCTGCCAGTGCCAGAAAGTTGGCCACTGTCAGTGGGGCTTCATCCGGAAATAGCTCCGGGACCATGGTTCCCAAAGATGTACGAATTTCCACGACCGGGTTATCAAAGTCTTCCCGGCTGAAGGAATAGGACACTGTTGGTGTTTCAGGGATATCCTCTTCCAGAGTAGCAGTGAAGTCAGGCGATAGGGGGATATATGCCGGCGTAAGCTGGTCACTGTCTGGTTCGGCAGCCAGTACAGGCAGAACAAGGATGCAGCTGAGCAGTAGGGCCAGATAGCGCATGGAAGCAATCAGTCAGATTTCAGCGGATGACCGGCAGGGAGGGTCCGCTCCATCCAGAGTGCCAGCTTGTGTTTCATGTGGATAACATCTTCCTGGTCTTTGGCCAGGGGCTGGATAAGCTTGTCCTTGACCAGCAGGGCATATATGGCCCGGATTTTCAGATCCGCATGATCCTCAGGGTCGAACTTACCGGCGCCACGTTTTTCAAAATAGGCCGTACCGATGCGAATGGCTTCGCCCAGCAGTTCCTTTTCGTTTTTGATCTTTTTGATGGCAGACATGCCGGGAAGTCTAGCATAAGAGTGACGCGATGACGCATATGTGCTTCGCACGGGACAAAGGAGACAGGAGGCAGGGTGGTTTCAGGAAAGCTTGAGTTTTCTGGACATTATTTTTACTGAAAACAGGCAAATATACTTGACGTTAAACACTGAAGTTCGTTCATTGTCCCTGCCTCCTGCCTCCTGCCTCCTGCCTCCTGCCTCCTGCCTCTTTTTTCCGACCATAAAAAAACCGGGAGCAAGCCCCCGGTCTTATTTTCAACCGTTATATTACCGGTCTTCCCGATATATCAGTGCGTAACTTTGTTCGGGTCGCTGCCTTCTTCCAGTTCTTTCTGGCTGATTTCCACCACAAAGCTCTCCTGCTGGAGTTGCCGCGTGGCCTCGGCGCGTTCCTCTGCTTCCGCCTTGCGCAGTTTTGCCTCATCATCGAACATTTCAGCATTCAGCGACATCTGGCGAACCAGGTGTTGCTTGAGCCGGTCTACCACGCAGGTCATCACTTCCAGGGTCTGGCTCAGTTGATCCAGCGTGATCAGTGTCTGTTCTGCGTTTTGTTCTACGTCTTTTTTGTCGGCCATAGGAATAGTCCTTCTATTGGCTGATGAGTGTTACAGCGTACCCTGTTGTTTTTATTATCTTCCGCTAATGCTTTCTTATGTGCTCTTTTAATCCCAGTTCAGCGCACCGCCGGTCTGGTATTCAATAACGCGAGTTTCAAAGAAGTTTTTCTCCTTGCGCAGGTCCATGATTTCGCTCATCCAGGGGAATGGGTTCTGGGCGCCCGGGAACTGCTCGGGCAGGCCGATCTGCGCCAGGCGGCGGTTGGCGATGAATTTCAGATAATCTTCCATCATCACGGCATTCATGCCCAGTACGCCGCGAGGCATGGTATCCCTGGCATATTCAATTTCCAGCTGGGTGGCTTCCAGAATCATCTGGGTGGCTGTCTGTTTCATGTCGGCATCCCACAGGTGGGGATTCTCCAGCTTGATCTGGTTGATCATGTCGATGCCGAAATTCAGGTGCATGGATTCGTCACGCAGGATGTATTGGAACTGTTCTGAAGTACCGGTCATCTTGTTGCGGCGTCCCATGGACAGGATCTGGGTAAAGCCGCAGTAAAAGAAGATGCCTTCAAGACAGCAGTAAAAGGCAATCAGATTGCGCAGCAACTGCTTGTCCGTATCCGGTGTGCCGGTCTTGAAGGTCGGGTCGGAAATCTCCTTGGTGTACTTGAGGCCCCACGAGGCTTTCTTCGCCACTGATGGAATTTCGTGATACATGTTGAAGATTTCGCCTTCGTCCATTCCCAGGGATTCAATGCAGTACTGGTAGGCATGGGTGTGGATGGCTTCCTCGAAAGCCTGCCTCAGGATGTACTGGCGGCATTCCGGGTTGGTGATCAGACGGTAAATCGCCAGTACCAGGTTGTTGGCGACCAGGGAATCTGCCGTGGAGAAGAAACCCAGGTTGCGCTTGACGATGATGCGTTCATCATCGGTCAGGCCATCCGGTTTTTTCCATAACGCGATGTCCGCGTTCATGTTGATCTCCTGCGGCATCCAATGGTTGGCACAACCATCCAGGTATTTCTGCCAGGCCCATTCGTACTTGAACGGAACCAGTTGGTTGAGGTCGGCCCGGCAGTTGATCATGCGTTTCTGGTCAACCGTGACGCGTTCTGCGGCACCAGCCAGTTCTTCCTGGCCAGCGGTGTAATCCATTTCTGCCACTGTTTTCAGTGCCTGCTCGACAGCACTCAGATCTCTGCTGTCTTCCAGGGAAGAGGCTGAGGGGGCCTGGCCTGGCGTCGGGTGGGAGGTTTTCTGTTGCGGGGCCATTTCCGAAACGGAATCAGCGGTGCTCACGGGATTGTCGCCATGATCCATGCTGTCGTCGGCAGCGAAATTGGTCTCATCCCGAGAGCTGGCCGGTGCCTGAGGCACGGGTTCTTCGGCAGGTGCCGATGTGTTTATCGGTGCTGACGAAATGGTGTCTTCGCTGTTGAATTCATCCCATGACAACATGTTGTTTTACCCCTTTTTTCATTCCTGCAGGCTGGCTACAGGGTCTAAATGTGTTTCTCGAATTTCTCTTGGTTAATCAGACCGGTTAATTTGCCACCGGCATGCCGCTACTGGCAGGCCTCGCAATCCGGATCATCCAGTGAGCAGGCCTTGGGCACTTCCGCCGGTCCTGCCGCTGCCTGCTGCTCAATATGGGCAGACACCTTGTTCAGGGTGCCGGAGTTAACCGTGGATTTCTCAGTGCTGGTCGCTGCCATGGCGCGCAGGTAGTAGGTGGTCTTCAGACCGCGATACCATGCCATACGGTAGGTGACATCCAGTTTCTTGCCATTGGCCTCACTGATATACAGGTTCAGGGACTGGGCCTGGTCGATCCACTTCTGGCGACGGCTGGCCGCATCCACCAACCAGCGCGGATTGATTTCGAATGCCGTGGAATAGAGCACTTTCAGGCGCTCTGGAATGCGGTCGATCTTCTGAACGCTGCCGTCGTAGTATTTCAGGTCGTTGATCATCACGCTATCCCACAGACCTTCGGCCTTGAGGTCGCGAATCAGGTAAGGATTGACGACAGTGAACTCGCCGGACAGGTTCGATTTCACATACAGGTTCTGGTAAGTGGGTTCGATGGACTGCGATACGCCGGTGATGTTGGCGATGGTGGCTGTCGGGGCGATGGCCATGACATTGGAGTTGCGCATGCCGGTTTGCTTGACCCGTTCACGCATGCCGTCCCAGTCGAAGGTCATGCTGTAGTTCACTTCCATGTAATTCTCGCCACGTTCGTCCTGCAGGCGTCTCAGGGAGTCGATCGGCAGGATGCCCTGACTCCACAGGGAACCTTCGAAAGTCTCGTAGGTGCCGCGCTCTTCCGCCAGAATGGTGGACGCTTCGATGGCGTAGTAACTGATTGACTCCATGGAGCGGTCGGCAAAATCCACCGCCGCTTCGGAAGAGTAGGGTATCTTCTGGATATACAGGGAGTCCTGGAAACCCATCATGCCCAATCCGACAGGGCGGTGTTTCATGTTGGAATTTTTCGCCTGCGGCACCGAGTAGTAGTTGATGTCGATGACGTTATCCAGCATGCGCACGGCAGTGTGAACTGTACGACGGAGCTTGTCCTGGTCCAGACCGGCTTCAGTGACATGGTTGACCATATTCACAGAACCTAGGTTGCAGACAGCGATTTCATCCTTGCTGGTGTTCAGGGTGATTTCTGTACACAGGTTGGATGAGTGGACTGTACCCACGTGCTGCTGCGGTGAACGGATATTGCAGGCATCCTTGAACGTGATCCAGGGATGACCGGTTTCAAACAGCATGGACAGCATTTTTCGCCAGAGGTCCTTGGCCTGCACTGTCTTGTGCACATAGAGCGCGCCCTCCCTGGCCATTTTTTCATAGTGCGCGTAACGTTCTTCGAAGGCCCTGCCGTGAAGCTCATGCAGGTCAGGGACCTCATTTGGCGAAAAAAGCGTCCATTCCTGATCTTCAAACACACGTTTCATGAACAGGTCCGGAATCCAGTTGGCGGTGTTCATGTCGTGGGCACGGCGACGGTCGTCACCGGTGTTTTTGCGAAGCTCAAGAAATTCCTCGATATCCAGGTGCCAGGTTTCCAGGTAGGAACACACGGCGCCTTTGCGTTTACCACCCTGGTTGACGGCTACTGCGGTGTCATTGACCACTTTCAGGAAAGGTACGACACCCTGGGATTTACCGTTGGTGCCCTTGATGTAGGCGCCAAGTGCCCTGACCGGGGTCCAGTCGTTGCCCAGGCCGCCGGCCCATTTGGAGAGCATGGCGTTGTCATGTATGGCCTGGTAGATGCCGCTCAGGTCGTCCGGCACGGTGGTCAGGAAGCAGGAAGACAATTGGGGCCTCAGGGTGCCTGAGTTGAACAGCTGCGGTGTGGAAACCATGTAGTCGAAACTGGACAGCAGGTTGTAAAACTCGATGGCGCGGGCTTCACGGTTTTCCTCGTTTGATGCCAGTCCCATAGCCACACGCATGAAGAAAATCTGCGGCAGCTCGAAGCGTGTGCCTTCACTGTGAATGAAGTAGCGGTCATACAGGGTTTGCAGTCCCAGATAGGTGAACTGATCATCGCGATCGGCCTTGAGTGCCTCGCCCAGGCGGTCCAGGTCATATTCGAGCAGGTGGGGGGAGAGCAGTTCAAGCTCCACACCTTTTTCAATATAGGGACGCAGTGCCGTGGCGTATTTGTAATGCATTTCTGACTGGGTAGCGCTTTCTGCCACGTCCAGGAAAGTCAGTGCCTCGCTGCGCAGGCTGTCCAGCAGCAGACGGGCAGCCACAAAGCTGTAATTGGGCTCCTTTTCCACCAGTGTGCGGGCAGTCATCACCAGGGAAACCCTGACATCATTGATCTTGACACCGGAATAGAGGTTTTTCAGGGTTTCCTCGTAAATGGCATCGCCGTTGACATCGTCCAGACCCTCACAGGCTTCACTGATCACCGTACGCAGGCGGGCGGTATCCAGGGGTTTGCTGGAACCGTCATCCATGGTGACCATGATGTCGGAGCGTTCCTCGGCAGCGGGCTGCTGGGATTTGCGCTCACGGGCGCGTTCCGCACGGTACAGTACATAGCTGCGGGCAACCTTGTGCTCGCCGGAGCGCATCAGCATCAGTTCCACCTGATCCTGGATCTCTTCAATATGAATGCTGCCTCCGGATGGCATGCGACGCTTGAAGGTCTGCATTATCTCGTCAGTGAGCCTTTCCACGGTTTCATGTATGCGGCTGGAGCCCGCAGCATTACCGCCTTCCTCAGCGATATAGGCCTTGGTAATGGCTATGGCGATTTTTGACGGATCGTAACCAACAACCGCGCCGTTACGCTTGATGACACGAAGTGTGCCGGGTGCCATGGTGGTAATGGAACTGTCTGAAGTGTCCTGGGTGCCTGGTGCGGCTGGTGCGGTCCTGGAAGAGGATTCAACTTCTGTGTGCATTGATGACTCCGGAGTTTCTGATCGTCGTTGACTTGTTATTTTGTGTATTGCCGTGTTTACCCGCAGATCAACAGGATTGAAGCTGACGGGCCTGATTTCTGTCTCTTTCACCTGGATTGCCCAAACACAATATATAGTGGTTGGGGCAAATCCTTAGTTTCTGCTTTCTGACTGTGGATAAGTCGTCGGCAGAAGGTGGGGTGGGTGCAGGCAAGGCCAGATATTCTCTGGTGTTGAGGGTGTTACTGCTTGAAATCCCCGTTGCCTGTCGTTCAGTCCATCCCCTGTTTTTACTTTATTTAGGCTTTAACTTGCTTTAACTACATACGCTAACTGGAGGTTGTTATTGGTTTTTTAATTTTCCTGCAGTTTACGCAACGAAAGCCTGAAGCACAATATGTTGTGTAAATTTATTGTTCGCGCACTATATCAGGTATTTTTTCGCCGATGCAAGACAATAATCTGTGAAATTGATGTGGATAAATTGTGTGTAGGTGGTGGTGATCGGGGGATAAGTCGACCTGAGGTTAACGTGATTTGTGTCTTTGCACCAGCAGTGAGCAGCCTGCATCAGGCTCTGGCGATTAAAAACCCAGGGTTTTCAGGAGGATGATGCCGGGAAGTTTGGTTATGCACCAGCAAGGTGCGAATGGAAAACACTATATATTGTGTTTTGAAAATCGGGAATCAGAGGGTTTTTCCACCCATAAAGCGGGCAACAAAATCATTGGCAGGATGCTGCAGCAGTTCTTCAGGGACCCCCCATTGCTGTAATTCACCTTCCAGCATCACACCGGTAATGTCTGCCACGGCAAAAGCCTCATCCTGATCGTGGGTCACTAGGATGGCGCTTATCTGACGTTCCAGCAGGATTTCCCTGACTTCCCGGCTCAGGCTGCGCCGCATTTCGGTATCAAGGTTGGAGAATGGCTCATCCATCAGCAGAATTTTTGGCTGTGGGGCCAGGGCGCGCGCCAGGGCGACCCGCTGCTGCTGGCCGCCTGACAGCTGATGGGGGTATTTGTCGCCATGGGCATCCAGGTGAACCAGGGCCAGCAGGCTGGCGACTTTATCCTCGATGTCAGACTTGTTCTGGCCGTGGAGGCCAAAGGCAATATTCTTTTTCACGGTAAGGTGGGGAAACAACGCGTAATCCTGAAACACCATGCCCACGTGCCGCTGTTCCGGTGGCAGCATGGTGCCGGGAGCGCTCAGGCAGATGCCATCCAGGCGGATCTGTCCGGCATGGATGGTCTCAAGTCCGGCAATGGCTCTCAGGGCGGTGGTCTTGCCGCAACCACTGGGGCCCAGCAGACTGACTATCTGCTGGTTCATGACGTTGAAACTCAGGTCATCGATAATGACCTGGTCGTCATAGCGGCAGTTGATATTGTGGATTTCCAGCAACGGATTCATGAGGTACCGGCCCGGGGTTGCGTAAGGCGGAACTACTATAGCAGAAGCACGCTCAGGCGTTCAGAAATTCAAGCAGCGCTTTCTGGGCATGCAGGCGGTTTCCGGCTTCGTCCCAGACCACTGAGTCAGGCGCATCAATAACCTCGGCACTGACCTCCTCACCCCGATGTGCTGGCAGGCAGTGCATGAACAGGGCGTCTGGCTTGGCCATGGCCATCAGGGCGCTGGTGACTTCGTAACCGGCAAAGTCTTTCTCGCGTTTTGCCTGCTCTCCTTCCTGGCCCATGGAGGCCCATACATCGGTCACCACCAGAGAGGAACCTGGCATGGCTTCTTCCGGCGTGCGGACAATTTTTACCCGGTCGCGATTGGCTTCCACCAGGGAAGGCATGGGGTCATAGCCTTCAGGGCAGGCCACCACAAGCTCGAAATCAAGCTGGCGGGCAGCGTTGATATAGGAGTTGCACATATTGTTGCCATCGCCTACCCAGCTCACTGTTTTACCCTGGATATCACCACGGTGCTCGAAGAAGGTCTGCATGTCAGCCAGCAGCTGACAGGGGTGGTAGTCATCGGTCAGGGCATTGATGATCGGGATACTGGAAAATTCGGCCATGCGAACAAGTTTTTCATGCTCGAAGGTCCGCACCATCACGGCATCCACCATTTCAGACAGGACACGGGCGGTATCTTCAACGGGTTCGCCGCGACCGAGTTGGGTGTCATTGGGGGACAGGAAAATGGCCGCTCCTCCCATCTGCACCATGCCTGCTTCAAAGGACACGCGGGTACGTGTAGAGGACTTTTCGAACACCATGCCCAGAACCTTGTTTTTGAGCAGGTCATGGGGCTGGCCGCTTTTCTGCAGCTTTTTCAGTTCACTGGCGCGCTGGATTAGGTCACGCAGCTCCTGGCTGGAAAGGTCAAGCAGGGTCAGGAAGTGTCTGGTTGTCATGAGGTGAATTCCTGGATCAGGTTGCTGATGGTGTTAATGATCAGGTCGCTCTCGGCTTCTGTCAGATTCAGGGGCGGCACCAGGCGGACAACATTGCCGGATGCCACATTGATCAGGATGCCTTTTTCACGGGCCAGGCCAACCAGGTCGCCGCAGGGCTGATCGAGCTCTACACCTACCATCAGGCCCTTGCCGCGAACAGAGACCACATGGGCATTGTTTTGCAGGCGAATGCTGAGACCAAACTTGATCCGGTCACCCTGAATATTGGCGTGTTCCAGCAGGTTTTCCCCCTGGATGGCCTCAATGACGGCTAGAGCAGCGGCGCAGGCCAGGGGACTGCCGCCAAAGGTGGTGGCGTGATGGCCGGGCTGGAACAGTTCTGCTGCGCGTCCTCGTGCAAGGCAGGCACCAATCGGGAAGCCATTGCCCAGGCCTTTGGCGGTGGAAAACACGTCCGGGAGGATATGGTTGTGCTGATAGGCAAAATATTTACCGGTGCGGCCGTTGCCGGTCTGCACTTCATCAAGCATGAGCAGCATGTCATTGGCATCGCACACGGCACGCAGTTTTGTCAGGTAATCAGAATCCGGCAGACAGACGCCACCTTCACCCTGAATGGGTTCAACCAGTACGGCGACAATGTTGTCATGCTGGGCAATCATGGCTTCAACGGCATCGATGTCGTTGAAAGGCACACGGTAAAACCCGTCCAGGAAAGGGGCAAATCCACCCTGGTGCCGGTTGCTGTGCGTGGCGGTGAGGGATCCCATGGTGCGCCCGTGGAAGGCGCCCTCCATAACAATGATGCCGGGCACCTCGATGCCTCGGGTATGGCCGAACATGCGAGCCAGCTTGATCTGGGCCTCATTGGCTTCGGCGCCGGAATTACAAAAGAACACCCGGTCCATGCCGGATACGGCGCACAGCTTCTCAGCCAGTTCGGATTGCAGGGGGATGCCGTACAGATTGGAGGTATGCACAAGCGTGGCCACCTGCTCCTGAACGGCGCGGATGAAGCCGGGATGGCTGTGGCCAAGTGCGCATACGGCAATGCCGCTGATGGCATCCAGGTACTTGTTGCCCTCGCTGTCATAAAGCCAGGAACCTTCTCCACGGACGAAGTCCACCGGGATCCGGTTGTAGGTATTCATCAGTACGTTCAGATTGCTCATTTCCAGTACCCCAAAAACGAAAAGGGCAGCTCTCGCTACCCTGGGAAAGGGCGGATTTTAATGCCAAAAGTCCATTAACTCAATAATGGAGCTTGTCAGTGAAAATCCCGGTTCCGGTACTGGCAGGGTGTTTAAGCGCCAGCCGCTGGCATGAGACGGCTGTCTACAGGCCAGGGCCTGCCATAAGCGTTTCTCTGGTCGCTTCAGCCCAACGCCTGAGGATCAGGGCAACCACAGAGCGGTTGGATTCCTGGTCGGACCGGATTTCCATCGCTCTGCCGATTAATGTACTGGTTACGGAGTCATAGAACTCCAGTACCAGGGTCATCTTCAACGGTGAGGTTTCTGTGCCGCTTCGCGCCTTGTACACACTCTGGCCGATGTCCAGATTCAGAATGGCTGGCCTGAGTATCAGAACATCCGCGGCACCGACATTGACCATCTCGTACCCGTCGTTATCGGTCAGAACTTCAGTAAAAAC
>Ga0181593_10000656_pt1 | contig 30415 bp, 23 predicted proteins | sample 071ome_19_FD_133756 | JGI IMG/M metagenome (GOLD analysis project Ga0181593, IMG submission 133756) | Coastal salt marsh microbial communities from the Groves Creek Marsh, Skidaway Island, Georgia - 071413AT metaG (megahit assembly) | ecosystem: Environmental > Aquatic > Marine > Intertidal...
AAATCAACGGTGCCCTGAAGAGAGTTGGTTTTGGTATCATATTTGGCTAGGTATCCATAGGGGTTTCCGTGAGCAATACTTACAAACCAACTTTGTCCGTCGGGAGCAACGGTCATTCCATGAGGTCCATCGGTTTCGGTAGGATATCTACCCACAGAGATGGTCGTATCAATCCATGCGACTCGTTCCGAGGCATCGAAACTCACGCGCTGAACCACATCATCAGATTCAGCCGCTACATAGACCTGATACACTTGAGCATTGATGCTCTCACCACCCACTAAAGATAAAACTACTAATAGGATTAAAAAGGCATTTAGCCTACCGATGCTAGATGTTGATGATCGAAGTGCAAAATCATTATCTAAGGATAGGTTCATATCAAAAAGGGTCTAATGGTTTAGTCTGATCGCTTATTCTTGGAGGTCACCGAGTTTAACGGCCCATATTCCAGAATTCCAATCCGAGAGATAAATCAAGCCTTTATAGGGTTGTGGCCCCCATGTAAAGGTCGAATTGGGTATGGCAGCTTTGGGATCAGATGGCAAAAATAAGGCGATTTCACGCCCTTGTTCATATAAATCACCCATAAGCTCACCTGAAACATCCACCACACGCAATCCACCATTATAAAAAGCAGCATACATCACATCATCTTCAATCCAATAGTTATGTGAGCCTGCCTCTGGAACCTGATATCGGGCGACTTCATCCGGAGACTCCCATCCATCAAATTCTATAAAATGAATCCAGCCAGCTGCCCTATTTGGTCCCTGAGTATCTAAGCCGTAAGGGAATGCTTCATCTCCGGCCGCTACGAAAAATTTACCGGTAGATTTGGACTTGAAAGGGAATGCAGCATGATTCCATCCACTGGGATAAGTATAGCTTCCAAGTTGGGTGGGATTTTGTGGACTTCCACCAGCTCCGGGCATATCTGCTGAACTGTTTGACCCAACATCTACCACAACGACCCCATCACTCCAATTTGAAGAATAGGCTATACCATCTTCAATCCAGACATCGTGGATGGAATGACCTGGAGTATTGAGTTCAAAAACCCCAACCGTGTAGGGATTAGTAGGATCTTCAATATTAATAATATCATATTTACGCCCGTTATTAACCGCATAGACATGATTCTCATAGATAAAGGTATTATGTACGCCTCCAGTTAAACCATCGGTGTATTCTGAGAGTATTTTAGTTTCAGCAGGGTTGGTTACATCTAATATAATAATACCATTTTTTCGATTAGAAGCTCCTTCCCGAGTAATGACTGCAATGGTTCCATCTTCGGAAACTTTTACGTCATTTACTGTACGAGCATCCACTTGAACCGTATCAATAGTATGAATATTAGAGGGATCCGTAACATCCCATAAGAAGGCTTCACCACGGGCGCCCCAAGTGCCTGTGATGGCATAGTCACGGCCATCAATACCTTCCCAGACCCAAAGATCCGAGGTTTTAACGTCTGGTACGATGCCTTTTCCTACCACCTCTAGGTTTCGGCGAACCTTTCGCGCATCTACCCGAATAGTACGTTCATTTATTAGATTTCCCGAACGAGCCACTAGGGTATAATGACCAGGATCATTGGCTACGAATCGACCATCTTGAGCAATTTGAGCCGAGCTTCCTTGGCCTAGTTGATCATCAGGATAGGCGATATAACTAAATTGTACGGGAGCATCTTTAACTTCATTATTACCATTATCTAACACGATGGCTTGCAATTGAACCACATCTCCAGTTCGAATAGTATCGGTTGAATGAGTTAGGTCCAATTCAATAGAATTTGCCGGATTATTTTTGACCTCTATTGCCCAGTCAAAAATCATTCGCTCATCTGTAATAGCTTGTAAGCTCGCTTTTCCTGCTCTGTGCACGATTAATTGCCCAAAATCATTGACACTCATAATTTCTGGATTCGTACTAGCCAAACGAACATCACCTATACTTCGGGTACTTCCAAGGGAGTCTTCCACAGAAAAGTTGAGATCTAGTTTGGTGCCGGCATAAAACGAATTGTTTTTTTGAGTCCACTCTATGCTTGTGATAGGAGGGTAGAGCACCTGTAATTCAAAGTTTTCACGAATACGATTTCCCCCGAGGGTGGTCGCAAAAAAAGCATGTCTTCCTGGTTTAAGAGCTTTAACTTCCCCTTCGCGAGAAATAGCTAGTGATCTTCTTGCCCGGCTAAAAAACACCACCGTATCCGGGAGCACCTCACCATTTTCATCAACCACTTGCGCCTGAAGTTGCATCAGCTCGTTAACACGTAATTCTAAGCGTTCATTGAGTAGCTTAATATTTTTTTCCTGTGCAAATAGGGCCGTGCTTGCCCCAATAAACAAAATGGCTAGCAACCCAATATGCTTGGGTACTTGTTTGATTTTGATAACATCTAAAAGGTTCATTTACTTGATTTAAAAGGTGAAAAAATCGCAGCAGGAATTTTTTATCAGAGAAAAAATTTTAGCTCAAAAGGCAAATAAATTAGGCATCTATCAAGCTAACTTGCCCTCTGATAAATAGATAGCTGAGTTAATTATATATGACCATCAATATATAAAAGGGGGACTATTTATCAGAAAAAAAAAAGCAATTTTTCTTAAATTCTATGCCATCTAAGAGTAGAGGATTATCCGCTAGATTTTATTGTTGATCCTCAAATTGTTAAGCAATCGTATAACCTAATTCTACCTTCTCAAATTCATGCCGATATCATTTAAAAAAGCCCCATTTGCTGATCGACATCATGGAATGAGTGATCAAGACTTAACCCACATGCTAGAGACCATACAGGCGAAAGATCTTGAGCAATTGATTCAGGAGACCATTCCTCAGGGTATCCGTGCCGATAAGTCGATGAATATACCAGATGCCCTAAGTGAAGAAGATTTTTTAGCAGCATTCCAAAAGCTTGCTCAAAAGAATAAGATATTCGACTCTTTTATAGGCCAAGGTTATTACGATACCTTACTGCCCAATGTAATTAAGCGCAATATTTTAGAAAATCCGGCTTGGTACACCGCTTATACTCCTTATCAAGCCGAAATTGCCCAGGGCAGAATGGAAGCACTTATCAATTTCCAAACTATGGTATCGGACCTAACCGGTATGGAGATTGCCAATGCTTCTCTTCTAGATGAAGCTACAGCCGCCGCAGAGGCCATGACGATGCTCTATAGTCAGCGTAAAGGTCAAAAAAAGAAAGAGTCTCATACCCTTTTTGTAAGCGATCGAGTTTTCAAGCAAACCATCGATGTACTCATTACTCGTGCCGAACCTGTGGGAATTCGGGTTGAAGTGGGTGCTTTGGACAGCTTTGATGTTACTCGTAGTGATGTTTTTGGAATGCTATATCAGTATCCTGATTCACAAGGAAATGTAGAGGATGTATCCGCTTTAATAGCCTCTTGTAATGAGCATCAAGTTTTTGTTGTAGCCGCAGCGGATTTACTTAGTCTAAGCTTATTAAAAGCACCAGGTGAAATGGGAGCCGATGTAGTTGTGGGAACCACTCAGCGTTTTGGCGTTCCTATGGGGTATGGCGGGCCACATGCTGCTTATTTTGCAACAAAAGAAGTGTACAAGCGTCAGTTACCCGGTCGCATTATCGGAGTTACGCAAGACATGGAAGGTAAGCCCGCCTATCGAATGGCTTTACAAACTCGTGAGCAGCATATTCGCAGAGAAAAGGCAACCTCAAACATATGTACGGCCCAGGTGTTACTCGCAGTTATCGCTGGAATGTATGGGGTATATCATGGACCAGAAGGTCTCAGCCAAATAGCTCGTCGCATACACGGATACACGGCCATCATGCGGAAAGTGTTTGAATCATTGGGTATTGAAGTTTTAAACCAAAATTACTTTGATACCTTAAGTATTCGATTCGATAGAAAAGCCTTAGAACCGCTCGCTTTAAAAGCAGGAATAAATGTTTACTACGCATCCGATACCGAACTAAGGTTAAGTTGGGATGAAGCCAAAGATCATACACATCTCACGCGATTGATTTCACTTTTTGAAGCCGCTACCCAGCAGACCTGTACCTTGGATGTATCGAGTCTGATGGAGGAAACCGAAGAATGCATCCCTGAAGCGCTGAAACGTACTTCGGCATTTATGACCCATGAGGTCTTTCAACAGTATAGAACCGAACACGAGATGCTTCGGTATATGAAACGATTAGAGTCAAAAGATTTGTCCCTTGTGCACTCTATGATTTCACTTGGATCATGCACCATGAAATTGAATGCCACAACCGAGATGATTCCATTAAGCTGGCCAGAGTTCGCTCAGATTCACCCTTTTGTGCCGGCCGATCAGGCTCAGGGTTATCACCAAATATTCAACGAGTTAGGAGACTGGCTGTGTGAGATTACAGGATTTGATGCCATTTCCTTTCAACCCAATTCAGGAGCTCAAGGGGAATATGCCGGGCTTATGACCATTAGAGCGTATCATGAGCATCGAGGCGATTCGCACCGAAATGTGGCGCTTATTCCAGCCTCCGCTCACGGAACCAATCCAGCAAGTGCGGTCATGGCAGGAATGGAAGTCGTGGTCGTTGGAACCGATAAACATGGTAACATTTCATCAGAGGATTTGGAGGCAAAAGTAGAACAGTATTCAGATCGTCTGGCTGCTTTAATGATTACCTATCCATCGACCCATGGGGTGTTTGAGCATAAGGTGAAAGACTTTTGTGAGCTCATACACCGCCACGGTGGACAAGTCTATATGGACGGCGCCAATATGAATGCTCAAGTGGGTCTTACGAGTCCAGGGCTTATAGGTGCGGATGTTTGTCATTTAAATTTACATAAGACCTTCTGCATACCTCACGGTGGGGGTGGTCCAGGAATGGGACCCATTGGAGTGGCTAAACATTTAGCACCCTACCTTTCCACTCATTCCGAAATACCAACAGGCGGAGAATTAGGGGCTTCTCCTATTTCAGCAGCCCCCTTTGGTAGTGCTAGTATTTTAACCATTTCCTATGCATATATCCGAATGATGGGTAGCCAGGGCTTAACCGAAGCAACCAAACGGGCTATTCTTAATGCGAATTACATTAAAGAACGACTCGAAGATCATTATCCCATTCTATATACAGGGTTAAGTGGTCGTTCGGCGCATGAGTTTATTATTGATTTACGACCATTTAAAACAAGTGCAGGCATTGAGGCAACCGATTTGGCTAAGCGGCTAATGGATTACGGCTATCACGCTCCTACGATGAGTTTCCCTGTTCCTGGAACCTTGATGATCGAACCTACCGAAAGCGAAAGCTTAACTGAGCTGAACCGGTTCTGTGATGCCATGATTTCAATCCGAAATGAAATCAAAGCAATTGAAGATGGTGAGATGCCCAAAGAAGATAATGTGCTCAAAAATGCTCCGCATACCATGCGGGTGATTACGGAAGAGCAATGGGACAAACCCTATACGAGACAACAGGCCGTATTCCCATTACCAGAACTAAGAATTCACAAATTTTGGCCATCGGTATCCCGTGTAGATGATGCCTATGGAGATAGAAATTTGGTATGCTCATGTTTACCTGTTGAAGCGTATGTCAACAGCTAGCAATCAGAAAAAAGAGTATGAGGCTAGACTCGTTGGTACCTTTGAATCTAACCTAGGATATCGTCACAGATAAAATCAGGAATAATTCCTGTGGCGGCAATCTCTCTCTCGGCATGTTCTTTACGCGTATTACCAGAGAGTACTAAGGTTGTTTTCACTCCAAATCGATTTCCACCGAGAATATCGGTTTCCAAAGTATCACCAACCATAAGGATATCCTTTTTTTCTAGTGGGCCAATTTCTTGGGTCAGGCTTTCATAAGCATACATGAACATCTGTGAATCAGGCTTACCAAAATGGATGAATTTTTTACTCAGCATACTCTCCACAAGTTTAGCAATACCACCTGTAGCAACCGCAATATCATGTTTAGATACAGGATAATACTTGTCTGAGTTGGCCAGTATCACTGGCATATTCTTTTTTCGCAAAAGATTTACGGTCTTATTTATGTCGGTATTCCAGTCAAATCCTTCGTCATCCAAAAAAACAAAGGCACTAATATCGTCAATATCGTCTAGATCCACATCCCCAACAGCAACATGCTTTAATCCTGACTGAAGGATATATTCCGCCGAGTTTTGAGTGCCTAGGTAAGCTATTCGTCCCGATACAATTTTTTGTTCCAAAAATTGACGAGCCATCATTCCGGAAGTGATAATTTCATTCAGTTCTATATCGTGAAGACCCAGACGTTGAAGGCTTTCCAGCTGCTGTTGTTGACTTCGAGAGGCGTCGTTGGTTAAAAGCCGGAAGGTTTTGCCTTTTTGCTTGAGATGTCGAATACTTTCCTGTACGCCGTCGATTAGGCCTTTGTGATTTTTTACCACTCCATAGGAGTCTAACATGACGACTTTAAAGTCTTCTATAATGCGTGAGAAGGATTGATAGTTCATGAGTGTAGTATAGTGAGGAGCTGAGTGGGATCGAAACCTTTATCCAACTTGGGTAAATGTGTTTCGAAGGTTTCTTTTTGAAGCTTATTTGCAAATAGTTCATGGAAGAAAAACCGTCCATATTTAACCACATAGGTTAATAAGAAGAAGCGATAACTTTCTTTAAGAAATAGAATTTCCTGTTCGCTTAATGGATTGATGCGATGATAAGACGACAGAAACAACTTAAAACGTTCATGCATCATAATATCTGCGTTGTAGGTAAATAGGGTTCGATCACCAATGTCGGATACGACTCTTGAGAAGAAATAAAAATCCATCATTCGGCTGCTCACTCTAAACCAATCATAATCCCAACGAGAAAAAAGACGAAAACTTTTCGTCACAGAAAAATTCCCAATATTCCAATCTACAAATACGGGAATACGTTCAAGTTTATCGGCTTCCAAGCGAATAAAATTCTCTTTGAACAGTTCTGCTTGATCTTCTATCAAATTTCGATACATATGATGCTCGAAAGTACCTTCTTCGGTCTTCAGATAGTTTAATAAGTCATCAATGTCTACCATTAAGGTTTTTGAAGAAGTAGGTAGGGTATGACGCACTTTATCACAAGCTTTGTGAAAGTGTGCCATTTGATTGCCAAATTTGATGATTTCTGATTCATCCAATCGTCTAGGTAAACGGTGCCGAATTTTAATAGGTCGATAAAAAACCACCCATACATCGAGCGGGTCTACTTTATGACGGTATACAAATAACTCGTTTCCTTTCATGAGGGAACGGGAAAGTACATGTTCAAAAGGATCAGGTAAATTGTTCGATAAGCTATTAATAATGGTATGATCTTCTACAAAATGATCATAAGATCCAAAATAAGACAACTTAGCTACGATGATGCTTTTATCGGATAGAATCATCCGGTATACATGATTAGTCGAAACTTTAGCACTAATATCTTCAATATGAACCAATTCCCTACTGGGATCGTAGGATTCCCAGGCGTTACTCACAATGGTGTTGAAATCAATAAAGGCCATATTAAATAATTTCTAAATATCTGCTTAATTCCCAATCCAGATCTTTTTTTTCTGACTTTTCAATTTCCCAATATCTGGTTTTTAAAAAATGCTGCACAAAAACATCCCCAAATAATTCGTTTGGCACCTCAGAATGGTTCATCTGATCAATAGCCATAGCTAGGGTATCTGGAAGTTTATGAAGCGTTGAAACTTCATATGCATTGCCCTTTGTAAAGCTATCCTTTAGGCTAAGCTTATGTTTGATTCCATAGAGACCACTGGCCAGGCAGGCCGCCATACTCAAGTAGGGATTGGCATCGGAGCCAGGGACACGATGCTCCAAATGTAACCCGCCGTTTAGTTCCGAGACGGTTCGAATGGCGGTTGTTCGGTTATCCATTCCCCAGCTTATTGTAGTTGGAGCCCATGAACCTTTCACGTAGCGACGGTAGCTGTTGGTTGTAGGAGCTAGTAAGGGCATTATGTAGGGCAGACAAAACAATTGTCCGGCCAAAAACTGTTCGGTAACTGTATTTAACCCAGTATGGGTATCAGCCGCCCCAAATACGGCTTCATTATTTTCGTTCCAAAGGCTATGGTGTAGGTGGCCACTACAACCTGGATAATCCAGTGACCATTTTGCCATAAAACTCGCAACATGCTCCATAGAATAGGCCACTTGTTTTACGAGTAATTTGAATAGTACTGCGTTATCGGCTGATCTGAGGGCATTATCATAGTGAATAGCCGCTTCATAAACGCCTGGTCCCGTTTCTGTATGAAGTCCTTCCAAGGGTAATCCGGCTGTACTGCAAAAATCCAATAGCGTATGGGTTATCTCCTTAAACTGTCCACTTCGCAGCATAGAATACCCAAACATACCAGGACTTATGGGATGTATTTGGTTAAAATTTTTATCCTGAAGGCTTTGAGGGCTTTCCCGGAATAAAAACCATTCAAACTCAGCCCCAAATTTGGCTTCAAACCCCATCTCATGGCATTGCTGAATAACGTTCAGCAGAAGACTTCTTGGGCAAATTTCACTAAGGGTCTCATCATCCCGAAAATCACCCAAATAAAGATGCATAGACTCTTCCCAGGGCATTTCCCGTTTCGTAGACGCATCTATTTTGAGTTTGCCATCCGGAAATCCGGTATCCCAACCACTTAGGCTTTCAAACGGATATACCTCATCTTGAACGTCCCAGCCAAAAACGACATTACAAAATCCAATGCCATCACTAAATGCCTTTTTCAGTTTATTTGAGGGAAGGTATTTCCCTCGTAATACGCCGTCGATGTCTGTGAATGCAACCTTGGTATAGGATTCAATATGTTCTTGCATATGCTGTTTGATGCTTTCGCTACAGTAATTAGTGTATGAGTAAGTTAATTAGAATAGGTTATTCTGAGCTTGCCGAATCTGCCGCTACTTGTATCCAACCCATTAGCAATGCCTCGGGTAGATCTACTTCCGATATCAAGGCATGATATTCAAGTCCAACTGGACAGCTACAAGCCTTGCATACTGGAAATTGCACGGTTTTTGAAGATAATACAGTGATTTTAGCATCGCTTAACTCTAAAAGAGCGTCTTCTATATTAGCAAATTCATAAGGAATACACTGCTGTTCACCGGCTGGGTGTTTAATCCAGCGAGGGTTCGTGCTGGACTGCTCATTTACAAAAATCGACTCACAGGCTACCAAAGGAAAAAGAGTTAAAAGTAGAAAGAGGATAGTTGTATTGGAATCTTTCATGGCACAGCTATTTATTCAAAAGAAGTCTGGTCATATACTGCTTTTGATTGTTGAACAAATTCATGCCGTAATATACTCAATCATAGCTTCAATGCGCTAGATTAATGATTCCCTAATATCGGGGTTATCTCAGCTTAATATGGGAGGTGTTTATTTTTTTAAAATTCATCTACCCTATGAAACGAACATTAGATACGGTTGTTATATCCGATGTACATCTCGGAACAGTGGGTTGCCATGCCGTGGAGCTTATTCAATATCTCAATTCCGTCGATCCCAAACGGATTATCCTAAATGGGGATTTTATCGATATGTGGCAATTTAAAAAATATTATTGGCCAGATGCTCATATGCATGTAATAAGGACGCACATTACCATGATGACCAATGGAGTAGATATTTATTATTTAACCGGGAATCACGACGAAACTCTTCGAAAAATATCTCGGATGCAATTAGGTCCTTTGCATTTGCGGGACAAGCTAGTCTTAGAACTGAATGGTGAAAAAGTATGGTTTTTTCACGGAGACATTTTTGATGTAACCATGAAATATTCCAAATGGCTTGCGAAACTTGGAGGTCATGGGTACGAATTGTTAATCTTATTGAATCGCTGGGTGAACACAATCTCAGTGCGATTAGGATATGGAAAGCTATCGCTGTCTAAAAAAATCAAGAATGGGGTGAAGACCGCGGTAAATTTTATAGATGATTTTGAAGTAACCGCCATGGAATTGGCCATAGAAGAGGGCCATGACTATGTTGTATGTGGTCATATTCATCAACCCAAGATACGCGGATATGAAAATGAACGTGGCAGCGTAATTTATATGAACTCCGGTGACTGGATTGAAAATTTAACCGCTTTAGAGTACGATGGTCATGAATGGAGTTTGTATCGGTACGAAACGGATGTGCAATTACATTCTAGAACCAACATAATGCCAATGGTGCCTTCTCACACGGCTATTGTTGATACCAACTTAGGTCAGGTTCAAGCATGAGAATTTTGTATGGCATTCAAGGCACAGGCCATGGTCATATAAGTAGAGCTCGTGTGATATTGCCTAGGTTAAAACAATTGGCCGATGTAGATATACTCATTAGTGGGTATAATTATAATTTAAGTCTCGATGACCCTATACGGTACACCGCGCGCGGGATCAGTTTGGAGTATGATCATAAGGGTAGTGTAGATTATTTTGTAACCGCCAAAAATATCCGCCCAATTAAACTACTGCAGGATATTCATTCATTGCCTGTAACAGATTATGATTTTGTGGTGAACGATTATGAACCGGTTACAGCTTGGGCAGCATATAAATCTGGTGTGCCAACCGTTGCAATAAGTCATCAAGCGTCTTTTTTATCCCAAAAAACACCTAGGCCAAAGAACGTTTCTCTTTTTTCTGAAGGCGTACTTCGTCATTTTTCTCCGTCAAATACGGCCGTAGCCTGTCATTATTTGCGGTATGATGAATTTATTGAACCGCCTATTGTTAGACGACACATCCAGAACCTGAGCCCCTCGGCACAGGATCATGTAACGGTATACTTACCGGCCTATAATTATCGCGAGTTACTTCCCTACTTTCATGCCATACCCCAAGTTGCTTGGCATATTTTCAGCTCCGACTGTGAGCTGTCTAGGTGGGATAAAAATGTTTGGTTAAGGCCTGTTGGCCATGAATCCTTTCTCGAGAGTATTGAAAGTTGCTTGGGTATTGTATCGGCCACTGGATTCGAAACTACCTCAGAGTCCATGTATTTGGGGAAGAAACTCTTCACCATTCCCATACGTAATCAATATGAGCAGCAATGTAATGCAGCGGCCTTAGAGCAACTAGGAGCCTATGTGAGTCATACTATTGGAGAACACTTCATATCCAATTTAAAACATTGGATACGGGAAGGGAAGACTATGAGCTTAGCCGAAGTATGTGATGAGGAATTACTCATTCAAAAAATTATAGCCAAGGGCCAAGCTTATTTTCCAAATACGGTATATGGCTCAAAATCTACCTAAAGTTAGACGGTAAATTTGGGAACAAATTGTTTTAAAGGCATGCCCTCCTTGGTAGAATTCAGGGAGCTATCATCTCTTCGTAATTCTATTTCATAAGTGATGTATGCGGGGTTCATATACCGGTACTGATAATAGACTCGTTTATTTCCAAGGGTTTTCGAGCATCGCTCAATACACATGAGCGCAGTACCAAGTTCAACCCCTACATGCTTGGCTATTTCCTTGTCTGCTGATATGGCATTAAAGGAATAGGAACCCGCTGTAATGGGTATTTCATACTTTTCTTCTAAAATCTCATAGATAGTTTTGGATTCTAAGTCTTCATCAAATAATAACTGCCCATAGCTAGCGGGTAACCAAGTCTGATCATAGGCAACTACTTGATCATTCGCATAACGTATTCGGTCTAGTCTCATCAACTGACTCGTGGGGGACAGACCCAATCGTGAATTGATGGTTACATCCGATTTGGTTTTTTTGAAACTGATGATTTTTGAACTCGGTTCATAGCCTGCCTTACGGAGATCTTCCGAAAAATCGGTGAGCTGAATGAGTGGTTGTTCATTTTTCCGAGCCATCACAAAGGCGCCCAGACCTTGCTTGCGATAGATCAGTGATTCGTTTTCTAGGGTTTGAAGAGCTCTTCGAACCGTAATTCGGCTCACATTGAAATACTCACATAAGCGTTTTTCTGATGGGAGTTTGTCACCTTCCTGAAAATAATCCTCCATAATCTCTCTTCGCAAATGGAAGGCGATTTGCTCATGACGGGGTTTTGATTGTTCGTCCATGGTTGGCCTCTACTATAACCTGTTCTAAATGTAATAACATGTTGTTACAAGTGTACAGATATTTGTACTATCATTCAAATACAAAATCTGGTTCAAGAGAATGACTTTAACCAGCTAACCAAACACTTAAAACTCGGTAAACACTATGTTTTTTGAACAAATCTTTGAAGAAAAGTTAGCGCAATACGCCTACGTAATAGGGTGCCAAAAATCAGGCGAAGCAGTGGTTATAGATCCTATGAGAGATATTGAGCGGTATCATACTTTAGCTGCGAAACATAGATTAACAATCGTTGCAGCAGCGGATACTCACATTCATGCCGATTATTTGTCAGGACTTCGTGAGTTCGCAGAACAAGGCGTAAAAATTTATGCTTCCGACGAAGGAGATGCTAATTGGAAATATGAATGGCTAAAAAATAGCGACTATAACTACGAGCTATTAACCGATAACGACACTTTCAAAATTGGAAATATCATTTTCAAAGCGGTGCATTCACCTGGTCACACTCCAGAGCACATCAGCTATTTGGTTTCCGATGGCGCAACTACGGACGAACCAATGGGTATTTGCTCGGGTGATTTTGTGTTTGTTGGTGATGTTGGACGTCCAGACCTACTAGAATCAGCCGCTGGAATGGAAGGGGTGATGGAAGAGTCTGCTCGAGTACTCTATAAATCATTAGATAAATTCAAGGATTTGGAATCCTATGTTCAAGTGTGGCCAGGTCACGGAGCGGGTAGTGCTTGTGGTAAAGCATTAGGTGCGGTTCCCGATTCTACGGTTGGCTATGAATTGCGATTCAATAATTCTATTAAGGCTGCAATCACCGAGCAGGACTTTGTGAACTTTATTTTAGACGGACAACCCGAACCGCCTCTATATTTTGCTCGCATGAAAAGAGACAATAAAATGGGTCCAAAGGTATTAGGTGAATTACCAAAACCAGCCCATCTTACTGTAGATGCCTTCTTATCTGCGGTTGAATCGGATGCTTCTGCTGTGGTAATTGATACCCGTGAGAGAGAAGCATTTATGGCTGGTCATTTAAAAAATGCGCTGTTCTCGCCTGTTAATAAAGCGTTTAACACAACGCTCGGTTCATTTGTTACCGAAGATGAAAATATGTATTTGGTGATTGAGGAGTCTCAGGTAGATGAAGCCGTTGTTGACTTAATCCGAATTGGTCTTGACAATATTAAAGGATACATCACGCCAGAAGAACTATACTCAACAACTGGTTTAGACTTAGTGACTACTCCAACCATTACTTTTGAAGAGTTTGATGAGTATAACAACACGGGTAATTATCAAGTATTGGACGTACGTAAAGAATCCGAAAATGCACTAGGATCGGTTAAGGGGGCTCTTAATTTTGCTCATACCAGAATACTAGAAAACATGGATAAAATTCCTACAGACAAACCACTTTTAGTGCACTGTCAAGCTGGGGGTCGAGCAGCCTATACCTCTGCACTGATGCAAAAGCATGGACACAAAGTGGTATTGGTAGCAGACGAAATTGAGCCATATCTAGCAAAAAATAATCTACTGGTAGAGGCCTAATTGATGATCTGGGCTTGGATTGGTGCGCTCCTTATTGGAATCTCCCTGGGCTTATTAGGCTCAGGGGGTTCTATTTTAACAGTTCCCGTATTGGTTTACCTGGTTGGTGAACCTGAAAAAGTTGCCATAGCTGAATCATTAGGCATTGTGGCAACTATTTCGCTTGTGGGAGCAATTCCCTATGCTATCCGCAAAGAGGTAGACTGGAAAAGTGTTTTTTATTTTGGTATACCTGGCATGGCAGGCACGTATGGGGGGGCGGCACTATCCACGTACTTAAGCGGCAGCATTCAATTGATGATTTTTGCGGTGGTGATGTTAATCGCTGCAGCAATGATGATTAGAAAACCTAAAGAATTGGAAGCTAAGGATAAAACCGCACCAATTTGGATGTTGATATCCGAAGGCTTGGTCGTAGGGGTAGTCACAGGTTTGGTGGGTGTTGGAGGTGGTTTTTTAATCATTCCGGCCCTTGTACTATTAGGGGGGCTTTCCATGAGAATAGCGGTTGGTACGAGCCTCTTTATTATAGCGGCAAAAAGTTTATTGGGCTTCTATAAATACATAGATGTCTTAGCCAAAGAAAACCTCAGCATCAATTGGCAGTTGGTACTTGTATTTACACTGATCGGTATAGTGGGTAGTTTCATTGGGTCAAAGGCCAGCCAATACATCCCACAGCAGCAGTTGAAGCGTGGATTTGGCTATTTCTTGATTCTGATGGGAGTGTACATTTTGTACGTCAACTTTGTTTAAAAATTAAGCTTTTCCCTTTCTACTACAATAAGACCTAGAATTTACTAACTTAAGCGTACTCACAACACAAAATCGAAGTACTCATGCAGTTAGAATCTACGGTGCGACAATTAGCCGCAGAAAGTAAAGTAAGTGAATCTCTATGTAAGCACGTAGCTGCTTTATCTGAAATACTTGAGCAGTTAAGTCTCGACAGAAACAATCCTGAACTTCTTGCCTTTATTGGTAATGCACCTATACGTTTAAAGAAAGCATTAGATCAAGGAAATGATGAAGAACTCTCTACTTTTGTTCAGGAATTAGGGCAACTCTCTTCCAAGGATCTTAAAGAATTCCTGCGCATCTATACCACCTATTTTCATTTGGTTAACTCACTTGAACAGCACGAAATAAGTCTGATTAATCGTAAAAGAGAATTTGCTGAGACACCGGATACCCCTCGTAATGAGAGCATTCTAGAAGCTGTACATGTTATGAAGAAACAGGGTTACAGCTTTGAAGAGGTATTGGATGTGTTCAATCATATGGACATTCAACCTACCATTACTGCTCACCCTACCGAAGCACGACGACGAAGTGTACTTACCAAGCAACATGAAATCAGTGAGATGGTAAGTAAGTTGGGAACCGACGAATTAACCTCAGATGAGGAACGACATTTAAGAAAGGAAATCCTGAATCAACTAAAACTGCTCTTATTAACGGATGAAGTTCGGGCAGAACGCATGTCCGTTGAAGATGAGGTGGAGAATGGATTGTATTTCTTCACCCATACTATTTGGGATGCCATTCCAAGGTTGTACAAAGATATTCGACTAGCTATGGAAACCTATTATCCCGTGGCTTATGAACACTATGAAGGCGAATTACCTATTGTTTTAAAATATCGCTCATGGATTGGTAGTGATCGAGATGGGAACCCCAATGTAACCTCATCGGTTACCTGGAAAACACTTATTGAGCAAAGAAAAACAGTACTTGAAGTCTATCTCAAGAAACTGGATCACCTACGTCGTTACTTAAGTATATCCTATAAAGAGACCGGTATATCTTCCGAGCTCAAAGAGTCGTTAAAGAATGAGGAGATAGACAATCCACTTTCAGAACTCTACGAGAGAAGATATCAACGAGAACCCTATCGCAGAAAGATTACCCATATCATGCAGAATATCAGTGCTCAACTTCACGCGCTGAATCATGATAAAGCAGAAATTCTAAAACAATCTGCCGAGTATACTCCAGAACGTTTCATTCTAGATCTAGAATTGATTCGTAACTCTTTGATCACAAATGGACTTCAAGGCATGGCCGAACAAGGTCGTTTACATGATTTGCTCATTTGTGCAAAAACCTTCGGGTTTCACATGACCTCACTGGATATTCGTCAGCATTCTCGACTACATGAAGAAACCGTTGCCGAATTATTACGTTTTGCGGGGGCCCATGATGACTATGCTACTCTAGCGGAAGAAGAAAAAATTGCCTTACTCGATAGAGAACTCAAGAACCCAAGACCCTTATGTTCCAGAGGGTTTAAGCGAAGTGAAACCGCGCAACGCGTGTTGGGCGTATTTGAAGAAATCAGGGATATGTTAGAATTGGATGCCTCCATATTCGGAAGCTATATCATATCCATGACGCATGGGGTAAGCGATATGCTTGAGGTGCTATTGATTGCAAAGGAAATGGATTTGTGGCGTATAGAGGGGGAGCAGGTGAAAACTCCATTAGATGTGGTGCCTCTTTTTGAAACCATTGAAGATCTTGAGCAGTCTAGAGATTTGATGGCTCAAATGTTCGAGGATCCTTTATTCAGCAAGCATCTATCGGCACGCAATAACTTTCAGGAAATCATGCTTGGCTATAGTGACAGTAATAAAGATGGAGGTTACTGGACCGCTAATTGGGCGTTAAATAAAGCCCAGTATGATTTAGGTATGGTCTGTCGCTCCTATAATATTGACTTTAGGCTATTTCATGGTCGTGGCGGAACGGTTGGTCGCGGGGGAGGCCAGTCCAATAAAGCCATCATAGCTATGCCGCCGGTAAGCAATAATGGTCGAATTCGTTTTACCGAACAGGGTGAGGTGATTTCATTCCGATATTCTTTAGAGACCATTGCGCACCGCCATTTAGAGCAACTAGTGCATGCGATGGCTCAGGTCATAATGGCTCAAAAAAATGCACCTGGTTATTTATTTGGCAAAGACCGAGAATGGGATTTGATGCAAGAACTTTCCCAATACACGATGGAAGCTTATCGGGAACTTATCGATCACTCAGGCTTTTGGGATTGGTACATGAAAACAACACCTATTGAGCACATAGGAAAGTTACCCATTGCATCGCGCCCCGTTTCCAGAGGAGCGGGTGGAGGGCTGGATTTTGAAGGTCTACGAGCCATACCCTGGGTTTTTGCATGGACCCAAGTTCGTTACAATGTACCTGGATGGTACGGTATTGGTGCTGGGCTCAAGAAATTATTCGAAAATAATGAGGATGCCGAAGAAATTGTAAAACGTTGGTATCGTGAATGGATTTTTTTCTATACCGTATTAAACAATTCACAACGGGAGTTAGCAAGAACACATATTGCCAGTTCTGAGTTGTATTTAGATCGGGTTGAAGAGGACACCTTCCATCATCTCATCCTTCAAGATTTTCAATGGGCAACCGAGTACATCACTAAGATAGCGGGGATGGAACAAATATTAGACCATAACCCAGTTATTCAGCGATCAATACGGTTTAGAAATCCATTTACCTATCCATTAAATGTGATTCAAACCGAACTCATTCAAAAGTGGGCAAACCGACAACCCAAGGACGAAGAAGAACTTACAGAATTACTGTTTCTGAATATCAATAGCATCGCAGCCGCTATGCAAAGTACGGGTTAAGCGGTTATGCAAGATGCTGGCTTTTAAGCATTTAAATGATTGGAATAAAATCGTACTTTGTTCATTGACCCACTATTTCTTGGAATCTAATTATTATCCCATATGTCGGTACATATAACGGTTGAAAAGACCCAGGCATCTCGCATCGAACAACTCGACAAAAATCGCTTAGATTTTGGCCGAACCTTTACAGATCACATGTTCCAAATGCACTATGCCGAAGGAGAATGGCAACAATCAAAAATCTTGCCTTTTGGGCCCATTCAGATTACGCCTGCTCTTAATGTATTGCATTATGGTCAAGCGGTATTTGAAGGAATGAAGGCATTTTTTGTGGACGATAAAACCATCAACATTTTTCGCCCAGATGCACATCATGCTCGTTTTAATCGATCTTGCAGAAGAATGTGTATTCCTGAAACAACTTATGATGTCTTTATCGAGGCCTTGGTAAATTTAATCCGGCTAGATTCTGAATGGATGCCCCAAAAAAAGGGAACAGCGCTGTACATTCGACCTTTTATTTTTGCAAATGAAGACTACTTAGCAGCTAGAGTTTCTTCCACTTATGCCTACTACATCATTATGTCACCCGTGGGCGCATACTATGCCGAAGGTTTTAATCCCGTTTCCCTAACCACTTCACCTGAATTTGTTCGAGCCGTACCCGGTGGAACGGGAGAGGCAAAAACGGCCGGTAATTATGCCGCTAGTTTTCTGCCGGCACAACAAGCTCATGCCAAGGGGTATACTCAGGTGCTTTGGTTAGATGCTCGGGAGCATAGTTACATAGAGGAAGTGGGTACAATGAATATTCACTTTGTTATCGATGGCACCCTTATAACACCTTCATTGAGTGGTTCGGTGTTATCTGGAATTACCAGAGACTCGGTACTAAAGCTAGCCGAACACTGGGGTTTGGATGTTCAAGAGCGTCGCATTACCATTGGTGAAATTATGGAAGCAGCCCAATCTGGCCGCTTAACAGAAGCCTTTGGAAGTGGAACAGCGGCGGTCATTAGCCCCGTAGGAACCATAGCCCATGAAAATGAAGAAGTGAAGATTGGCAACGGAGAAATAGGTCCTTTGGCTAAACGATTTTTTGATGCGATCACCGGTATCCAATACGGAGAGCTAGAAGATTCTTTCGGCTGGACACATACGGTTCATCTTTAAGGTTCAATCATGCAAATCCAGTCATTACTTGCCGTAATGCTAGGGGGTAGTTTAGGTGCCTTAACCCGCTATCTTTTAGGTTGGGGCGTGGCCCACTGGTTTAAGGCATCTCACGTACCACTCGCATCCTTATCGGTTAATATGATAGGATGTTTTTTGATTGGACTCCTTGCCGCTTTTTTTGAATCTAAACAATGGGGCTTAGAGCACCTAAGGTTGTTTTTGATGGTAGGATTTCTGGGTAGTTTTACCACATTTTCCACTTACATATGGGAAAGCACCATGCTGTTTAGAACAGAGCAGATGTTGGCTGGAATCATACATTTAGGTGCCCAAGTATTTTTGGGTTTGTTGCTGGCTGCTGCCGGATGGTTTTTATACTGGAGTGTAAAACCTGGGGTATAAGCCAATGTTAATCATGAGTGTGAAGATTTGGAGTAAGACCTTACAGACTTTCAGTCGAAGTCTCTTTCCCATTTACTAATATCCTACTTCACGGTCAACCAAAAATTGGGCAACCATTCCCGAGGAAATGCGCTTATAGTTTTCTACGATAAGCTTAGCCGCATCCTCAGTTCGGGTTCTAGATGCTATATGTGGAGTGATATGTATATGACTCCGATTCCAGAACGGATGATTTTCAGGCAGTGGTTCCGTACCGAAAACATCTAAATAGGCTTCTGATATAAGGCCAATATCCATGGCATACAACAAATCTTCATCCACTAAATGTGGGCCTCTCCCTACATTGATAATACGAGCGGGTTGAAGTAGTTTTTTAAATAGCTCTAGGTTTAGTATTCCTTCGGTAGCCGGAGTTAAAGGCAAGAGGCAAACCAGAATTTGAACGCGACTTAAGAATTCGTTTAGTTCCATTTCATCAAAACAGTCAACCCCCGGTAAATCTTTTTTACGAAGAGACCAGCCATTCACCTTATAACCCATTTCAGCTAGGCCTGTGGCTACTTTAGCTCCTAATGCTCCTAATCCCAAAACCCCTATAGGAGTTGCCGACATATCTATTTTTTCGAGTGGATTCCATTCGATTGATTTTTGTTGCTGCTCATAGGTATGACCTCTGAATTCAATTTGCTTAAGCCTCCATTCAATATATGAAAGCATATCATGGGCCAGTGAGGGTAGGATTAGTCTGCTGATGGGAACATGATGGGGAATGGTGGTGTCCAATAATAACTCAGATACTCCAGCTCCATAGGATTGGATAAGCTGTAGATGAGGGAAGTTCTGTAGGGTATTAGGTGAAATCCTCCAACAAACCGCCATACGTACCGAGGTTTTGTCCTCTACTTTTGGCCACTTCTGAACATCTATGGAAGCATCTAAATTCAAGATACAATCCCGTAGCTCACTGAAGTCACGATCTTTAGATATGAGTGCAATTGACATAAAGAAATATACTGGGATATTCGAATAATTTTGTGGAAAACTTGTGCACATATTCAGTTTTTCAAGCACTATATTAGACGGATAACCGATAGCTTATGTATTTAATATTTGATACCGAAACCACGGGTTTACCCCGGGATTATAGTGCTCCAATTACCCAATTGGATAACTGGCCTCGCTTGGTCCAACTTGCTTGGCAACTACATGATCATACAGGAAAACTCATTTCCAGTGGAAACTATATTGTTCGTCCCGAAGGATTTACTATTCCTTTTAATTCAGAACAAATTCATGGGATTTCCACAGAACGAGCACTAAAAGAAGGAAGTGATCTTCGAGAGGTTTTGGAGATATTTAGGAAGGATATGGATAAGGCTCATTTTCTTGTGGGACATAATGTGTCTTTTGATGAGCGGGTTATGGGAGCCGAGTATTTGCGCAACCGGATTCCTTCAGCTATCATGGATAAGGCCAAGATCGATACCAAGGATGAGGGTACTCAGTTTTGTGCGATTCCAGGCCCTAGAGGTTTCAAATGGCCAACCTTAGGAGAATTACATCATGCCCTTTTCGATAAAGGTTTTGATGATGCCCATGATGCGGCGGCGGATGTGGAGGCTACGGCTCGATGTTTTCTAGAGTTGGTGCGAATTGGAGAGGCAAAATTTTCATTTCCATTACAAGCCAAGCTCTACGAGTCCCCTCAGAGTTATCTTAAAAGAGAACACTATATCGATCTTGTTTCTCCAGACCGTATAAAAACCTCAACCAGTTCTCAGGAAACTGAACCATCGACCCGAGAAGATCAGACAAATAAGGTTGAATCTACTGCAGAGGCAAAAAAAAAACTAAACCAATGGGCTGAAGGGGAAGAATTATTATTCAGTCATTTACATTGTCATTCAAAATATTCGGTATTACGATCTACGGCCGGTGTCAAGGATTTGGTGACTAAGGCTGCCGAATGGGGGATGCCAGCCGTGGCATTAACAGATCTCGGAAATATGTTTGGCGCTTTTGCATTTGTCTCTGAAGCGCATAAACAGGGAATTAAACCCATTGTGGGCTGTGAGTTATATTTGGTTGAAGATCACTCGAAGAAGAAATTTACTCGAGAACATCGGGATTTACGTTGGCAAATACCCTTATTAGCGAAGAATCAGAATGGGTTTAAAAATCTGTCGAAGATTTGCTCAAAAGGATATACACAGGGGTACTATTATAAATATCCTCGTGTCGATAAAGAAATTATCAAAGAGTATGCCACGGATATCATTGCCCTTAGTGGAGGTACTCGCGGACTACTAGGAGAATTAATTCTTAACAAAGGTATTGAAGCCGCAGAGCAAGAAATTTCTTGGTGGATGGATACCTTTGGTGACGATTTTTATCTAGAGCTTATTGATCACGGGCTACCTGAAGAACAGCGGGTAAATGAGGTGTTTTTAGACTTTTCCAAGAAATTTGGAGTCCAAGTCGTGGCTACCAACAATTGTTTTTATATGGAGAAAGAAGATGCCGACGCTCACGATGCTCTGATTTGTATAGATGATGGTACACTAAAAAGTACTCCTATAGGAAAGGGTAGGGACTTTCGATATGGGTTTCCAAATCACGAGTTCTATTTCAAGTCCAAAGACGAGATGATCGGGCTTTTTTCTAAGACTCCCGAAGCCATTTACGGAACGCATGCTATCGTTCAAAAAATTGAGCCTATTGTATTAGAGCGAGAGGTTATTCTTCCCAAATTTACCATTCCTGAATCATTTGTAAACGAGGATGATTATTTAAGGCACTTAACCCTAGAGGGTGCGAAGCTGAAGTATTCCGAGCTTACCGATGAGATCAAAGAGCGCATAGACTTAGAACTAGGTATTATAAAGGATATGGGCTTCCCAGGTTATTTCCTCATTGTTCAGGATTTTATTGCTGCCGCTAAGGAAATGGGTGTTTATGTGGGGCCTGGCAGGGGGTCTGCAGCGGGCTCTGTTGTGGCCTATGCAACGGGGATTACCAACATCGATCCTCTAAGTTATGATTTGCTATTCGAACGGTTTTTGAATCCTGAGCGGGTAAGCATGCCCGATATCGATATTGATTTTGATGATGAAGGACGCCAAAAAGTGATTGATTATGTGGTGAATAAATATGGTTCGAATCAAGTGGCTCACATCATCACTTTTGGATCCATGGCTGCCCGTTCTTCGGTACGTGATGTGGCTAGGGTATTGGATTTACCTTTGGCAGATGCCGATCGAATAGCCAAACTAGTACCAGAGCGTCCTGGCACTAGTTTGGATGATGCGTTTTCTGAAGTGAAGGAACTCAGAGACATAAGAGATGGAGAAGGATTAGAAGCCGAAACTCTGCGTATGGCTAAAATTTTAGAAGGTTCAGTCCGAAACACAGGACTTCATGCAGCGGGCATTATCATAGCCCCCGACGATTTAACCGAATACATTCCCGTAAGTACCGCTAAGGATGCGGACCTGCAAGTAACTCAATTCGACGGTGGAGTTATTGAGTCTGCAGGGATGTTAAAAATGGACTTTCTTGGCCTCAAAACGCTTTCGATTCTTAAGACGGCTATTCAATTTGTGAAGGAAAATCATCAAAAAACCTATCATCTGGATGATATTCCACTCGACGATACTCGCACCTTTGAGCTCTATCAGAAAGGTGGAACCTTGGGTACTTTTCAGTTTGAAAGCGAAGGAATGCGCAAGCATCTAAAGGATTTGAAGCCCACAAGCATCGATGATTTAATTGCCATGAATGCTCTTTACCGGCCTGGCCCTATGCAGTTCATTCCAAATTACATAGAGCGAAAGCATGGGCGTGAGGCGGTGGAATACGACCACGACGATTTAATCCCATTACTTGAAACCACATTTGGGATTATGATTTATCAAGAGCAGATTATGAAAGTGGCACAACAGATGGGGGGATATACGCTTGGTGAAGCCGATGTATTACGGCGTATCATGGGTAAAAAGAAAGCCGATTTATTACCTCCTGAAGAAGAGAAATTTGTGCGACAATCCGTGGAGCGTGGTTATGATGAGAAGGTAGCTAAACAAGTATTCGATAAGATGGCCATGTTCGCTGGATATGGGTTTAATAAATCTCATTCGGCAGCTTACTCCGTTGTAGCCTATCACACCATGTATTTTAAAGCGAATTATACGCCCGAATACATGGCGGCTGTACTCAGCCATAATATGAGTGACATTAAGAAAATCGCGAGTTTTATCGATGAATGTCAGCAATTGGGTATCCCCGTCGATCCTCCAAATATCAATACCTCACGAGGTACTTTTGTAGCTCATGACCATCGTGTTCAATACGGGATGTCGGCCATTAAAGGAGTGGGTGAACAGGCCATTGCCCATATAGTCCAAGAACGAGAGGAGGGTGGAGATTTTCAGTCGATATTCGATTTTGCATCTCGCGTCGATCCTCGAATTTGTAATCGAAGAACCCTCGAAAGTTTAATTCAGGCAGGAGCTTTTGATACCATTTCGACGAAGAGGTCTCAGCTTTATCATGGAGTAGAGGATATTTTGTCGTATGCGAATCGAAAGCAAGAAGAAAAGAGATTAAATCAGGTGAATTTATTTGGGGGTTCTGGCGGGGCCGGGGTCTTACAAGAGCCCAAGCTGCCAGAGGTTTCCGAGTGGACTTCTATGGAGCGTTTAAATAGAGAGCGCGAGCTTATAGGATTTTATTTAAGTGGACACCCTCTCGAAAAATACAAAGAGGATATTCAGTTGTTTTCAACTCACAATTTGTCTTCTGAATGCATAGATGGCTTGGCCCATGATTCTGAAATGAATCTCATAGGAATTATCACCTCAAAACGCGTGGCAACAGATCGCAAAGGTCGTCCTATCGCTTTTCTAATGATTGAAGATTTACATTCTAGTTTAGAGGTTGCGGTATTTAGCACTCAATTTGACCAATATGCCACCTTGTTAGAGGTCGACAATGTGGTTTGGATGAAGGGGAGGTTTAATAAGCGCGACCGCGGTAACTCGGTGGTGATTCATGCAGTAGAACGGGTTGAAAATCTCAGAGAAAAGTACCAAGAGAAATTACGCCTTTCTATTCGTTTACAAACACAAGATCTAACGGCTCAGTCCATTGATCGACTTGTTGAATTGTTGAGTTTGCATCAGGGTAAAACCTATGTAAAAGCACAGGTCGAGAGTCTTGAAATGGATCGGCCAGTTGCGATGAATATTCGTAAATTTGTTGTGGAACCCTCTCCCAATTTAATGGGTGAATTGCGTAAATTATTAGGTAGTGAAAACGTGAAACTACAGCTTCAAAAAGGCGGTTAGTGGAAACGATTGTATCTCATCATATGTATTCTATGTACAAATAAAACAAATCAAAGCTATGTCTAAAACTGTTGAAATAACCGATTCTAATTTTGAACAAGAAGTTCTTCAAGCCGATACACCTGTACTCATTGATTTTTGGGCGGAGTGGTGTGGTCCTTGTCGTATGATTGGACCTGTTGTTGAAGAAATGGCCTCAGAATATGCTGGAAAAGCTAAAATTGGAAAGGTTAATGTGGATGTGAACCCTGAAGTTTCAATCAAATATGGCATCCGTAGTATCCCAGCACTTCTCATTTTCAAGAATGGTGAAGTAGTAGATCAAATAGTTGGAGCCGTTCCCAAAACTCATCTCACTAAGCAATTAGACGCTCATATCTAATGTCTTTTAAATAAGCCGGCTCCTATGGATGTCGGCTTATTTTTATTCTTATTGAAGAGCAAATGTTAAGCGTGTGTCCTAAATATCAAAGGTAATCCGCAGGCATTTATTGGTTTCATCCCATGAGATAGAAGTCGCGTAATGCCCCATTAGAAACCAGCCTCGGCCATGATCTCTGAGCATATACTCCTCTTCAACCGGATTTTCTAAAATTTTGGGGTCAAATCCTTTTCCCTCATCGGAAACCTCAAAAACCCAAGTACTCTCGTTTGTTTCAGCCTCAAGATGCACCACTTTTTTTGGGTCAAGTCCATTGCCGTGTTCAATGCCATTGGTGATGGCTTCACTCAGTACCAGCATTATTTCATATTGCTTGGTATCGTCTAGTGAATCAAAACCTACTATACTTTGAAGTTTCTCTTCAAGTGTTTCTAGTTCTTCAAAGTTGGATTGAAATTGAAAGTTATAGGACTGCAATACGCTTTCTGATTGTATTGGATAGTTGGTTATATATCCAAATTGTTAAGAATCGATAGAATACGGTATAAAGAATTGAGTTCTTCGCTGGGTTTTATTATTGTAAGATATTACAAATTGATTAAATAATTGGTTCCGTTTTGCATTCTCCATGAAATGAAGTTTTACCATTAACCAAACGAATGCATCATGAACGCCAACGTATTAGTTCTTAACCAAGATTATCAACCGCTGAGCATTTGCTCCGTGCAGCGATCGATGAAATTGCTTTTTTTAGAAAAAGCAGAGCTTTTACATGACGATCCAGAGCGTGAGTTAAACACGACTCAGAGGAGTTTTCAGTTTCCTTCGGTTATTCGACTTCGGAGCTATATTAGAATTCCTTACACAAAAGTAGTTTTATCGAGAAGAAACATTCTTCGCAGAGATCAATTCATATGCCAATACTGTGGAAAAAAGTCAGATTTGACCATTGATCATGTACTTCCTAAAAGTCGAGGAGGTAAGGATACTTGGGAAAATCTCACAACTGCTTGCGAAAAATGTAATGTGAAAAAAGGGAACCGAACTCCAGAAGAAGCGAGTATGCAACTATCTACTAAACCCTATCGACCCGTACCCATAACCTTTTTCCGTGATTATAATGGGAGTGTGCAGGATCCTTGGAAACCCTACCTCTACATGGTGTGATTTGTAGCCTGATTATTCGTGTTTTGGGACGTATTGGGTGCTTTTTTATTCGTATATTAATGGTTCACGAAATTGCCATCCAATACATTTTAGCATGAGTTCAAAAGGTAGAGTTTTAGTTGCCATGAGCGGTGGGGTAGATTCCTCAGTAGCCGCCGTTATGCTTCGTGAACAAGGATATGAGGTTATTGGAATAACCATGAAAACCTGGGATTATCACCGTAGTGGCGGTAACAGTGGCAAGGAAACAGGTTGCTGTACCGTAGAGAGCATGAATGATGCTCGCCATATAGCAGTAAACCATGGATTCAAACATTTTATCGTCGATATTAGAGAAGAATTTGGAGACTGGGTAATTGATCGATTTGTAGAAGACTATTTGGATGGACGCACCCCAAATCCATGTGTGCTTTGTAATACGCATATCAAGTGGGCCGCACTTATGAAGCGCGCCGATAACTTGGGTTGTGATTTTATTGCTACGGGTCATTATGCGAATGTTCGGGAAGAAAACAATCGCTTTGTTATTTCTAGAGGCTTGGATCGGTCAAAAGATCAGTCCTATGCGCTATGGGGGGTTCATCAGAAACATTTAGCTAGGACGATATTTCCATTGGGTTCTTATTCAAAAAAAGAAATCCGGCAAATAGCCGAAGATCACGGATTACTAAATGTTGCTAATAAACCAGATTCCTATGAAATCTGTTTTGTGCCCGATGATGATTACCGTCGTTTTTTAAAGGATCGGGTTCAAGGTTTGGAAGACCGTGTTAAGGGTGGAAATTTTGTAGATAAACAGGGCAACATACTGGGCCAGCACGAGGGATATCCATTTTATACCATTGGCCAAAGAAGAGGACTCAATATACCTATGGGTAAACCGGTGTATGTGACCCATATAGATCCGAAAACCAATACCATAACTATTGGAGAGAAAGAAGATCTAATGGAATCTACCTTAATTGCGAAGGAACTTAATTTCATTAAATACGATAAAGTGCCTAATGGTGAAATGGAGATTACCGGGGCAATTAGGTATAATGATACCGGCGCCTATGGTATCATGACTCAACTTGGGGAAGACGAAATGAAGGTGCATTTTCCTGCGGGAAGAGAAGCCATCACTCCCGGCCAAGCTATTGTTTGCTACGAAGGAGATGATGTGGTGGCTGGTGGCTGGATCAAAAAAGTAAATGTTCCACTGCAACAAGAAATGGATTCGCTCGTTTAATTCGTTTAGTTCATTTAGCTATTCCGCTATTTTTAAAGTTTAATTATAACACTACTTATGAGATCATCACACTTTTTTAACTCTACTTTCTTTTCTTTTTTGATCGCGTGTGTATTTGTCATTCCTTCTCAAACTACTCATGCCCAATTTAATGGCGTTATTGATATGCATTTTTACAGTACCAATGATAAGGAAGTGAAAGATACTAGTCTGGTTCAGATGTACGTGACCAATGAGCGCATACTTATTAAAGGGGCTGAAGATGAGCGTTTAACCAGTGGTTCATATGAAGCTAGCGGTCTTTTGATTCGGCAAGATCAAAAGGATTTTGTCCTAATGATGGGGAATAATCAAGCCCTTCAACTCACCAAGTCGGAAATTGAAGGCTTTTTCAGCATGATTTCAACAGTTTTTGGTATTGAACAGCCTAGCCCTTCCGAAATGGAGGAAAACAAAACGAATATAGAAGTGACAGGGCGTGTAGCTACCATTAATGGCTATACATCAAAAGAAATTCGAATTACCGAAGCCGATGAAGACGGTTTTATGTCGGTATGGACGACCTCGAAATTGAATATGAACTGGGGATTGTTGGCAGAGCCCTGGTTAAATAGCCCTGAATGGTTACGGGATGCAACCGATCGTATTACCTTAGAATTTCAAACCAACAGTATACCGGTTCTAATCACTTGGACCACTACTGAGGGAGAGACCACGACCATTTATGAGTTGGTTCGCGCAGAAAAAAGCGCCATTGCAAAAGCCATGGTTGAACTCCCTAGCAATTATCAGTTATTGGGCTTTAGTGACTGGATTATGCTACAAATGATGCAGCAATACTAGCTTGATGTTAATCATCATCCAGATAGTTTTTTAATTCTGATAATCGCTCCATGGGTCGATCACAGGAATAATTAGAGCATCTATATAATAGGGTATTCTCCCTATCCTTAGCATAAAGGGATAAATAGGGGATTGCTGTAGTTAATTCCTTTACATTATCTGCCGTGAGTTCATGAACAATAGCATTGGGGAGAAAATGTTCTCCCAACACCTCTTTGAATCCATTCGCAAGGCTTGATGCATCATCAACGCCATCATCGTTCCCTCTTGCTAAGACCCATTGTGTAGGGGAGTAGTAATGGTATTGTAAACTCATCATTCCCACCGTAATACTTCCACCATTCAACGTCCATTCATGGGAAAATGAGGCTCCGATGTTATGGGCATAGTTGGCCCATTTTTCATCCCCTGTTAGATGATATAACTGCAGTAGTGAGAGCGCAAAACTGGAATTAGAGGAGGGAATAGCTCCATCATAGAGTACTTTCTGTGGACCAAATACCTGACTATCGCTGTGGTTAGATTGAAAGATCCCACCTTTATCCGAGTCCCAAAATTGGGATAAAATCAGATTGGCAAGTGCAACGGATTCTTGAAGGTAATGAGCGGAATGAAATAGCCGGTAGAGTTCTAATTTTGCCCATAATAGAAATACATAATCTTCTGCAAATCCATCAATAGTACTGCTTCCAGCTTTGTACACATGCCTAAGTGAATATTCTTTTATACTGTTTGAAGAATCTCGTCTGAAGTGATTGTTAATAAAAGCATCCAATTCTAAGCAGAGGTTTTCTAAATTTTTGTCATGAAATATACGAGCGGCGGTTGAGAGAGCAACCAGCAGAAGGGCATTCCAATCGCAAAGTATTTTATCGTCACAAAGCGGAGTAATTCTACCGGAGCGAATCGCTAATAATTTAGTTCGTAAAGCCGTCCACTTTTCGAGTTCTTGTTCTTGTAATGGCTCATGAAGGTGCAAAATGGTACGTCCGGTAGATTGGCGGGTGGCCTCGTTAATCATATTGCCTTCCAAGCTTAATTGAAAGCGTTCACATAGAAATTCAAACTCGTCTGTACTAATCTGTTTGGATGTACGGAGTTCTTCTAATTCGTGGAAAGTCCATGTGTAATATTTACCTTCCTCACCTTCCGAATCGGCATCTTCAGCGCTAAAGAACCCTCCATCATCGGATTTCATGCGAGATAGTAGATACTCTATAATCTGGTAACAGGTCTGTTTAAAAAGGTCGTTTTTGGAAATTTGCCATCCTTCGGCATAGGCCAAAAGCATCAGGGCTTGATCATACAGCATTTTTTCAAAATGAGGAAGTAACCATTCTTCATCGGTAGAATAGCGGTGAAAACCATATCCTAGGTGATCCCAAAGACCACTCAAGCGCATTTTTTTTAAGGTGGTTAAGGCCATCTCGAGTGCGTAATCATTTCTATGCTCCTTCCATTCCCTAAACAGAAACATGAGATTGTGTGGAGAGGGAAATTTGGGTGCTTTGCCGAAACCTCCATTCAACCCGTCAAAATTCTTCTCAAAGTAGGCGTAGGCGTTTTCCAAGGCGCGGGTATCTGGGTATTCACCGGATTCATGATGGGAATAGTTTTCATAGCCCTTTTTTATTTGTTCAACGGCTTTTCTGATTTTTTCAGGTTCATGTGCCCACATTCCTTTTATTCCACGTAATATTTGTGGAAGTCCTAAACGTCCAAAGCGAGCTTGTTTAGGTATATAAGTAGCCGCGTAGAAAGCCTCTTTTTCCGGGGTCATAACGATGGTTAAAGGCCAACCACCTTGCCCAGTGAGCATTTGACATACCGGCATATACGTATGATCGATATCTGGACGCTCTTCTCGATCAACTTTAATGCTAATGAAGTGCTGGTTGAGATAGGACGCAATATCTTCATCCTCAAAACTCTCTTTTTCCATCACATGACACCAATGGCAGGTCGCATACCCAATGGATAAGAAAATAGTTTTCGATTCCTTTTTGGCCTTCTCAAAAGCCTCATCACCCCAAGGATACCAATCCACCGGATTTTCCTTGTGCTGAAGCAAGTAGGGACTACGCTCATATGCTAAACGATTAGCCATCGGTTACCGGTTTGAAACGTTTTGAATAATCGACTAGAAATCGCTCGTATTCGGTATCCATCATGGGGGAAGAAATTAAAAAATCGGCGCTAGATCTATTGGAAGCAAAAGGAATGTTATAAACCACCCCAATACGCAACAAGGCTTTTACATCCACATCATGGGGCTGCGCTTGTAAAGGGTCCCAGAAAAAAATCATCATATCTATTTTGTGTTCGATAATAGCCGATCCAATTTGCAAATCACCTCCTAAGGGGCCACTTTTGAATCTTTTCACGGGTAAGTCTAGTTTATCTGCGATTAGTTTGCCGGTAGTACCTGTGCCATAGAGATGGTGTTTTGATAACACATCTTTGTTGTAGGATGCCCAATCAATGAGGTCGAGTTTGCGATGATCATGGGCAATGAGTGCAATATTTTTTTTTCGTTCCATCGGT
>Ga0181593_10000657_pt1 | contig 30412 bp, 27 predicted proteins | sample 071ome_19_FD_133756 | JGI IMG/M metagenome (GOLD analysis project Ga0181593, IMG submission 133756) | Coastal salt marsh microbial communities from the Groves Creek Marsh, Skidaway Island, Georgia - 071413AT metaG (megahit assembly) | ecosystem: Environmental > Aquatic > Marine > Intertidal...
GCGTCATCGTAGATGGTCATGGTGCGGTCGATGGAAAGATTGTCCTCGGCTACGGTCCAGCGTTCGACGATGCGGGTGCCATCGCCCCCGGTCATCGGGTAGCCGGAGCCGTCCAGCCAGCCCGGTGCCAGGTGGGTGGTCTGGATGATCAGCGTGCGGTCCTGCCACACGCCCTTCGAGAAGCCCATGGAGGTCAGGGGCTGGTCCGGCAGGGCATCGCGGCCGTCCATGTAGACCCAGCGCGGCGTGTTGTCCTGCAGGAAGATCATGGTGTAGTGACTGCCGGCGTCGAGAATTTCCACCGGATAGGGCGAGCCGAAGATGCGCGGCAGACCGGCGGGCTGGCAGCGCAGCACGTGGTCGTCGCCGAACCGGCGGTTTTCATAGAGGGTGCGGGTCGCCGCCGTCATCGGCATGGGTTTGGGGTCGAAATCATCCACGGTGGTGCGGAACCGGTAGCGGTTGTCCCAGAAGCCGCTGATGTCGACGGCGTAGTCGTTGGCTTCGTAGGTATAAACCTGGTTCGGTTCTGCGGTGACCTGCGGCGTCGTGTTGGAGCTCACGCAGCCGCCCAGCTGGCGGCCGTTCTCCGGGCCGCTCAGTATGTTGATGCAGGTGGCATAGAGTTTTTTCGTGGCGTCGCGGCCAAGGTTGCCGGTGGCATAGACGGTATAGCCTTCCTGGATGGTGTCCGGCGTCCAGTTCTGGCGCCGGTAGGTGGGCAGGTTGCCGGGCGGGTGCAGGGACCATTGCTCGACCGAGCCATCGGGCATGGTCACGTCGACGTCGTAACGGATATGCGGGTTGGTCCACCACACGCGCGTGACGACGCCGCGTACTTCGCCCTCGGCGTCCTGGAATTCCGTGTTGAAGGCGTGGTGGGCATAGGTTTGCCCGAGAGTCGTGAAAAGTGCGGTGCAGGCCAGGGCCTGGATGATTGTCTTGGTTTTCATGATGCTTCCCCCGAGGTAATGGGCAAAGACTACAACAGGGGGTGCCGGAAAGAAAAGCGTGTTTAGAACGGATCCATGAAATCACCGGAGCGGATCAGCATCGTGTCACTCACCGGGTAATTGTAGAGATAGACCCATGCCTCGATGATCTCGTCGCCCTTGAGGTGGGCGTTGATGCGGGTGCGCGTGTACAGGTGGGGTTTGGGTGAATGCGGTGCGCAGCCTTCGTAATCATCGACTTCCAGCAGCTTTTCCTCGCCGCCCGTGAAGGCATAGACCTCGCCGATGACGAGATCGGTGGCCTCTTCGGCAGGCAGCAGGCCGGGGTAGTCGACGATGGCATAAAGCCGGCCGGCGATGGTGGCGCGCCCCACCAGCTCGAAATGCGGGGCGATGAACTGGCGATGGCTGTCCGAGTAGGAATCGCTGCGCAGCGTACCATAGACGAACAGGTAATCGGTTGCGCCGGTCTGTTTTTCACTCTGCTTGTGGGCCATAGGGGATTTGATAGACTGCGGTGTATCGATGTTCAGCAGTATACCCTGACTTATGTTTGCAAACCTGCAATTGAATCCACACGCCGCCGCGGTTCTGGGTCTTACCGTGCTCGCCCTGTTCCTGTTCACCCGCGACCGCATTCCGCTGGAAACCTCCAGCCTCTTCGTCCTGGCCGTGCTGGCCGCCGGTTTCGAACTGTTTTCCTATACCCACGACGGCGAGACCCTGCATGCGACGGATTTTTTCGCCGGTTTCGGGCATGAAGCGCTGGTCGCCGTCACTGCCCTCATGGTGGTCGGCCACGGGTTATCCCGCACCGGTGCACTGGAGCCGGTCGGACGCCTGCTCGGCAAGTTCTGGGAGGTGTCGCCGCAACTGTCTTTCCTGCTGACCCTGGTGATCGGCGCCATCCTGAGCGCATTCGTCAACAATGTCCCGATCGTGATCCTGCTGCTGCCTATCCTGACCGCGGTGTCGTTGCGCACCGGTACACCGTCCTCGCGCATCCTCATGCCCATGGGCTTTGCCACCCTGATCGGCGGCATGGGCACCACTATCGGCACTTCCACCAACCTGCTGGTGGTATCAGTGGCCAGTGATATGGGCATGGAGCCTTTTACCATGTTCGAATTCCTGGCGCCCGTGGTGATCACCAGCACCCTGGCGATTGCTTACCTGTGGCTGGTGGCGCCGCACATCCTGCCAGACCGGGTCTCCGAACTGGGTGATGCCTCGCCCCGGATTTTTTCCGCAGCGCTGTCCATACGGGAAGGCGGCTGGGCCGACGGCAAGAACATCCGGGAATGCCTGGAGAAGACAGAAGGCGAGATGACGGTCCAGAACCTGGTGCGGGCAGACAGCGACTACCTGATCAATCCCCATGGCAATATCAAGCTGCGCGCGGGGGACCGCCTGCTGGTCCGGGATACGCCGGAAAACCTGAAGAATTTCGAGAAGCTGCTCGATGCCGACCTGTACAGCAAGGACGCAAAAGTGGATGCTGAACACCCGCTGCAGGCCGAGGGCCAGCAGCTGGCGGAAGTCATCGTCACGCAGGGTTCGCCGCTACTGAACCGGACCCTGGCCAACATGCGTTTTGCCGACCGCTACCAGCTCGCCATCCTGGCGCTGCACCGGGCGGGTTCCCGCAACCGCAAACTGATGTCGGACATATCCAACATTGCATTGCAGATCGGCGACGTGTTGCTGGTGCAGGGCGCCAATGAAAAGATCACTGAACTGAAAAAGGAAGGCCGGATCCTGGTGCTCGATGCCACCTCGAACCTGCCGCATTCGAAGAAGGCGCCTGCGGCACTGGTTATCCTGCTCGCGGTGGTCGGCGTGGCGGCAGTGGGCATCATGCCGATCGCGATCAGTTCGGTCTGCGGCGTCCTGTTGCTGACACTGACAGGTTGCCTGAGATGGAAGGATGTGGGCGAAGCGATCAACACGCAGATCATACTCATCGTCGCCGCATCGCTCGCCCTGGGTGTGGCCATGCTGGAGACCGGGGCGGCGGATGCTATCGCCGCCGTATACGTCAATCTCACGGCGGACGCCTCCGTCACCCTGCAGCTGAGCGGCCTGATGCTGCTGATGGCCGTTCTCACCAACATCGTGTCCAATAATGCCGCCGCCGTGATCGGTACACCCATCGCCATCGGCATTGCCCAGCAGCAGGGCCTGGCCGTGGAACCCTACGTGCTGGCGGTGCTGTTCGGCGCCAACATGAGCTATGCCACGCCGATGGCCTACAAGACCAACCTGCTGGTCATGACCGTAGGAGGCTATTCCTTCAATGATTTCCTCAAGGTGGGCATTCCGCTGACCCTGATCATGTGGGGCAGCCTCAGCTTCCTGGTGCCTGTGTTCTTCCCGGTATAAAAAAAAAGCCCCTAGGGGCCCCTTTTTAATTGCATTTTCGCGTTCAGGGAATGTCGGCTTTGGCTGCTGCGCGTCCTTCGGGGATTGCGGCGTTAAGGTGTGCTTCTTGCCGTTGTCCATGCAGATTTCGACAGTGACGGTCATGCGTGGATCTCCCGGCGGGCAACCGGACGTTGCGTGTCACAACGTCCGGCATGCAAGGGTCAGGCGAGGGTAAAGCCGTGATGCATCAGCGGCAGTGACCTGACGCGGGTGCCGGTGGCGGCATAGATGGCATTGCAGAAAGCCGGCAGGATGGGCGCCTGGCCGGGTTCGCCGACGCCGCCCCAGAAGCCGCCGGTGGCGTGCAGCACGGTTTCCACTTCCGGCATCTGCGACATGCGCAGCATGCGGTAGTTGTGGAAATTGCTTTCCTGGACGCGACCTTCATCAATGGTGATCTCGCCCCACATCGCGGCGGTCAATGCCCACACGGTGGCGCCTTCGAGCTGCGCGCTGACATTGTCCGGGTTCACCATGTGGCCGGTGTTGATACCCTGGATGATGCGGTGGATGTTGATGACGCCGGCATCATTCACCGACAGCTCGACGGCGGCCGCAGTATAGCTGCCGTAAGGTTCGGTCGTGGCGATGCCGCGGAAGTTGCCGGCCGGGGGCGGGGTATCCCAGCCGATGGCGTTGGCCACCTCGACCAGGATGTGCCGCGACAGCTCGTCCTCTGCCATGTGCTTCAGGCGGAAGTGATACGGGTCCTCGCCGGCGGCCGCGGCCAGTTCATCGATGAACTGCTCGCGCGCGAACGGGGTCTGCGACCAGCCCACGGTGCGCCAGAAACCCAGCGGCACATGGGTGGGCGTGAGCTTGAAGTCCTGGAACTGGTCGGCGATCTGGTATGGCAGGTCGGTAAACCCTTCCGCTGCCGTGAAATCGACGCCGCCGCGCAGCGGTACGCCGCGCATCTGGTTGAGGATCGAGCCGCTGGCGATGCGGGCCTTCCAGCCGCTGATCATGTTGTTGGCATCGAGCCCGGCCTTGACCCGGTACATGGCCAGCGGGCGGTAGAAGTCATGCTGCGTGTCTTCCTCGCGGGTCCACAGCAGCTTGACCGGGGTACCCTGCGGCAGTTCGGCGGCGATCAGCGCCGCCTGGCGGGCGAAATCGCTGGAGCCGCCGCGGCGGCCGAAACCGCCGCCGGCCTGCACCCGATGCACGTAAATGCTTTCCTGCGGCACGCCGAGGGCGTTGACCAGTTCAGACACCAGGCCTTCGGGCGCCTGCGTGGATGCCCAGATGTCCACCCGGTCGCTGTCGATGCGCACCGTGGCGCCCATGGGCTCCATGGGAGAATGGCTCAGGAAGGGGGTGAAGTATTCCGCTTCGACGACCTGCTGTGCGCCGGCCAGGGCCGTATCGGCATCACCGGCATTGTTGGGCATGGGGGCGGCGTCGGTGGCATCCAGGCTGGCGCGGAACACGTTGAGGATGTCTTCGCTGCTGACATCACCGTTGCCGTTGGCATCCCACTGGATCTCGACTTCCTGCAGCGCCTTGTTGGCGCGCCACCAGTTGTCGGCGACCACGGCGACGGCGTTGCCGTCGACGGCGAAGATATCGATTACACCCTTGCGCGAGCGCGCCTTGCTGGCGTCAAACGAGCGCACGGTGCCGCCGAAAACGGGGCAGCTGGCGACCGCGGCATAGACCATGCCGGGCAGTTCGGTGTCTATGCCGTAGACCTGGGAGCCGTCCACGGAAGCAGGGATGTCCACGCGCGGGAAGGGCTGGCCGATGATGTGCCAGTCGGCAGGGTCCTTGAGGGTGACGTTTGCGGGTACTGGTTGGGCTGCGGCGGCCGCGGCCAGGGCGCCGAATCCGCTCTGCCTGCCGCTGCCGGCATGGCTGATGACGCCGTTGGCGACACCGATCTCGCTCGCGGGTACGCCCCATTCACTGGCGGCGGCCGCTACCAGCATGGCGCGCGCGGAAGCGCCGGCCTGGCGCAGGTAATCCTGGGAGTTGCGGATGGTCTGGCTGCCGACGGTGACCATGTCGCCCCAGGCGCGGTTCATGCGGACATGTTCGTTGACGTCCACGTAGTCGATGCGAACCTGGTCCCAGTTGCAGTCGAGTTCGTCGGCGACGAGCTGCGGCGCCGAGGTCATGCTGCCCTGGCCCATTTCGCAGCGGGCATACTTGATGGTGACGGTGTCGTCAGGGCGGATCTCCACCCAGATGTTGATGTCGTTGGACTGGCTTGCGTCCTGCGCCTTGCCCGGCATGTTCAGGCCGAGGGCAAAGCCGCCGCTGACGGTGGCGGTTGACAGGATGAAGCGGCGGCGGGAAAGACTGGTGATTGGCTTGTTCATGATTTGCTCCCCTTAGGCCTGGTAAAACTCGGCGGTAGTGCCGGCGACGTCATGGATGGCTTCACGGATGCGCTTGTAGGTGCCGCAGCGGCAGATGTTGGTCATCGCCGCGTTGATATCTGCATCGGTGGGTTGGGCCTTCTTGGCGAGCAGGGAGACCGCCGCCATGATCTGGCCGGACTGGCAGTAGCCGCACTGGGGCACCTGGTGCTTGATCCAGGCCTGCTGGATCGGGTGGGAGGCGTCCTCGGACAGGCCCTCGATGGTGGTGATGGCCTTGCCTTCGGCAGCGGCGACGGGGAACGAGCAGGAACGCACCGGTTCGCCGTCGATGTGCACCGTGCAGGCGCCGCACTGAGCGATGCCGCAGGCGAACTTGGTGCCCTTGAGGTTGAGCATGTCGCGGATGACCCAGAGCAGCGGCATTTCCGGCTCCACATCCACATCGAATACCTGGTTATTGACCCGCAGTTCCATCGTGATTTTCCCCTTGTTCGTCGGTGTGCTTCGAGTGTATACCAATCCTTCGCGCAGGCGAAAGTGTTAACGGATTGCCGGGCAAATCAGGGGGTTATGACGAAGGAAGCAGGCTAAAGCGCGGCGCGGATGGCGTCGATGCGCTTGCGGTTGGTGTTCATGTCCCCGTAACCGACCCGGGAGGCCGAGCGCACCGCGATGACCTGCCGCGCGGGCTGGTAGTGAAATTCCACGTCATCGACGAAACCCAGCAAGGGCGTACTGAAGGTGAAGTGGGCGTAATCGTCCTCAGCCGTCACCAGTTCCGCACCTGCCATGGCGCTCACTGCTGCCACCAGGGTGGCCCAGCGCGAGCCATCGGCATCGGCGATGGGCGCGATGTAGTGGCTGTCGTCTTCGGGTGCCTCACTGCTGACGCAGTTGGGCGAGGGCGGGCATTGCCGCAGGCTGCCGCCAACCAGTCCGGACGGCACGTTCATGGCGCGGCTGTCCGCCGCCAGCTTGATGAACATGCCGGTCATGGCGGCAGCGAGCAGGACGATGAGGACCAGTATGATAGACATGAGCTTCTTCAGAAACGACAACACAGCGGGTTATACGCAAAAAATTTTCGCCAAGTTTACCAGACTGTGCCTGTACCTTGGAAAACACTAGAGGAAACAATGTGACTGTGTCTTAATGGCGCTCTTTTGAGAAGCAGCAAACGACCCATGCCTTCCATTTTATATCTCAACAAAAATGCCGACCGGCGCCTGAGGAAAGGTCACCTGTGGATCTATTCCAACGAGGTCGATACCGCCCGCAGTCCGCTGAAAACCCTGCAACCCGGGGAGGTGGTTTGCGTCCAGAGCGCCGGGGGACAGTACCTGGGCCAGGCCATGATGAATCCGCAGGCGCTGATCTGCGGACGCGTGTTCAGCCATACCCCCGATGAGCTGCCTGACCAGGCGTTCTTCGCCAGACGCTTGCTGGACGCCCTGGCGCTGCGCGAACGCTGTTTTAGCGAACCTTTCTACCGCCTCGTCTATGGCGATGCCGATTTCCTGCCGGGCGTGGTCATTGACCGGTTTGGTGATTATTGCGTGGTGCAGCTGGCGACAGCAGGCATGGACCTGGCGAAGGAATCCTTGCTTGCCGCGCTGGACGAGACCCTGCAGCCAACCGGTGTGGTCATGCGCAACAACCATGGCGGCCGCGATATCGAGGATCTGCCCGATGAGGTTGACGTGCTGGGCCAGGTGCCTGGCCTGATCGGCCTGGCTGAAAACGGCACCCGCTTCGAATTCGCCGCCACCACCGGGCAGAAAACCGGTTGGTTCTATGACCACCGGCCCAACCGCGCCATGGTGCAGCGCCTGGCCAGAGGGGCACGCGTGCTGGACATGTTTTCCTACATCGGCGGCTGGGGCATCCAGGCGGCGCAGGCCGGGGCGGCGGAAGTACTTTGCATCGATTCGTCACAACCGGCGCTGGACAGCGTGGTGCACAATGCCGCGCTCAACGGCCTGGTGAACAGCGTCAGCGCCACGCGCGGCAAGGCCATTGACGTCATGAAGGCGCTGGTGGCCGATGGGGAAACCTTCGACATGGTGATCCTCGACCCGCCCGCCTTCATCCGCAAGCGCAAGGACCAGAAAGCGGGGGAGGCGGCCTACCGCCACATCAACGAACTGGCAATCAAGCTGCTGGGGGAGAACGGCATCCTGGTGTCGGCCTCGTGCTCGATGCCGCTGAACGACGAATTGTTGACCGGCATCGTGCATAGCGCCCTGCACAAGCAGGGACGCAGCGGGCAATTGTTTCACAGCGGCGGGCAGGGCATGGACCACCCGGTGCACCCGGCCATTCCGGAAACCCGCTACATCAAGGCGCAGTTCTTCCGGGTGCTGTAAGGCGAGGGTCAGGCCACCTGGCCGGTGGACTCGAAGCCGCCAAAGCTGGCCTGGAACAGCACTTTCTCCAGCGCCGCCTTCAGGGCCTGGTTGATGGGCAGGTCCTGGCGGCCGAGGGCATAGTCGATCTGCCTCACCCGTTCCTTGCCGTCAGTGATTCGCGGCGGCGGCAGTTCCAGCACAGCGATGAGCGCTGCCTGCAATGCTTTGGGCCGCTCGGCCTTGATCACCCGGCACACCGACATGCGATCCTTGCCATGCTTGCCGTTGACGGCGGCCGCGCCGAACATGCGGCAGATGGCCGGGCGCTGGCTGTAGACCGAGCAGGAGCCGCTGAGGCCGTCCAGTGAGGTGCGCGCGTAGTAGTAGCAGGCGAAGCCGGAGTACTGCTCGAGTTCGGCGTGGACCTGCTCAGCGCGACCCTGGTCGTACAGGGACAGTGCCAAGGGCAGCATTTCCAAGACCATGGCTTCCACCTGGGGATTGTTGCAGCAGGCGCCGCAGCCGGGCTTGCAGGTCAGCCCCGAAGCGACCTGGTAAGCGCTGAAGGTTTGTTCGAGTTCGCCAAACACAGCCTCTACAAGACGCGCGAGTTCACGCAGCCTTTGCATACAGACTCCATCAAACGGATAAGGGAGGCCCCGGCTGGACAGCCCGGGGGCGCGCAATTTTAGAGAGTTTTGCGGATTCCTGGCAACCGGATTTTCAGGGGGCTAATCCCGCAGGACCTTCTTGCCCTTCCAGACCAGCTCGTAAAGGTCATGGCGGCGGTCGATGGAGTTGGTCACCGAGCCTTCGCGGCGCAGCACCTTCAGCTTTTCCAGGTCGAGGTCGACGATCAGCATCATCTCGGTGTTGGGCGTGGTTTCGGAAATGATGGCGTCGTGCGGGAAGGCGAAATCGGACGGAGAATAGACCGCCGTCTGGCCGTACTGGATGTCCAGGCTCTCTACCTTGGGCAGGTTGCCGACGCTGCCGGCGATGGCCACGTAGCATTCGTTTTCGATGGCGCGCGCCTGGGCGCAGCGCTGCACGCGCAGGTAGCCGTTCTTGGTGTCGGTCCAGAACGGCACGAACAGAATCTGGATTTCCTCCTCGCTCAACAGGCGAGCGAGTTCCGGGAACTCCACGTCGTAGCAGATGAGGATGCCGATGCGGCCGAAGTCCGTATCGAAAGCCTTCAGCTCGTTGCCACCGTGCAGCACCCAGTATTTTTCCTCCATGGGGGTGACGTGGATCTTGTACTGGGAATCGACGGTGCCGTCGCGGCGGCAGAGGAAGCTGACGTTGTAGAGTTTGTCGCCGTCCTCGATGGGCATGGAGCCGGCGATGATGTTGATGTTGTAGGACACGGCCATGGCGGAAATCGCGGCGATGATCTGCTCGCTGAAACTGGCCAGGTGCCAGATGTCGTCGATGTAGTTCTTGTGCGGTTTCAGGCCGATCAGCGGGGCGTTGAAAAGCTCCGGAAACAGGGCGACATCACACTTGTAATCGGACAGGGCCTCAACGAAGGATTCGGTCGCCTGGAGGAATTCGTCCACGGAATTGAACACGCGCATCTGCCATTGCACGCAGCCAACCCGCGCGGTGGTTTTCTGGGTGTTGATGACCTTGGCATCGTCCGGGTCGTAGTGAATGTTGTACCACTGCAGCAGTGTGGCGTAGCCCATAGAGGCCTTGTCGTCGGGCCAATAGGCCTTGAGCAGGCGCTTCACCTCGAAGCCGTTGGAGAGCTGGAAGGTCAGGGTGGGATCATAGATGTCCTTGGTCTTGACCGCGTTGATGTATTCCTCCGGCGTCATCTTGTCCGCGTACTGGCGGTAGTTGGGAATACGCCCGCCGGCCATGATGGACTTCAGGTTGAGGTTGCGGCAGAGCTCCTTGCGGGCCTCGTAGAGGCGGCGGCCTAGGCGCAGGTTGCGGTAGTCCTTGCGCACCATGACATCGACGCCGTAGAGCACGTCACCCTCGGGATCGTGGGTGGTCAGGGAGTCGTCGCCGGTGACTTCCTCCCAGGTATGCTGGCCCCCGAAATCCTTGTAGTTGACGATGACGGTGAAACAGCAGGCGATGACGGTGCCCTTGTCCTCGATGCAGATCTGGCCTTCGGGGAAGGCCTCGAGCCGGGCGCGGTAGACATCCTCGGGCAGGGGATCGGTGTAGTTGCCGTACACCTCCTCCATCATGAGATGGACGTTCGCGAAATCCGCCGGACGCAGGTGCCGCAGCTGGAGGCGGTGTTCGTCGGGTTCCTGGATGACGACGGGATCTTCTTTGAGCATAAAACCTTGGTAAATCAGTGAATTCGGGGCCCATGATACACCACTGGGCGCCGGACTTCAGGGGGACGACCAAACGGGGACAGTTGACCAAACGGGGACAGTTACTTTGGTTGTAAGGGGACAAAAGTAACTGTCCCCTTACAACGGCGTCACCTGCAGATTGTTTTCCGCGCTGATCAGCCACAGTCCGCCGCGGTTGCTGAACACCAGTTCCTTCTGGGTTTCGTCGGCATAGCCCGGGCGCTCGTAGGTGAGCGTGAAGCGGGCGACCGCCTCCGCTTCGGTGAGGGAGACCAGCTCGAAATCGAGCAGGCGCAACTAGATGTACTCCGGCTCCACCAGCCGCTGCCGGCGGTCAGCCAGCCAGACCTGGCGGGAGGCAAAGCCGGGCGCAATGTAATCCAGGGCGTAGTGGGCGATGTACAGGTCGGGCAGCTGGGCCTGCCAGGTGCCGGCCCAATCGGAGATCTTGGCCATCAGGGTTTGGGTGGTTCGATCTTCCCAGGACAGTTCATCTCCCGGTGCAGAGGGTTGCGCGCTTGCCATGCTCGTGATGAGAACAAGCACCACAATAGAAAGCCTTGAAGTGAAACTGATGTTCATCGCAACGAATATCGAATGGTGATTAAAAACAATCCAGCGCCAAGCATAAAACGCTGAACGCTTAATTCAATCGATACTTGTTAGGTGACAGAAATGTGTCGGCGAACGAACTACCGGTACAGGTCTTCGCGCCGGTCGCGGAAAAAACCCCACGCGCTACGGTGCGTGGTCAGGAAATCCAGGTCGAAGGTATGCACCAGCACGCCTTCCTCGTCCTTGCCGAAGGCTTCGACCAGATCGCCGCGGTGGTCGGCGATGAAGGAGTGGCCATAGAAGGCCTGCGGGTCGCCGAGGCCGGTTTCCGTGCCGGTGCGGTTGGCGGCCACCACCGGAATCACGTTGCTCACGGCATGACCCTGCATGGCGCGGCGCCAGGGGGCGGCGGTGTCCAGCGACGCATCGTGCGGTTCGGAGCCGATGGCGGTCGGGTAGAACAGGATGTCGGCGCCGTTCATCACTAGGTTGCGGGCGGTTTCCGGGAACCACTGGTCCCAGCAGATGCCGACGCCGATGTTGCCGTAAATGGTTTTCCATACGGTGAAGCCGGTGTTGCCGGGGCGGAAATAGTATTTTTCCTGGTAGCCCGGGCCGTCGGGAATATGGCTCTTGCGGTACACACCCATGATGCTCCCTTCGTGATCGAGCATGGCGACGCTGTTGTATGTGTGCGGGCCGTCGCGCTCGAAGATGGATACCGGGATGACCACCTTCAGCGCCTTCGCCACGGGCTGTAAGGCAGTGACGCAGGGATGTTCGGCCACGGGGAAGGCGGTGTCGAACCAGCGCTCGTCCTGGGTGGTGCAGAAATAGGGGCCCTGGAACAGTTCCGACGGCAAAATCACCTGCGCACCCTTTTTTGCTGCTTCTTCTATATAGGCAGCAGTACGCGCGATATTGTCCGTCATGTCCGCGCCGTAACGGGTCTGGATGGCGGCGACGGTGATCGAGCCCTTTTTCTTCTTGTCAGCCATGTTTGCTATTCCGTGACTACCGGTTGCTGTTGGGTGATGCAGTGGAAGGAGCCGCCACCGGTGAGCAGGTGCCGTGATGATAACCCCACCACGGCGTGATCCGGAAACAGCGGCTTCAGCGCATCGACCGCTTCACGGCCGTAGCGGGTGTTGTAGACCGGCACCACGACCGCGGCGTTGCCGATGAGGAAGTTCATGTGCGAGGCGGGCATGGCCTCCCCCTCCTCATCGAGTACCAGCCCCGGTGACGGAATGCGAAATACATTCAGGCCAAAACCTGCCAGCTTGTGTGCGATAGCTTCATAAACATCAGTATTCGGATCATCGTCACCACTAGCCGACTGGCATAGCACGGTATCCGGTGTAATGAAGCGCGCCAGGTTGTCGATATGGCCGTCGGTGTGGTCGTTGGCAAGACCCTCATCCAGCCACAACACCTGTTTGCAGTTCAGCGCAGCTTTCAGTTGTTCTTCGGCAACGGCCTCGGTCCAGCCGGGATTGCGGTTCGGGTTGAGCAGGCACTGGCGCGTGGTGAGGACGACGCCTTCGCCGTTGTGTTCCAGTGCGCCGCCTTCCAGGATGAAGTCGTTGTGCCGCGCATTCACGCCCGCTGCGGAAACGACGAGGTCGCCCACGGCATCGTCACCGGCCAGTACGTACTTGCCGCCCCAGCCGTTATTGCGGAATCGCAGCGCCACGCACTGGCCGTTTTCAACGGCGAAGATCGGGCCGGTGTCGCGCAGCCAGATGTCGCCGAAGTCGGCCCGGATCACCTCGGCCACGTCGTCGAGAATGATGTCGGCGCTGGCGATGGCTTCGCCGCCGCAGGCCAGCACCTTGACGGTGTCGCCCTGCGCCAGGGCGCGGATCATGGCGGTCACTTCCTGGCGGGCGCCGGCGAGGTCGTCTTGCCACAGGTCGGCGTGGGACGGCCACGCGGTCCAGATGGCCTGGTGCGGCGCCCACTCGGCGGGGATGGTCAGTGACGTGCTCGGCATGATGGTCAGCCAGGATTAACAGGGCCGGGCATTATATAAATCAAAGGGATCAGAGTCATTTGATTCGATTATCAAATGACTCTGACCCCTTTGATTTTTTGATTTTTGATTTAGGGCTTGAGGTATTCCTCGATCTGCCCGGTTTCCAGCAGGTCGGTGTAGTAGCTGGCCGGGTCGCACGAGGCCTGTTCGGACACGTCGACGACGTTGTCCCTGGCCCAGCCGCGCACGCGGGTCAGGGGCTGGGTGTAGTAGGGGTCGGTGATGACCATGGTGCGGTCGGCCGACAGCTTGTTCTCGGCGAACACGATGCGTTCGACGGTTTTGGTTCCTTCACCGGACATGGGCAGGCCGGAGCCGTCGAGCCAGCCGGGCAACAGGTGGGTTGTTTCGATCACCAGGGTGTTGGCGTTTTCCCAGTGCCCAACCGAATAACCATTGGACGTTGGCGCGGTGTCAGCCGGTGGCGTGCGCCCGTCCATCCATACACGGCGTGGTGAATTGTGCTCCACGTAGAGGAACAGGTAATGGTCGCCGGCATCGTAGATGGACATGTTGTAGGGGTTGCCGAAGATGCGCGGCAGGCCGAGCGAAATGCAGCGCAGGGCGGGGTCGTCGTACTTGTCGGTGTTCTCGAAGATGCGGCGGCCTTCGGCGGTGAACGGGGTCGGCTTGGGCTCCAGGTCGTCGACGGTGACGCGGAACAGGTAGCCCTGGCGCCAGGCGCCGGTGATATCCATGGGGTGCGCCGTATTCTTGGAGCCGTAGCTGTAATCGGTGTACTCGTCGGCATTGATGGCGTTGCGGTCGACCGTGCGCGCCGGCTGGGTGCTGGCGGTGCCGAAACCGGTGCCGTCGGCGAGGGTCATGCCGCGCACGAACAGCTTCTTGCTGCCGCCCCGGCCGAGCTGGCCGCTGACCTTGATGGTGTCGCCCACCTTCACGGTGTCGGCGGTCCAGTTCTGGCTGCGCAGGGAGGTGACGCTCGAGGACTGCAGTTCCCAGTCCTCCACCGAGCCGTCGGGCATGGTGACGTCGACGCGGTAACGCACGTGGGGATTGCTGAAACGCACCTGGGTGACCACGCCGGTGAGTTCGCCGGGCAGGTCGGCATCGAATTCCGCGGCAAAGGAATGGTGGGCCTGGACAGGGCGGGCCAGTGCGGCCAGCAAGGCGATGATGACGAAGGTGGCAAGCGCAACAGCGCGAAAGGACAGGTTCAGAGCTTTCATGATTCCCCCAATGCTAACGAAACACCCCTGTCGGGACAGGGTCAGTTCCCGGCAATTATTGCATAGCCGGGAATTTTCACCATGCCCGCTTTGAGGACAAAAAAAGGAAAATCGGGCGTCAGTTTTCGCTGAATGTTGCCATGACAAAGCCGGCCACATCCCGGATCTGCTCCGGCGTCAGCGCCACGCCCAAGGGCGGCATGTTGTTGCGGCCCTCGCGGATGGTGGTCATCACGGTGGCAAGATCGCGCAGTTCCGTCAGCGGGGCGCCGCCGCCATGGCCGCCCTTGCCGTCCTCGCCGTGGCATTGCAGGCAGGTCACCCGGTACACCTCGGCGCCCTGCGCCAGGTCGGCGTCACCGGTCACTTCCTCGGTCATGGAAACGACCGGCACCAGCGGGGTGTCAGCCGGGGAGGCTGGCTCGAGCGTCCCTTCCAGGCCGAACAGCCAGACGCTGTCGCCACGCGCGGAGCCGATCAGCGAATTGCCGCCGGACAGCACGGCGACGTACTGCTTGCCGTCATGCTCGAAGGTCATGCCGGGGGCGTTGAGGCCGGCGCCGGTCTGGAATTCCCACAGCAGGTTGCCGTTGTCGGCATCCAGCGCGATGTAGCGGCCGTCGTTGCGTCCGGTGAAGACGATGTCCCCGCCGGTGGCCACCGAGCCGGAGTAACACTGGTCGGGCCACTGCTGGCGCCAGGCCGCGGTGTTGGTGGTGACGTCCATGGCGACGAACTGGCCCAGGCGCGCGATACCCGCGGTGCCGAAGCGGCCGCCCATGTAGGATTCGCTGTGGTTGGGCACGCCCATTTCCTCGTCGCCGCCGGCGAAGGTGCCGGGGAAGTCCGAGGCGCACACGAACAGGTAGCCGCGCTCCGGGTCGTAGGAATTCGGCGGCCAGGTGGCGCCGCCCCAGAGACTCGGCCGGATCAGCACGGGTTTGGGGCCGTAGAACGGGGTGAAGATGCGGCCCTGGTTGACCAGTTCATAACCGAGCGGCGCGATGGGCACTTCCTGGGGAATCACCGGTTCGCCGATGGGGTAGGGCTGGGTCGCGGCGGTGGCCTGGCGCGGTTCCTGCGGCACCGGGCGTTCCTCGATACCGATCAGCGGCTCGCCGGTTTCCCGGTCGAGGATATAGGCGAAGCCGGTCTTGCCGACCTCGACGATGCCCTTGCGCAGGACGCCGTCGTATTCGATGTCGAACAGCACCACGGGGTTGCTGGCGTCGTAGTCCCAGATGTCGTGGTGCACCTCCTGGAAGTGCCAGCGGTATTCGCCGGTGTGGACATCGAGGGCGACGATGGAGGCGTTGTAGAGGTTGTCGCCGGGGCGGTCGCCGCCGGCGAAGTCGGGGCCGGCGTTGCCGGTGGAGAAGTAGACCATGCCCAGTGCCGGGTCGATGGCGGGCACCTGCCAGAGCGAGGCGCCGCCGTACATCCACTTGTCGTTGTCCGCTTCCCAGGTTTCCGAGCCGGGTTCGCCCGGGGCGGGAATGGTATAGAAGGTCCACAGCAGGTCGCCGTTGTCGGCGTCATACGCCTTGATGCGCCCGCGCGTGCCGCGGTCGGCGCCGGCGAAACCGATGATCACCATCTCGTCGTAATACACGGGTGCACTGGTCAGGGTGAAACCGTCCTGCCAGCGTTCGGCCTGGATGCTCCAGTCGATCTCGCCGGTGGCCTGGTCCAGGGCGACCAGCCTGCCGTCCAGCTGGCCCATGTACACGCGACCGTCACCGAGCACGACGCCGCGATTGACCCAGCCGCAGCATACCGTGCTGATGGTCTGGCTGAGATTCGCTTCGTAGGTCCACAGGATGGCGCCGGTTTCCACGTCGAGGGCGAAGACGTCGTTGGCGCCGGTGGAGATGTACAGTACACCGTCGTGCACCACCGGGGATGCCTCGGCGGAATATTTCGGTTCCAGGCCGGAGCCGTTGAGGTGCGTGCGCCACACGCCCTTCAGCTGGCCGACGTTGTCGCGGTTGATCGAATCCAGCGGCGAATAGCGCTGGTTGTAAACGTTGCCGCCGGCACCGGTCCAGTCACGGGTGGGCAGGGCGGTGAGTTCATCCGCTGCATACGCCGGTGATAGTGGAATTGAGGAACCAGACTGAGCGGCAGCATGGGTGGATGCGACCAGGATGAGGGTAATGAAGATTATCGGTTTCATGAAAAGCACCTGATTGTTTCTTTATATAGCAAGTAAATCAAAAAAATGGGGGCTGTACACGACCTTGCTGAAAATCTTACTCGCCAGTCAGCCGTTCGACCCGCCAGTAACCGTCGGTTTCCTGCAATTGCCGCTGCAGTCGGGGCAGGCAGTGCTCCAGCTGGCCGGGCAGCGTCCACGGCGGGTTGATGACCAGCATGCCGGAGCCGGTCATGCCCTGGCCGTCGCCATCGGTACGAATGCCCAGTTCAAAGCGCCAGAGGTCGCGGGGCTGTTTGTTGACGAGTGAGGTGATCATGCGTTCGACGTCATGGCGCCTGACCACCGGATACCAGAGCAGCACCTGCGCTGACGCCATGCGCCGGTGAATGTCGGCGGCCAGTTTCACCACCAGGCGATAATCTTCGTCGCGCTCATAGGACGGGTCGATAAGCACTACGGCGCGTTTCTGCACCGGCGGCAGCAGGGCGGGCGCGCGCTGGTAACCCTTGGTTTGCTCGCAGGTGATGCGGTGGTCGGGCCCGGTATTGGATTGCAGGATGGCAAAGTCCGCAGGGTGGAGTTCGCACAGGTGCAGGTGATCCTGCTGCCGCAATACGGAAGCGGCGAGCAGGGGTGAGCCGGGGTACAGTTGGCCGGCCAGGAACGGTGTGACCGCCTGCTGGTACCGGTTCAGCGCATCGGCGCTATCCGGCGCCAGGTCCTTGGCCAGCGCGGCAAAATCCAGGGCCAGGATACCGGCGGCCGCCTCGCCGGTCTTGCGCGCCATGTCACCATTCAGCGCATAACATCCGGCGCCGGCATGGGTGTCCAGGTAGAACAGGGGGGCGTCCTTGCGGGTCGCGTAGTGCAGGGTATTGACCAGCACCAGGTGCTTGAGGATGTCGGCCACGTTGCCGGCGTGAAAGGCGTGACGATAGGACAGCATGAGGGGCGTTAACGTTTTTGCGCGCTGCCGCGCACTTCATTGGCAGGATATTTTTGCGCGTTTTTCGCCAGCTTGGTGTTCGCGGCTGTCAGCAGGTCGATGTCGAGGACGTCGGCCAGGCGGCACAGGTACAACAACACGTCCGCCATTTCTTCACCGGCCATGCGCAGTTGTTCTTCCCCCGGGTTTCGGCTCTGCTCGTCGGTCAGCCACTGGAAGATTTCCTGCAGTTCGCCGGCTTCCACGGTCAGGGCCATGCACAGATTCTTCGGCGAGTGGAACTGCTCCCAGTCCCGTTCGCGGGCAAATTCGCGCAACTGCTGCTGGAGTTGGGTGAGAGAGGATGTTTTCATCGGGACTGCCTGTTGGATGATAATGGGTTCATTCATTTTGCCGCCGGCCCATGCAGTGTCGCATGATCGGGTACCGGGAGACCATGTATGTTGAAGAAAGCATGTTGAACAATTCACCGGATCGCTGGGGACTCGCCGCCAGGCTCATGCATGGCATCGGCGTCGCCCTGATCTTTATCCTGGTTATCCATGGCTGGTGGATGACGGAATTGGCCACCCCGGGAGGCCGGCTGAACCAGTATGCCTGGCATGCTTCGTTCGGTTACGCGGTGCTGCTGCTGACGGCGCTGAGGCTGGCCTGGCGCAGCCAGACGGCGGCGCCGCAGCCGCCCGAAGGCGCCACCAAATCCGAGCGCAATCTCGCCTGGCTCGGCCACATGGGCCTGTACCTGCTGACGCTGGGCACCGCCGTACAGGGCTGGGCGCTGGCCGGGACTTTCGATACGCCCCTGGACGCCCGACTGCTGGGCGTCATCCCCATGCCCATGATCATGTCCGGGCAGTCCCTGCATGAGCCCCTGGTGCAGATGCACACCCAGTTCGCCTGGATGCTGGCAGCGTTGGTGCTGGTTCACATCCTGGCCGCCATTTACCACCAGTTTTTCAAGAAAGACGGTTTGTTCCGGCGCATGTTCTGGTAACCTTGCGGGTGCTCGCAGAAGCAAAAACAAAAAACAATATAAAACAAGATTTAAGTCCCAGGGGGAACCCCATGTCCGTCACGTTCAGAGAAGTCCTTTCCAGCCAGCCGATCCGCGTGTTCTCGGTGGTCACTTTCGTTATCTGTGCCATCGTGCTTGTTGCTGACGGCATGGATGCACAGTTTCTGGGTATCGTTGCACCACTTGTCATCCAAGAGTTCGGTGTCGACGCGGGTACTTTCGGGTTTGCCATGAGTGCGGCTCTGGTCGGTTTCGGCCTGGGTTCCTGGTCCGGCGGCTGGCTGGGTGACACCATCGGCCGGCGCTGGTCACTGGCCATCGCGGCAACCGTTTTCTCACTTGGCACCATCGCCGCCAGCACCTCCGCCGATGTCACCCAGATGGCTTTCTGGCGACTGTTCAGCGGACTCGGCTTTGGTTCCGCCTATGCCAACGGCATCGCCCTGCTGGGTGAATGGCTGCCGGACAAATGGCGTTCGGTGGGCATCACCACCATCTCGGTAGGCACACCTGCCGGCGGCATGGTGGTGTCGGCCATGGCGCCGACCCTGCTTGCCAATTACAGCTGGCGCGGCTCGTTCGTTTTCCTGGGGATACTGACCTTCATCTGCGTCATCCTGATTATCGCATTCCTGCGCGACAGTCCGACCTGGTTGCTGGCAAAAGGCAAAGTGGAAGAAGCGAAGAAAGCGGCCCTGAAGATCACCACTGATGCCGTGGAACTGGTCGCCGAGCGCCATGACACTGATGTGGCGGGTGGCGCGTCCATCGGCGTTTTGCACCGGACCAACCTGCGCGTGAATATCGGTGTGGGTGTAGCCTTCACCTCGGCTACCGCGGTGGCCTATGGGGTGCTGCTTTGGACCACAACCCTGCTGACAGGAAAAGGCTGGGAGCTGGATGACGCCGCCTATGCGGTTGCCTTCGCCGGTCTCACCTCGATCTTCGGTTCCATCGCTGCCGGCCTCATTATTCAACACTTCGGCTCGAAGCTGACAATGGCTGCTTTCAGCGGCAGCCTGTTCGTTACCCTGATCGCGCTGACAATTGCCGTCGAATCCATGTCAGGGACGTCAGCAGATGGAGGAAGCCTGTTAGTGGTCGGCCTGATCGGCCTGGCGGCGGCCCTGTTCAGTGCCAGTATCGCCTGCATGTACGCCATCATGACCCATGCCTACCCGCCATCCTGCCGTTCTGCAGGTATCGGCTTTGGCATCTTCATGGGGCGTTTTGGCCCGATCCTCTCCAGCGGATTCGGCGGCACACTGCTGGATATGGGTGACGGCAGCAGCGTGCCTTTCTTTGCGGTACTTTGCGTCGGTTCCCTGTTGATCTCGGCAGCGGCTTTCGTGATCGACCGCCCGATACCGCCGGCGCGCAGGTCAGCGCAGGTATCCGCCAGCGCCGCATAAGCCGCATTCAGGCGCATACAAAAAGACCGCGATTTTCGCGGTCTTTTTTTTCGTCTGAAACTCAGTCAGTGGATCGACACGCCCCATACCGGCGTATCATCGCGGTCAGGCGGGTTCGGCAGTGGACGCCTTTCGCAGGCGATCGTTGATATCGGCCCACAGGGGAGTATCCGGCAGGGTTTCCAGGTAAATGGCATCCACCCCGGCGGCATCGATCCGGTGCAGGGTGGCATACAACTGGCTGGCATAACCGGGTTTGTCCGCCGGCATGCGGTAGCTCGCCACGCCGTCGCCGGTGACAAGATCCGAGTAATGCATGATCGCGATGCGGCGCTGTTCGCGGGCGATTGCTTCAAGTTCCTGCCGTGACTTCAGGTACAGCGGCGTTTCAGGCCGGTAATGTTCGGGCATGTTGCCCGCGACTTTCTCGTCATGGGCGCGCGGCTGCAACACCGGCGAGCCCAGGACCTGTTCGATCATAGCCGCCGTGATCGCGCCCGGGCGCAGGATGACCGGCGTTTCCCCGCTCATGTCGAGGATGGTCGATTCGATGCCGACACGGCAGTCTCCCCCATCGATGACCGCCGCGATTTTGCCCGAGAGCGTCCTGAGTACATGTACCGCCTGAGTGGGGCTGGTTTTCTTGTGTGCGTTGGCGGATGGCGCGGCGATGCCCGTGCCAAGCTTGCGGAGGATGTCCAGCGTCAGTGGGTGATCGGGTGCACGCAGGGCGATGGTATCGAGACCGCCTGTGATCAGCGGGCTCACGGATTTGCGTTTGCGGAATATCATGGTCAGCGGGCCCGGCCAGAACTTCTTCGCGAGCACCATGGCCTGTGCGGGAATATCATCAGCCCATTCCCCGGCAGCCTCCATCGAGTGGACATGCACGATCAACGGATGGTCCGGCGGACGGCCCTTGGCAGTGAAGATTTTTTGTATGGCCTTGTCGTTGGACGCATCACCGGCCAGGCCATACACCGTTTCGGTGGGCAGGGCGACCAATTCCCCTTGCCGCAGAATGGAGACTGCCACGTCGGCCTCTGTCGAATGCAGGAGTCGGGTTTGCATGTGTTCCTGGTCGGGTTTCTGGCAGGCAATTGCAGTCGTTATAACTGGCCGGGTCGGCCCCATTTGCAATCGAATGGGGCTGACTTCATACGCTTGCTTTTCTATTCCGGCACATGGTCGCGGAAGCGGGCGGCGACATCATCGTCGCAGGCTTCGTTGGCAGGTGAAAAATCGATATCGGGCCGATGGTCCCATTGTTGCGACAATGTTGCCGGCTCGGTGAGGTAGGCCGGGTCTTCCACAGTGATGGAATAACGCAATCTTGTCCGTGCCTCGGACAGCGCGAATCGTTCGACGGTACGTTTTTCGGCGCTGGAGGGTACGCTGCCGCCAAGACCGGAAGAGTTGGGCGCGTACGCAACGGTATCGACCACGAGCGTGTCGCCTTCCCACCAGCCAATGGAGTGACCGTGACGTGACAGTTCGACGTCGGCCGGATGCTGCGCGTTCATATGCACGGTGCGGATGACATGATCGCCCGAGTTGTCGAAGTGCAGGATGGTTTCGTCTTCGCCGATGGTGATCGAGCGCATTTCATCGAGGATGGCGAGGAAGGGCACGGGCTCGACGAAGCACAGCCCGTCATCGACCATTTCTGACTGGGCGGCACGGGCAGCAGGGTTCAGCGGGAAGCGGGCGAGAGCCCCGAAGCCGGCTCCGATCGCGGCACGGTTCGGCGCCCAGCGGCCGTTCAGGGATTCCGCCGGCGTCAGGGTGAGGGTGCGGTTGCTTTCCTTGTAGAAGGGATGGATCTCGCCGTCCTCGGTGGTGATATCGAGGATGCGCACCTGCTTGCCCCAGCCGCCGCGATTGGGGTTGGCGCGCATCACGATGGGTCTGCCGGGCGGGAGGGCATCGCGGTCGAGGCCGTCGACCAGCGCCTGTGTAATGGCCAGGCCCTCACCCTCGATGAGCGCGGGTGCGCCGTCCGGCCCGGTGGTCCTGATCGTCAGGTACATGTGGGGATTCACCCAGTCGAACTTCTCGACCGTGCCTTCGAGCAGGATTTCCTGCGAGGTGTCGAACATGGCCTGGCTGTGGTGGGCGTAAGCGGGCGAGGCCAGCTGTGCGACTACAACGAGAACGACGAGTAAAGTGCGAGTGAATTTCATGGCGACCCCCTGGTGAAACACGGACAGCCAGAATAGACAGGTATTCCGGGGTTGTCCAGCCGATGCCGGACGCAGAGACTCCCCTCAGGCCAGGACTTTTTTCAGGAACAGGCCCGTGTAGCTGCCTTTCTTTTTCGCCACGTCTTCCGGGGTGCCGGTGGCGATGATCTGCCCGCCCTGGTCGCCGCCCTCGGGGCCGAGATCGACGATCCAGTCCGCGGTCTTGATGACGTCGAGGTTGTGTTCGATCACCACGATGGTGTTGCCGTGATCGCGCAGGGTGTGCAGGACACTGAGCAGCTGCTTGATGTCGTGGAAGTGCAGCCCGGTCGTGGGTTCGTCGAGAATATAGAGGGTCTTGCCGGTGTCGCGCTTGGACAATTCCCGCGCCAGCTTCACGCGCTGGGCCTCGCCGCCCGACAGGGTGGTGGCGCTCTGGCCGAGGCGGATGTAGGACAGGCCGACTTCCATCAGGGTCTGCAGCTTGCGCGCGATCTGCGGCACCGGGTCGAAGAATTCGCGGGCGTCCTCGATGGTCATGTCGAGCACTTCGTTGATGTTCTTGCCCTTGTACTTCACTTCCAGGGTCTCGCGGTTGTAACGCTTGCCCTTGCAGATGTCGCACATGACGTAGACGTCCGGCAGGAAATGCATCTCCACCTTCACCAGGCCGTCGCCCTGGCAGGCTTCGCAGCGCCCGCCTTTCACGTTGAAGGAAAAACGCCCCGGCTTGTAGCCGCGTGAACGCGCTTCCTGCGTGCCGGCGAACAACTCCCGCACCGGGGTGAAGATGCCGGTGTAGGTAGCCGGATTGGAGCGCGGGGTACGGCCGATGGGGCTCTGGTCGATATCCACCACCTTGTCCAGGTGCTGCAAACCCTCGAGCTTGTCGTGTTTCGCCGCATCCAGCGTGGAGGCCTTGTTGAGGATGGTGGCCGCCAGCGGGTAGAGCGTGTTGTTGATGAGGGTGGACTTGCCGGAACCGGACACGCCGGTGATGCAGGTCATCAGGCCGACGGGAATCTCCAGGTTCACCTTTTTCAGGTTGTTGCCTTCACAGCCGGACAGCACCAGCTGCTTTTTCGGGTTGTTCCTGATGCGTTTGGCCGGGATGTCGATCTTTTCCTTGCCGCCGAGGTATTTGCCGGTCAGGGAGTTCTTGTTCCTGATGATATCGGCCACCGTACCCTGGGCGACCACCTGGCCGCCGTGCACACCGGCGCCCGGACCGATGTCGATGACGTGGTCGGCGCGGGTGATGGCTTCCTCGTCATGCTCGACCACAATCACGGTGTTGCCGATGTCGCGCAGGTGCATGAGGGTTTTTAAGAGGCGCTCGTTGTCGCGCTGGTGCAGGCCGATGGAGGGCTCATCGAGGATGTACATCACACCCACCAGCCCGGCGCCGATCTGGCTCGCCAGGCGGATGCGCTGGGCTTCGCCGCCGGACAGGGTCTCGGCGCTGCGGTTCAGGGTCAGGTAGTTCAGGCCGACATCGATGAGGAAGCGCAGGCGGTCCTGGATTTCCTTCAGGATCTTCTCGGCGATGTCCTTCTTCTTGCCCTTGAAGGCCAGGCTGCCGAAATAGTCGCCGGCGCCGGCGATGGTCATGGCGGTGATCTCGGGCAGCGTGTGCCTGTCCACGAAGACGTGGCGGGCGTCGCGGCGCAGGCGGGCGCCGCTGCAGTCCGGGCAGTTCTGCGAGGACAGGTACTTCGCCAGGTCCTCGCGCACCATCTGCGACTCGGTTTCCCGGTAGCGGCGCTCCATGTTGGGCAGGATGCCCTCGAAGGGATGGCTGCGGTTGAAGTTGTCGCCGCGCTCGTTGACGAAGGTGAAGTTGATCTTGTCCGTGCCGCTGCCATGCAGGATCACCTGCTGGTGCTGTTTCGACAGCTTGCCCCAGGGCGTATCCACCTTGAATTTGTAATGCTTGGACAGGGACTTGAGCAGCTGGAAGTAATAGATGTTGCGGCGATCCCAGCCGCGTATGGCGCCCTCGGCCAGCGACAGGCTGTCGTCGACGATGATGCGCTTTTCATCAAAGAACTGTTTCAGGCCGAGGCCGTCGCAGCTCTCGCAGGCGCCGGCGGGATTGTTGAACGAGAACAGCCGCGGCTCGAGTTCCGGAATGCTGTGCCCGCACACCGGGCAGGCAAACAGCGAGGAGAACACCATGTCTTCCTTGTCTGCCGCGCCGCCCTGCTTGTCGTCTTCGTCCATGAAACTGGCGATGGCGATGCCGTTGGCGATCTGCAGGGCGGTTTCGAAGGATTCCGCCAGGCGCTGGCTGATGTCGGGGCGCACCTTGAAGCGGTCGATGACGGCCTCGATGGTGTGCTTCTTGTTTTTTTCCAGTGTGGGAGGGTAGTCGAGCTCGGTGACGATGCCGTTGACGCGGGCGCGTATGAAGCCGGACGTCTTCAGTTCGTTGAAGACATGCAGGTGCTCGCCCTTGCGCTCGCGCACGATCGGCGCCAGCAGCATGATGCGGGTGCCCTCCGGCAGGGCCAGGACCTGGTCCACCATCTGGCTGACGGTCTGGGCTTCCAGCTTCTTGTGGTGATCCGGGCAGTAGGGGTCGCCGACGCGGGCGAACAGCAGGCGCAGGTAGTCGTAGATCTCGGTGATGGTGCCTACCGTGGAGCGCGGGTTGTGCGAGGTGGATTTCTGTTCGATGGAAATCGCCGGCGACAGGCCCGAGATCTGGTCCATATCCGGCTTGTCCATCATGGACAGGAACTGGCGCGCGTAGGTGGACAGTGATTCCACGTAGCGGCGCTGGCCTTCGGCATAGAGCGTATCGAAGGCCAGGGACGACTTGCCGGATCCCGAAATACCGGTGATCACCACCAGCTTGTCGCGCGGTATGGTGACATCGATATTCTTCAGGTTGTGGGTGCGGGCACCCTGGACGATGATGTTTTCCATGAATGGTGGTACGGCGTGGTTCGATGCCACAGTGGCGAAATCAAACGGACAATTATACGCTCGAAAGCAATTTCTAATCGAATTTTTTCAGAAGTCTGCTAGACTTGATGGCAGAACAAATTCAGCAAATTCCACAGGAGGCGTACGTGGCAAGTAGAGGGGTAAACAAGGTTATTCTGGTCGGCAATGTGGGTGCAGACCCCGAAACACGGTACATGCCGAACGGCAATGCAGTCACCAACATTACCCTGGCCACAAGCGAATCCTGGAAGGACAAGAACACCGGTGAGCAGGTGGAACGCACCGAGTGGCACCGGGTCACCTTCTACCAGCGCCTGGCGGAAATCGTCGCCGAATACGTGCGCAAGGGCTCCAAGCTTTACGTCGAAGGCCGCCTGCAGACCCGCTCCTGGGAGCAGGACGGCGTCAAGCGCTATGCGACCGACATCATCGCCAACGAAATGCAGATGCTGGACAGTCGCGGCAGCGGCGGTGGCGGCAACGGCGGTGGCGGCAATTACCAGTCCTCGCAGCCCTCGCGTCCGCAGAGCGCGCCCCAGCCGGCACCCGCCGACATGGACAGTTTCGACGACGACATCCCGTTCTAGTCGCCAGGCGGGTCCCTTCGGGACAGATACCAGTCACCAGTCACCAGTCGCCAGGGATTCTGCTCCTGAATGTATTTTCGGCGCTGGATTTACCCTTTACAGCCGTTTTGCGTATTGAAACCAGCATGTTACGCAACATTATGTTCCTGGTGACTGGAGACTCTTAATCCCATTTCCCTGCGGGAGGCAATGTCCAGTAAGCTATAGCCTCAAGCCTCGACAGAAGCCTGGTGAACAGGACGGAAACCGTGAAGTTACTTGTATTTGGAGCCAACAGTCAGCTGGGGCGGGAGCTTTGCACCCTGCTGACCGCGCGTGAAGTCGATTTCGTCCCGCTGGCGACGGACGACGTGGACCTGCTCAAACACAAGGAAGTCGTCAAGGCAGTCACCCGCGCCAATCCCACCCAACTCATCAACGTTGCCACTTATACCAACCTGCAGAAGGCCGAAGCGGATGCCGAGTCCGCGCGTCTGTGCGACCTGGTCAATACCGAGGGAGTGACCGGCCTCGCTCGCGTGTGCGGGCAGCTGGGCATCCCCATGCTGCAGCATTCCTCGAGCTACGTATTCGACGGCAAGAAAAAGGAAACCTACACCGAGGAAGACGAGACCAATCCGACCTGCCGCTACGGCCAGAGCAAATGGTATGGCGAGCGCACCCTGCGCGAGGAGGCGGAAAAACACATCATCCTGCGCACGGACTGGCTGTTCAGCCGCTACCGCAGCCAGTATTTCCGGAACCTGATCGACACCTGCAAGGAACAGAAGGGCAAGGTCAGCGTGGTGGACAACCGGTTCAGCCCGACACCTGCCAGCGACGTGGCCAGGGTGATCCTTGGTATCGCCCTGCAGGTGGACTGTAATGCCTCGGTCTGGGGCACCTATCACTACAATGCGATGCAGCCGGTCAACCAGGATGCCTTCGTGCAACTGGTGCTGGAAGAGGCGGGCAAACATGACAAGCGCCTGGAGAAGGTCATGCCGGACCTGGCCATCGAACTGCTGCCCGTGGCAGCGCCCTATATCCACAACTCGGCGCTGAACTGTACGAAAATCATGGCCACCTTCGGCATCAAGCAGCGCTCCCGTGGTCCGGGCGTGATCGAGGTGATCGAAGCCCTTTATGGCGTGCGCAAGAAGACAGCGGTGGTCAAGGCCAAACCGAAAGTCGAAGAAAAACCGCAAGCGGCTGCCAATGCCGGGGCCCCGCCACCGAAAAAGGGCAAGGCCAGGTCAGCTGCCAGCCAGAAGAAAGCTCCTAAGCCGAGTTCCCCCAGGCGAGCGAAGCGGCCCGCCAGAAAAGCCGCAGGGCAAAAACAGTCACCATCGCCTTGATCAGGCGGCGAAAGAAAATATCCGGCATGCGGTTGAGCGAATGCCTGCCGAGGGCGGTACCGGCGACCCCGGTAACCCACGACAGCAGGATGACCGGCAGCCAGGTCATGTAATCGAATCCCGCCAGAAAATACCCCACGGTCTTGAACAGTGACATCGCCAGCAGCGTGCCGGCAATGGTCGCCACCACGCCTTCCTTGGGCAGCTTGCTGTTCACCATCAGCGATTGCATCAGGCCGCCGGCTCCCGACACCGTCGACAGGAAGGTATGGATGATGCCCACCCAGAACCAGGGCTGCGGAATTCGCGCTGCGATATTCTGCGAGGCCTGGCCGCTCGGCACCCAGCTGAACCAGAGCATGACGGACCCCAGCAGGAGGGCGATGGCGATGTCGGACAGGCTGAAATAGATCAGTGTTCCGATCAGGGCGCCGATAATGGAGCCGGGGATGAAAGGACCGGTAATGCGCCAGTCGATGTGCTGCCAGAACTGCACCGTGCGGGTTACCTGGCCGGCGAAAACGAAAACGCCGTTCAGCGGAATGACGATATTGATAGGCATGATCTGGGAGCAGGTCGCTAGGATGAGCAGGCCGCCGCCCATGCCGGCCACCGTGGACAGGTAGGCGCCGCCAAAGACGATCAGCGGAACGAGATAGATCAAATAATCAGTCACAGGGAAGTGCCGCGGTAAAGAGGTACGCATTATATAAGTCGCCAGTCACCAGTCTCCAGTCGCCAGAAAAAACTTTCTGTTTTGGGTAAATTTTAAAGATTCCTGAAGCATCATCCTGGTGACTGGTGACTGGTGACTGGTGACTGGTGACTGGTGACTGGTGACTGATGACTGTATGTTAGAATTCGCCTCTAATATTTATTGGTCCCGTTCATGCCCCAATCCCAGTTGATCCCATTGGAGAAGGCTCTCGCTTTCCTGCTCGGTGACGTGCAGGAAAATCCTGCGGTCATCGAGGTGCCCCTGCCTGAAGCGCTTGGGTGCGTGCTGGCGCGATCCTGCACGGCGGCAATCGATGTGCCGGCCTTCGACAACAGCGCCATGGACGGGTATGCCGTCAACACGGCTGATCTCGACAAGCCGGGCTGCACCCTGCCGGTGTCGCAGACCATTGCCGCCGGCCATCCGGGAACAAGCCTGTCGCGGGGCACCGCGGCGCGTATCTTTACCGGTGCGCCGATGCCGGCAGGTGCCGATGCCGTGGTCATCCAGGAAAACACGCAGGCCGCCGCTGGCGAGGTTGCTGTCATGGTATTGCCGGAGCCCGCCGAAAACATTCGCCTGAAAGGGCACGACGTGGGCAAGGGTGAACTGATTCTGGAAGCAGGGCATCGCCTGCGCCCGCAGGACCTTGGCCTGCTGGCCTCGCTCGGCATCGCTGCGGTGACCGTAAAGCAGCCGCTGACCGTCGCCATCATCAACACCGGCGACGAGGTGGTTGCACCGGGTCAGCCGCTGCGGCCGGGACAGTTGTATGACTCCAACAGCTTTACCCTGGAAGGCCTGCTCACCGGCCTGGGCATGCGGGTGATCAAGAAAGGCATCGTGGAAGATTCCCTGGCCAGCACGCAGGCTGCTTTAAAGGAAGCTGCCGCCGATGCCGACTGCATCATTACCACCGGCGGTGTGTCGGTGGGTGAGGAGGATCATGTCAGGCAGGCGGTGGAAGCGCTGGGCCAGCTGTCTTTGTGGAAACTGGCGATCAAGCCGGGCAAACCTTTTTCCTATGGCCGCATCGACGGCATTCCGTTCTTCGGCCTGCCGGGCAATCCCGTGGCGGTCTTCGTCACGTTTGCCATGCTGGTGCGGCCGTACCTGCTGAACACCCAGGGAGCCGCTGCTGACAAGGCTCCTTATGTCAATGTCAGGGCCGGTTTCGACATTACCTCGCCGGGCAGCCGCCTGGAATTCCTGCGCGTGCGGCTGGTGCCTGACGGCAAGGGCGGCCAGGTGCTGGATGCCTTCGGCAACCAGGGCTCCAGCCTGATGACGTCCCTGGCCTGGGCCGACGGGCTGGCTGAAATTCCGCAGGGCAAAACGGTGTCTAAAGGGGAGTGGCTGAAATTTATTCCCTTCAGCGGTATTCTCTGATCACTGCCATGTGCGACGTCCTGCGGAAACACCTGCCCCTGTGCGCCCTGCTGCTTCTGGTTTCCTGTACCGGGACCGATGGCGGCAACGTGGTGTATTCCCCGGAGCAGTCACCTGATGTTGAATCGGGTCCAGGCCAGGCACCAAACCCGGGCAGCGACCCCTTCGTCCGCCAGCGCATCCTGGCGGATATGCTGTACGAGGCGCGCCTGGCCTTCGATGACAATCGCCTGACCTCACCGGCAGGCGGCAATGCTTACGACGGGTACCGGTCCGTGCTGGACCTGGATCCGGAAAACGCCGTGGCCCTGCAAGGTATGCGTGACATCGTGCAGCGCTATATCGAGCTTGCCGATGCCGCCATCGATCTGCGCCAGTTCGACAATGCCGAGAGCCTGCTCGGTCGTGCCGCGGGCATCGACAGTGACGATGCCGCCTTGGCCGAGGCAAGGGCGCGCCTGGCACAGGCGCGCGACATCGACATGGACGTGTTTGCCCTCGATGCAGAACGGCTGAGTGATCGCGGCCTGGAGATCATGGTCGAGCTCGGGGAGATCGGCCAGTACATCCGCGACCGTGAGGCCGTGTTCCTGATCAATGCCCGCACCGACGAGGAAGGCCGCTGGATCTACCAGACCATGCGTCAGGCGGTGGGGGGCTACCGGCTGCGCGGCAATATCGCCGTGGACAATGTACCCAGTATCCAGGTCGTCATCCCGAAATCCTGAAGAGGCAACATCATGCGCATCCTGAACCGTAATTCCCTGGCCGTCCTGCTGTTAGGCTACTTGCTGCCGGTCATCACCTGGGCGGCGGCGAACCCGGTCGTCCAGGTGCGCAACGGTTATGTGCGCGGCCTGCCGCCCGGGACCACGAATACGGCGGCCTACATGACGCTGGTGAATGCAAGTGATGAAACGCTGGTCCTAACCGGCGCCACGAGCGCTGCGGCCACGTCGGCGATGCTGCACAAAACCGTGCGCCACGAGGGTGGGGTAATGGCCATGGAGCATGTCATGACGGCCACGTTGCCTGCCCACGGCCAGCTGATGCTGGAGTCCGGCGGCCTGCACCTGATGCTCATCGGACTGAAACAACCGTTGCGCGAAGGCGCCAACGTCGAGGTTACCCTGCAGTTCGAAGGCGGCTATTCCCTGACGGCCGACCTGCCCGTGATCAGCGTCCTCAACGAGTAGCCGGTCTCAATCCAGCGTGGGACCTTTCTTCACGGGATACCTGAAGTTGGCGTAGACCATGCCGCCGAACGTGGCGAAAAAGCCCAGCACCGCCCCCAGGTAGCCGGACACCAGGAAGGTCTGGATCAGCGCCGAGACCAGGAAACAGAGCGGGCCCCACAGCCAGCTGCGCCTTCTTTCAAATTCCGCCATCCCGGCAATACTGATACTGAAAAGCAATGTGAGCATGGGTGGTTCAGGCTTCAGTGTGGACCAGCCAGCCAAGCCGTGTGCCTCCTCGGTTGGCGGCCAGGCTTCGGGATGGTCCAGGCTGCGGGTTGTCGCGTCGATCTGGCACTAACTGGTACCGGATCTTTCCAC
>Ga0181593_10000658_pt1 | contig 30406 bp, 14 predicted proteins | sample 071ome_19_FD_133756 | JGI IMG/M metagenome (GOLD analysis project Ga0181593, IMG submission 133756) | Coastal salt marsh microbial communities from the Groves Creek Marsh, Skidaway Island, Georgia - 071413AT metaG (megahit assembly) | ecosystem: Environmental > Aquatic > Marine > Intertidal...
AAGTTCTTCTTTCTCGTATTGCTCAAAAGAACGCAAGACTCAAGGAATTGCAGGAAGGACCTCGTGAGGAAGAGCTGGAAGCGGCAAGAGCGCGAACTTCAAGGTTAAAAACAATTTTTAATTTTGCCACCAAAGATCGAATTCGAATCGAAAAATTGAATCTGGATGATGCCAGTACAAAAGATGCTCTTGACGATGCCCTGGAGCGTGAGGAGAGTTCTCGTTTCTCCTGGCAGGAGTCAGTCCAGCAACTTCGTATGTTGGAAAACGGAACCCGCAAGGAACATTTGGAAATTGCCAAAGCGGAGCTTGAGGAGGCTCTTGCCGCTCTCTCTGAGTTAGAGATCGCAATCGAAGATACCAAAGTCAGAGCTCCTTTTTCCGGGGTCGCAGATCAGGTACTTACTGAGGTGGGACAATTTCTTGAGCGGGGTAAAACCATAGCCACACTGGTCGATTATTCAAGCCTCGATGTCATTGCACTGGTTCCTGAAGAGTTGAATGAAGGCGTCCCCCTGATGGAAGAAGCTCTATGTGTCGTTCCAGCTCTCTCCCGGGAAAACTTTGAGGGACTTGTTGCTGCCAGAGGTCCCAAAGCTATGCTTCAAGGCAAGACCGTCCCTATCATCATTCGCATGAAAAATCCTGATCTGAAAGCTCTTCCCGGTATGACTGTCAAAGTTCACCTTCCAGTCGGACCAGAGCGAGAGGCAATTTTCATTTCAAAGGACAGTGTATTGCGAAACCCCAACACTCCACCCTCGGTCTATGTCCACGAGGACGGAAAAGCCAAGATGCGAATCGTAGAATTGGGTGTAGAGCATGAGGATTTGATTGAAGTGAAATCCGGTGTTGAAGTTGGTGATGAAGTGGTGACCAGGGGCAATGAGCGTTTGCGTCCGGAAGCTCCCATAGCCACCTCCGAGCAAAGCTGAATCAGATTCTGCCTGAATACTTTCAGAAAATTCAAAATTTATCTAATTTGTTCATTATGAACGTCGACGTATGCCGGCCCCATGAAAGCGCCTACACTATGCAACCAGCCTAATTTATTCCTGAAATCCGGGTTTGAATCAATTGGCACAGCTTTTGCCACCACAATGGCCAAGATACTGCTCATGTCTGCTACCTGATTGTGTCTATGACTTGATTGGAGGCCCCTCATGAAATCAATGACTGTTACCACCCCGCAAGACTGTCTATCCTGTGACTTGTGCTCAGAAACCGCTCCCGGGATTTTTGGCAAGGACAGCAATGGTAAATCTTATGTCAAAACCCAACCAGAAACCCTCAAACAAAGGCATGCAGTAGAAGATGCTTCCTTGTGCTGTCCCATTGAGGGTATCCAAATCAAAACAGAATCCTAAGCTTCAATTGCAAATCGAATCGGATTAGGGTTCAATGCCTCACTTCAGGAAGGTGGTGACAACTTGTCCAATTCATCTGACGCTACGTCAAATCAATCTCCGGGTACAGGGATACTTTATGCCTGCCTGAAATATCCTGTCACAGTCGCAGTTGCGGTACTTTTTCTGCTGATTTTTTCGGTACGCAGTTTCTTCGCGATTCCGATACAGCTAACACCTGATGTTCAGAGACCAGTAATCACGGTCAACACAGTCTGGCCTGGAGCCTCACCTACCGAAGTTGAAAGAGAAATCCTTCAGCGACAAGAAGAGTTTCTCAAGTCTCTTGAGGGGCTATTGGAGATGAATGCCAATGCAAACCCTTCTTCCGGCACAATCACCCTGGAGTTTCTACCGGGAACTGATCTGGATTTTGCGCTGCTCAGGGTGAACAACGCTCTCAATCAGGTGACCAACTATCCCGCAGAATCGGAGCGTCCAATTCTTAGCACAGGAGGAGTGCGAGACAATGCAATCGCCTGGTTTATTCTGATTCCTGAAGACGAATCGGTCATGCCTGAGATCTCGGGATTGAAGCACTTCATCGAAGATACCATCGAAGCCAGTTTTGAAAGAGTTCCTGGAGTCGCAGCGGCAAATATCTTCGGAGGTCAGGAACGAGAAGTTCATATTCTTTTCGACCCCGCCAAACTGGCGGCCAGAAATCTTACAATTTCACAAGTGCTCAGTGCGCTTCGCATGGAAGGCCGGGATCTGAGTGCCGGGCGTATCGATGAGGGCAAACGTCGCTACGTTGTACGTACCATGGGAGCCTACCTCAATATCAAAGAAATTGAGAATATGGTTCTGCGTGAAGAACTCATGAACAGGGTCTTCTTGAAGGATATAGCAAAAGTAGAAATGGGACTGGAAGAGCCCTCCGAGAGAGTTCGCTATAAAGGGATTCCCAGTGTGGCTATCAACGCTCAGCGCAGGGTTGGATCCAATGTTCTGGAAGTCATGGATGGTCTCAAGAAAGCAATGGCCAGCCTAAACTCAAATCAACTCAAAGAGCGAGGCCTCAAGCTTGTTCAAGCTTACGATTCGACACTGTATATCAAAACCTCTCTCACTCTGGTGGAGCAAAATCTCATTTTAGGATCACTTCTTGCGATTATTGTTCTTTTTCTGTTCCTGAGAAATTTTCGACCTACCATGATTATTTCCATAGCAATTCCCATTTCAGCGGTGGGTACTTTCCTGGGTATGTATGCCCTTGGTCGCAACATCAATGTGGTTTCCCTGGCCGGGATATCTTTTGCGGTGGGTATGCTTGTAGACAATTCGATTGTAGTTCTTGAGTCTATCTACACACAAATTCAAAAGGGCTCCTCCCCTCGACAAGCAGCAGTGAATGGTACTTTGGAAGTGTGGGGAGCAATTTTTGCCTCAACAACAACCACAGTCGCTGTTTTTCTACCGCTCCTGTTCATGGATTCAGAGATAGCACAATTATTCAAGGATATAGCATTGGCAATTTCCTGCGCTGTGTCTCTTTCTTTGCTTGTTTCCGTCCTTGTCATCCCCACTCTGGCCGCATACACCCTGAAATCCAAAGAAAGCAATGATGAATACGCTCCCTGGACCGGAACAGTGGCCTCAAAGATTACGCCCCTGTTTCGAACCACAACCAGAATTGTCACTCTGGTTCTTGTTCTTACTGTTGGTTCCATTGGACTGTCCTGGTACATCAGTCCACCTGCGGAATACCTGCCCACAGGTTCACGTAATCTGGTTTTCAGTATCTTGATTCCGCCACCAGGATACAATCTCGATGAGTTTCGAAGAATTGGCAAAAAGCTTGAAGGTGACTTTCGTGAACTGTGGGAAGGAGAAGAAGCCCCAGTGAAGAGCTTCTTCTTTGTTGCATCAGGAACCCAGGTCTTCATGGGTTTTCGTACTCGAAGCAGTGATGATGTGGTTCCCCTGATGGGGAAACTCAGAGAAAAGCTGTCAACTGTGCCTGGAATGATTGCCATTGTCATTCGAGCAGGTTTATTCAATCAAGGTTTTTCAGGAGGGCGAACCATTGATCTACGAATCACCGGACCTGACCTGCAGGAGTTAGTGAATCGTGCTCGTCAGGTCTTTTTTGGAGTTCTTGAAAAACTGCCAGGCTCGCAGGCAAGACCACAACCCGGACTTGAACTGGGTCAACCGGAACTTCAAGTCTTTCCAAACCATCGTCGTCTCAAAGAGGTGAAGTTGTCTTCCTTGGAGCTGGGTCAAACAGTGGATGCTATTGTCGACGGAGTCAAGGTTGCCGAACAAAGGCTACCAGACGGAAAAGTCGTTGATTTGGTTCTTAAAGGCGACAAAGGCTCGAGCATGAAGACCCAGGAGCTTGAGAAAACACCCATCTTCCTGCCGGGACTTGGACCTGCTCCACTCAAAACAGTAGCAACAATAGAGCATCAAATGGGGCCAACACAGATCTTGCGCCATGAAATGGAAAGAGCCATCACCATTTCCGTCACCCCCTCCAAAGACATCCCTCTTGAGACGGCCATGAATACTTTGAAAAACGATATTCTTGCTCCGATGAAGGACCAGGGTCAATTTGAAAGACCTTACGGATTCAAACTTAGTGGTACCGCTGATAAACTCACTACGACGCGAAAGGAACTACAGTCCAATTTCCTTTACGCACTTGTAGTGACTTATCTTCTTTTGTGTGCCCTCTTTCAATCCTTCCTCTATCCCGTGATTATTTTGTTCTCCGTGCCATTGGCAAGTTTTGGTGGATTTATGGCTCTGAAACTGGTCAACCTAGGTCTGACCAAGCAACCATTGGATGTCCTGACCATGCTGGGATTTATCATTTTGATCGGTATTGTGGTGAACAATGCGATTCTTCTTCTAAGCGTTACCCTCGATCAACTCAGAAACTATAATGCATCGGTCACAGAAGCTGTCTTTGAAGCGATCAGAAGCCGCGTCAGGCCGATCTTCATGTCCACTCTCACTTCCTTGTTCGGGATGGCACCCTTGATCTTCATGACGGGCCCGGGTAGCGAGCTTTATCGAGGAATTGGCTCGGTTGTCCTTGGAGGGCTTCTTTGCTCAACGGTGTTTACACTCATATTGATTCCTGCTCTTAGCTGCCTGATACTTCCACTATCCAAAGAGTTCAAATCAAAGTCACTAGTATAGAATCCAAAGCTAAGTTTCCAGTCAGTAGCTGAGCTGTCCGGGTCATACTTAATCGATAGTGTTTTGGAGCTGATGGAATTTGCCTGAACAAGTGGGAACCCTACCCTTGTAAGCAATCTCTCAGGACTTGCGAATCAATGCGTAAAAATTCATAGGAATCAAAACCACCAAACACAGAATAGCAATTCCCTGACTGGTGGAGAAACTATCAAGCCAACCAATGCCCAAAGTTCCTCTCGGATCATCCCGAAAAAACTCAAGACAAAAGCGCAGGACCGCATAAGAGCTTAGATATACCAGCGCCACAGTGCCCGATGTTCGATTGTGCAGATAAATCTGACGTAATACCAGGTACAGAACCAGAAGTGCCAGAGCACTCATTAGCTGAATCGGATAACGGAAACCATCAAGGCCAATCACTTGATGGGAGAAGGCATGAAATGGACTCTCGGGAGGACAAATCATTCCGTAGCAGCAGCCATAAAGAAAACAGCCAAAGCGACCAAAAACGTGGGCCAGACAAGCATTCACCAGACCCAAATCAATAAATTCGAGGCATCGGGAACGATACCAGCCATAGAATGCTCCACAGGAAAAGCCGAGCAGCAAGCCGTAGTAATAAGTCATGCCACCCTCGTGCAGGTAAAATACTTCCACCGGATTCTGACTGTAATACTCACTCATTGAGAATACATGTCCCAGTCTGGCCCCAACCAATCCTGTAACAACCAGGATAAGCAGATACTCCACCCAATGCCTATGCGTGATCCCTCGCAGTTTTGCCAGAGGCCATCCGGTAAGATAGACGACTACAACTCCCAGCATCCAGGTAAATCCGGAACTCAAAATTGGAATACCACCAATTGTGAAAAGAACCTCAATCACTCTTTAATTCTCCAGAATTTCCATTTTCCCATCTGCCCAGCGACTGAGAGACGCACCTTTTGTTTTCAAGGTAATTTCCTTGTCTAACGATAACAGACTCTCCAAATCAGGCAACTCTTCGGATTTTGAGTCAATCTTGGCAAGTATGATTCTTGGTTGTAGATCAAGATATTTCAAATAGCGAAAACCGCAGGATTGAATCAATTCCTTCTTAAGCTGCTTCCATTGCATAAGATAATCTGCCTGGATCTGAAGACTCATGGACAGGATTCCCGCCTTGACCAGAAATCTTGCAGGACGAAAGCCAAGATTTGAAGGCCAGTTTGAATTTGCTGTCAAACTGATCAAATTCTCTTGAAGTTCCTGAGCTGATATATCGAGTGGAAGGTGAACAGTCCATTGATTGACATCCGGGAACTGGGGGTAAATCAAGTCATTGAACACCACCACAGAATAAACTTCATTCAAGGTCGTTAGATTTGGTTCCTCACCAAGAGCTTGTAAAGTTGTCCCAAGTTGCTCCCTGCTCTCATCCTCAAGAGTGCCAATCAGTCGGTAGACCTCGCTCATAAATCTCCCATCAAAATTTCCAGTTTCTCTCTTAATACTTGAAAACTCAAATGGCGTCTACCAATCTCAAAATTCCTGGCTGTCATGTCTTCTCTCAAACTTTTGTCATTCAACACCTTTTGGATTTCCACTAAAGACTTTTCATCCAGAATACTGTCCTCGATCTGTACTGTTTGAAAACCAAGACTTCCAATCTCGGGCCAGTAGACCGGCTTGTAGTTGTTCACAAAGATTGGAAGTCGCGCCAACACCGCTTCAACAAAAGCATTACCGAATCCTTCGTAGGTCGAAAAATAAGTCATGGCATCCGCATGAGCATAGGCATCTTCCAGCGAGTATATTTTTGAACCTTCTTCAAGCATACGAAAATTGTCAAAAGACTCGCCAGCGAAGTGAACTTGATCTTCCAAACCCAATTTCCTGGTATAGCCAATCAAAAAGTCTGTGTAGGCACCCCCTTCATCATCAGTTCTTCTGCCTGTTAGTACCAAATGAACATTAGATCTTTCGAGTTTCGAGATCAATTCGATTGCTGTTTCGATGCCTTTTCGCTTCACAATGCGAGTGATCTGGAAAAGAGCGATATCCTTGCTAGAATCAATTCCCAGCGTCTCAAGCAATTCACTGTTGTAATCATCTACGGGAGCAAACTCCTGATCGAAATCCATCACATTGGGAACAACGATGGAGTCGATCCCCCGTTTTTTCAATTCTTCTTGAGAATAGTGATTAATCACCGCATGCGACAGGTTTTCAAGATTGGGAGGAAAACAGCGTTGCAACTCCTCTTGAACCTTGGAATAAGGAGTCTTGTAACGATCCCCTCTTTCCCAGTAAAAATCATGATCATGGGCAATGGCTGGCAGACCCGTCTTTGCTATGACGTTGCAAGATGCAATACCCAAACTGAGATGAAAGGGTAGAGTCGTCGCATTCTCGGTCAGGATACATTCAATCTGCTTTTCCTTGAGCCAGCCAAGTAACGCATCTTCAATTGATTCTACATTTTCCTGAAGTGTGGTTTCGATCTCCCGGTCTTCTTTTTGAGGGTTAAGAAATACATTCTCTTGCTCCCAAAGGCAATTTTCACTTCCAAAGGCTGCTTTCTCAAACAGAGTGATTGTGCAGTCAAGTGAAAGTTCTTTCTCCAACTCCCCACAAAACACATGAATCTTGTGCCCCATTTGAAGAAGTACTGAAATCCACTTTTCAGTTTCCAGAGCGACTCCATCAACACCACCAATTCTGCCAATAATTATTCCAAAATTCACTGCTCTCTCCTGTAGGGTTCAATGGTATCATGAAGCTTAAGTTGTTGTTCATGGGAAGTATCGATGGGTCGTTTGCTGGAGCAAAGTCGAGATCAAGAGTTTATCAGGCTCATTCCTCAAAACGGGGGCGAGCATTTTGGAATGGATATCCTCTGGCTAGAAGTGATTGATCAGTACTTCTCTCAAGAGTTTGAAGAAACCATCCGCCGTATCCTTCTTGATATGAAACCAGTGACTCACCTCGATTGTTCCGCCTTGCGTCAAATTGTCTGCTACAGCGATCGCTTGCAAAAACAGGGAATCTGACTTGAATTGACCAATGTCAATGAACACATCAACCGAATTCTCAAGATTACCAGGCTAATCGACAAGGTTCATATCGTTTGATCCCCGCCTTGAGCCTCTATTCGCGGGGAGGGTAGCCATTTCCTGCAGTTCTCTGAGACGACATGCCTTAACAGTCACCCTGAAACACTTTCCATACAATGATACGCTCAGTTAGGTGCAGTCTAAGCCCACAGTCGATATCATCATAGGTTCCCTTGAAATACCTTTTACCAACTATCAGGACTTCCTGCCTTCTTTACTTTGAATAGCAAAAGTAAACTTCTCATCCTCCCACAGGATTGCCTTTGCATGTATAGAGTGTGACCATTTAGGTCCGACTAGACTCTATTTTTTCGGGGCGCCTGTACCGGTCATCAAAATCTTGACTTAATGTTTCTAACTTCATTTCAAAGTGCGACCACAGCCCTCAAGCTAGCTCATGAAATCAGACAGATTACATCAGGCAATCCTAATCCGGAGCAGGAACAGTATAAATATAGCTGTCTGTCAGGTGAGAGCCGTTCCAACCCCCAAAGATTATAATGTCATTACCAACCGCTGCAGCCGCATGATCTCTACGGGGAGTAGCTCCACTCTCCCCTTCAACCCAGCTATCCGAACGAAAATCATAAATAAACAATCGATCTGTAAACTGTCCATTGTCCAGAGATCCACCATGGACAATCATTCTGTTCCCTACTACAACCGCAATGTGAGCACGTAAAGCAACTCCAAGCGCAGTTTTAGATTCCCACACATTATTGACCGGATCATAGGCATCCAGTGTATCCAAAGCCTGGGGACTCTCCTGAGAACCCGTCTCTCCCCCAAAGACATACATTTTTGAATTGTACATTACAGCCGAATGGTAGCGTCTGGCTGTGGTGGCTGCGGCACCCGTTATCCATTCCTTCAAGGTAAAGTCATAGATATCCATGGTATTCAGAAAACCACTGGTACCTTCACCACCAAAATTGATGAACTTGTCTTCATACAAGACTCCCGTATGACCTGCTCTTGGCGTACCACCTGATTTGGGAGCGCCAGTGTTCTGATCCCTCCAGATGTCAAAGACCAGATCATAGACCCCAAAGGCATTCAGGTATTGATTCTGGTACAAACCACCCCAGTGAAGGATATTATTTCCTACCAAAACCGAGCTGTGATACAAGCGGGGGAGAACCCCAATCTCGGTATTTGGTGTACCTACGGACCAGGGGTTAATCGCTGCGAGTCCAGAAGCTGTATCAAACACATGCTGGGTATTCAAAGGGTCTCGACTGACGCCCTCTCCCGACCAAATGATTAGTTGGGTTGTTGAACCCAAATCTCGGGCAACAAATCTGGCTTTGGTATGAGGTGGTACAGAACTAAAGAAGATAGAACGCCAATTTCCCTGGTTGTTCAACACCAATGGCAAACTTTCGCTGGCTTCGCCCAATAACTCACCATCTGATGGAGTAATTCGAAGTTTCAGAGTCGATGTTGTCACGGGAAGCGAACTGTAACTATTCCAGATGATTCGAAAACTCACATTGGATTGCAGACCAACTGCTTCCCTGTCTAAATGTAAGGGGTCAATGAATACCCATGTCTTCCCGTTATCAGCTGAGTATTCAAAAGCCAGTTGCATCAAGTCACCATCAATATCTACAGCCTTAATATTCATCCCGATCTGATCTTTATAACCCCCAGGTGGTTGAGTGTCCAGAGTAACATCAACGATTGAAGGAGTAGAATTGCTGCTCGAGGAGACTGCGAACAGATCCATCGTATTAAATACGCTGTCGCTGCTGCCCCTGCCTCCCCATATTGCCAGTGAACCGTCTTTCAGTATAGCTGAACCATCCCGCCGGGCGCGGCCTCCTGAAGTACCGCTTTTCCAGCTATCCTGAGCGATATCATAAACATCAACCGAGTTAAGCGAACCCAGCTCATTGAGCCCTCCCCAGTTGTAGAGCTTGTTATCATAAGCCACCTGATGAAAGCTCTCTCTGGCTCGTCCACCTGAACTTAAGGTGCTCCAGACATCATTTCTGATGTCATAGACATCCAACTGGTTCATCCGAATTCCCAGATTGTTTACCCCTCCCCAAACATACATTTTTCCATCGACAGCACTTGCCTTGTGACGGGCTCTAGGAGTCAAAGAGTTGTTTCCTACAGTCCATTGAGCCGTCTTGAAGTCAAAAATATCCAGGGTATTGAGAGGATTGCCCGATTGATCAAAACCCCCGAAATAATAAGCCTTACCATCTACTAAAACTGCACTGTGATGACTTCTGGACGTTCCTCCGGAAAGACCGGTAGACCAAAGATTTTGATCTGATGGCAAATCAAGAATATCCATGACCCCATCCAGACCACTTGAATTTCTCCCGAGCAATTGGAAGAGTTTTGCATTGGCAAGAAAAAGAGTGGAATTCTCTCTCGGGTTTCCTTCAAGAAAACCCGTAATCCAACTATTTGAAGCTATATCATAAACATCCAGGTCATTGCTTGCCCCGCTGGCACTTCTTCCTCCCCAGAAATAGAGTCGCCCCTCAAACAAGCTTCCCCTGGCCCTGAAACGAGCTAAACCACCCTGAGGCCCCTGAGACCACATCCTGCTCTTCAGGTTATAAATATCCATGGAATTGATGAGATTGGAGCTGCTGTCCTGACCACCCCAGACGATGAATTCCTCATCGGAGATTGCACTGCCGGCTCCCACTCTGGATGTACCACCACTTACCCCATTACTCCAAAAGCTCAAATCGATCGAGTCCATGGTATTGAGGTCTTGTTGAACCCGATTTCGCCCTCCCCAGACATACATGGTAGAATTATGAATCACTGCTGTGTGATCCGCCCGGATAGCATCTGCTTCGCTATCCCCCGGATAGGCAAATCGGGCCTCCGGTCCCTTCAACCAGCGATTTCGCCGAATATCATAGATGTCCATAGTATCAAACTTGCCCAGACCCTCCAGAGTGCTACCTCCGTAGAAGAAAATCTTGTCATCGTATACTACAGCGCTGTGCCCGGTACGAGCTTTCCCACCACTGGGTCCCGCAGTCCAGGTATTGGAATTGATGTCATAAATGGAAAGGGAGCTAATGATGTTGGTAGGATTTGTTTGTCCTCCCCACACATAGATCTTACCTTCATGATAAGCCGCCGCAGCCTTATACCTGGGCACGATTTCGGGAGCCAGATTCTGAGTAGATTTGGAAACTGTGTTGTATACCTGGACTGCTCTTGTGGTGAGCCCGGAACTGGTTATACCCCCAACAAAATATATATTCTGGGCATCGCAAATACCGGTGTGATAAGCCCTCGGGATGCCGACGGACTGACTGGTTGCAAACCTCTGCGAAGCCTGAGGTTCGTTGATCTTGTAAATTTCAATAACGGAAATTGGATTGGGTTCCCCGACGATCAATCCTCCCCAGTAGTAAATTCCTGTAACCAGTGTATTCGGTCCCGTAGAAATCAAACATCCACTGGCACCACTTCGCGGATTCCCTCCCACAATATCTTGTATCCAGCGCTCTTCTGAAAAGTCATAAACATCCACCCGGTTTTTATTAGCTCCTGCTGCAATCCCCCCCCAGACAAACATTCGATTGCCGTCGAGTACAGCCAGATGTTCGGCTCTTGCTTCACCACCGGAAATTGATCTCTGCCAGGGGTTCAAATTCAATATCTCCAGCTTGTTTAAAGCTTGAGAACTCGAGTTCATCCCTCCCCAGCTCAAGGCTTTTCCGGTCTCTTCTTCCAGTAAATGAAGATTAAAGTCCCGCTTGGCTGTTCCACCGGGTATGAACTCGTTCCAGCTACCATCTCGAGTATCATAATATTGAACTGTGTTAGTGAGATTGGAACTTGAATCAATACCAGCTAGCTGATAGATACGTTCTTGATACACAACTGCCTCATGGAAAGCTTTTCCAGTGGCATTCGTCTGTGTCCCTGCACTCCAGGTTCCTGAGCTGATATTGTAGATACTCAAGGAACTTGTCACGACTCCATTGCTGTCCACTCCCCCAAAAAGAAAAGCCCGGTCACCCAAAACAGCTGAGGAGGCGCCTTCTCGCAGCGTGAAAGGAAAAGGCGCTGTATGGAGACGAACTCCATCAACTGAGTTTACACCTGACTTGGGAAGAAACAAATCAAGAGTGTTGAGATTGAGATCGGCCTGATCTGATCCTCCCCAAAACAAGACTTTATCCTGAATAAATTCACTGGTGTGAAAAGCCCTGGATCTACCGCCTGACGGTCCTCGCTCCCATTGGTCAGTGCCCGGGTCATAGATATCGATTGTGTTGAGTCTTTCAAATCTAAGATCTCCGTTTTCTTCAAAACCAGTGCTCCCGCCCCAGAAGTAAATCTTACCCTGTATAGCATGACCCGTATGATAGGCACGAGCAGTTCCTCCTGCCGTCTTGTCGGTCCAATTGTCAGTTTGTGGGTCGTAAACCTGAAGGGAGTTCAACAGCCCCTGGCGACCAATTCCTCCGGAAACATACAATTTATCCTGATAAACGACGCAGGCCATTCCCCCTCGATTGACCGACATGGATGCTCCTGCAGACCATTGATTGTTCTCGATATCGTAGATATTTAGAGAGCTTAAGTAGTTGCCGTTGTTCTTTCCTCCAACAAAGTATAGACGCTTGGCTATTTTCCCACCGCAATGCAGAGTTCTCGCAGTCCCACCCGGCGCAAAATGCTCATTCTGTCCATTGAGAAAGTTATACCGAGATAGCGCAGCCGTGGTACCGCCACTGGCATCCAGACCAGCCCAATAGTACAGGTAATGCTCATCGACCAGCCCAACGGCGTCATTTCGCGATCTTGTTAGAAATGGTGACCCAAACCACTGTCCCAGGGAGACATCATAGTAGTCAACATCCTTGAGGGTGTTCTGTCCATTGTCCGAGCCACCAAATACATAAAACTTACCATCATAGGATCCGCTGAAAGCTCCGGTTCTTGACCGGCTTCCTGCAGTTCCTTCCAACCATTGAATTCCATTCCCCGGAATCTGAAACACATCCATACTGTTCAGCTTGCTGCCCGAGTTTTCGCCACCCCAGTGATAAATCTTGGAGCCATACTCCAGACTGGCGTGAAAGGCTCTGCTCGTGCCGCCGGAAACAGCTTCGCTCCAGAGGTCTTTTTCGAAGTCGTACAAGTCCACCGAATTCAGGTCAGTCGAGCCATTGTTTCCACCCCAAACCACCATTCGACTGCCGGCAAAAACAGCATCATGTCCAAAGCGCTTTCTACCTCCTGCTTTTCCAGAGGACCAGGTAGAGCCTCCCGGCAATTCCGGAGAATAAATTTCAAACGGTGAAAAACTGTTGTTAGTATCCAGACCTCCATGAATAAAAAATCGGCTTTGATCAGCAACCATCGTAAAATCTGAGCGAGCAGTGCCTGCTGTAGAAATTGAACTCCAGCTATCTGTCATAAAATCATAAACATCAAAGCTGTTGAGCTTGCTTCCCGATTGATTCACTCCTCCCCAAACAATCATTTGCGAATTAAACAGCACTACATGATGTTTACGTCGAGCTGTTCCTCCCGAACTGCCTTTGAACCATACATTGGATTCAATATCATAGATGTCCAGCTGATTGGTCACAGCGCTCATTGCCGCATTGGAGCCACCCCAGATGTAAAGACGACCTTCATAGGCCAGACAACTGTGAGAAATGTGCTCTCCCCCACCGCCTGTCCTTTGAAACCACTGATTGGAAAAAGGATCATAGACATCCAGATCGCGCACATAGCCAGATCCGTTGCGACCCCCGGTCAGATAGATCTTTCCCTGGTAGAGACAGCTGGCATGATCCAAACGATCCTGGGGAGCTATCTGCCCTGTAGACCAGCTTGCGCTGGCAATACTGTAAAGATCCACGGTGTTTGTGGCATTCGAGCTTGCATCCTGTCCACCTGCTGCAACCAGAACACCATCCACTTGATCCATACTAAAGTTCTTTCTTGCTCGACCACCAGATCCAAGATTGGACCACTGTCTGGTATGAATATCGTACAGCTCCATATTTGTATTCAGGACCGTATCTTCCCCTCCCCAAACATAGAGTTTGGAATGATGCAAAGCCATTTGATGGGATTTACGGTTAAACAGCGGTGAGCTTCCAGCCTGAATTCCGGCTACTTGTGATTGAGTATCCCCACTGGTTTGGCGATCCTGCGCCTGTACTTGTGGGTCAACCAAAACTACTTCAGTACGCTCTCTTCGAAGATCTTTCCCACCAAACAAATAGAGCTGATTGCTGATTACTCTGGAAGCACCGGAGGAGAGCAAAAGTTGATGGTCTTCACGAGTACTCCAACTGTTGTTTCCTATGGAATAAATCTCCAGGTTTTCCTGTAATTCACCCTGGGTATCCTTAACTCCTCCAACTGCCAGAACTGAGTCTCCAAGCTGCTCGAAATTATGATTCGCTCGCGGGCTTGGTGAGGAAGCCAAAGCAGTGAAGGTCTTGCTTGCAAAGTTGAATCGAAGCAAATCATTGAGGGTACTTGAGTTGTTCATTCCTCCGTGCAGATACACATCAGATCCATTATAGCTGGAAGCAAGAGCTTTCCTGGGAGTCAATGCCGACACACAGGGTGATGAACCTTGAATTGTCTGGGGACAGGACTGAAGTTGTGAGCCCACGAAGTCCCAATATAAAACTTCTGTACTGAGACCTGCCGGTCCTTCTCCTCCAAAGAAAAAGATCGAATTACCATGCAATACGGAGACGTGCTGGGCCAGTGAAATCGTAAAACCTGCTGGTGTAGAGTTGAGTACTGCAAAGTCACTAAGGCGTATGGAGTCCACGGCGCTGACAAAGTTCCCACCCTGATCTCTACCTCCCAGAAGATACAGAACTGAACTCTGGATATGACTCGAGTATCCACTTCGCTTCAGTATACTGGTACTTAAGGGATGGCTTGAAAAGGACTTACCTAGCCCATTATAGGAGTACAGGAAGCTTGTTGTATAACTGGAACCTTGTGAAGGAATAAGATAAGCGAGATCTCCTTCAGCGTTTAACTTTCCCGATTGAAGAGTTTGTGGAGCCCTTTCAAGTTCAGCCTGGGCTCTATTTTGATTTCTGTAGGGAGCTCTTAAAACATCAAAGTTAGAGACAAGCCCCTCGGAGTTCGACCCTCCGAAGAGATAAAAGGACTCGTCTTGTGCCACACTGGAGTGAAATCTTCTCGCAGTTCCACCACTTCCACCATCTAACCAGTTGTTTGTTTTCAAATGGAAGACATCTACAGTATTCAAATCAACATTATTCCAGCCACCCCAAAAATAGATTTTGTCTCCAAAGACCTCTGCGGTGTGCTCGAGGCGGGCGCGACCACCTACGCCCAAAGAGCTCCATTGATTGGAACTGAGATCATAAACATCCATTGAATTGAGAACATCAGTTCCATTCAGCCCTCCCCAGAAGTAAATCCTGCCCTGGAAGAGACTTGCCGAATGATCACCTCTGGCTGTTCCTCCCGAAAGAGCTGTCTGCCATTGATTGCTTTCAATATCGTAGACGTCCAGGGTATTCATTTCACCCTGAAACCCAAAACCACCCCAAACATAAATTTTTCCATTGTAGAGAGTAGCGGAATGTCCTCTTCTGGCAGTGGGAGAAAAAGCAGCTTCACTCCAGCTTTGCTCGTTAATATCAAAAACATCAAGAGTTGCTAGTCGGGAGAAAGCTCCCTCCCCACCAAAAAAGTAAATCTTTCCTGAAAAAACTGAAGCTGTGTGATGTTTTCGAGCTGTACCGCCAGATTTTCCCCGACTCCAGACTCCTGATCTCAAATCATAAATATCCATGGTATTAAGAAGCTCTCCACTTGTGCTTTCACCTCCCCAGACGTACATCTTCCCATCAAACAACACCGCCGTATGTCCACTCCTGATGTTTTGCTGAGCGAGTGCTGAGACAAAATGATCATTGGCTAAAGAAAACGGTGTGGACTGAATCGCATATCCACCGGCAAAACCATCATTGGGAACAACTCGAATGACAATGTTCTGCCATTCTTCACTAATATCTTCCAGAGACTTCCACAAAAACTTCTGATTCATCCCGGGTCTTCGAGAAACCAGATTCACAGTTGCACTGGAGCTTTGAAAGCTCTGGGCTCCATCCATACTGAATTGAAAATCAAAATCCAGAACATCGCCATCCTGATCGAAGGAGTCGTACTGAATCTCAATGTCATTATTGCGCCCGGTTATGCTAACAATCTGGGTGAAGGGAATAGAATTTCCATTGCGAAGTATAAAAGCAGCAGAAGTGGTCTTGATCACCCCTCCCCGTCCACCATCATCCAGGACCAGTCGGATATAGGCTGAAGGGATTGTCGACGATACTTCAGGACTCATTCCCTGACATTCACTGGCAGAGTCGGGGCATCCAAAACTGTACCAGGTCAGTCTTGAGGAGTTGGCTGCTGATACAATATCCGATGCTCCAACAAGGTTTTGAGCCGTTGTGAAACTCGCTCCACCATCCACGCTGTACTCGAGACCTACGCTAATCTCATCCCCCACATTGGAGTCTTGAGCATCAAACTCGATGCTGACCTTGTGCCGATCCCCTGCAACATCGAGGCGGGAAACCTGAGGCGCCTGGTTGCCTTGCCTGTTTTGCAAAAATATCAAGCTCGATAGCTCAGAAGTACTCACACCGGCTTTCCCATCCGATGCACTCAATCGAAGGAATATCTTCTTGTCTAAATCATCAAAAGAAAGTAGTGAGTTCCAGTTAATCTGATGAACCCCGTTACCAAGGGAAGTCATTTGCGGGGAAAACTCTCTTGATTGCAAGGGAGTGTAGACATCATCGAATTCTTCCAATGCGTCTACGGAGATGCTGACTGGGTCATTGTCTGCATCATTGAGAGCGAATTCAAGCTGAAGTGTTTCATAACCGCCCGTTATATTAAGATTGGAGATTTGCGGGACCTGATTCCCAAAGCTTGAGACGCTGGAATTTTCGGGTGTAAAAACCAGGAGAGTTGAACTTAAGGCAGGTGGTGAAGTGAAGCCGGCCCAAGCGTAAATTTTATTGTTGAAAGCACTCGCTCCCCCAGCGAAGTACAGTTTATTAATTTGTGGACCTTGTCTAAACTCTTTGGTTCTCCAGTCAAAGATATCAATAAAGCTTGGAAGATCAGAGCTGGAAACGGTGAGCAGACCGGACTCGCTTGTCACAACTTGCGCCCCACCCAGTGAATAAATCTTCTCATCAATAAGAATAGAGTCATGAAAAGCTCTGGCCTGACCGCCAAATGGCCCCTCTTTCCACTGCTTTGTATTGTAATCAAACAGGAAACTGCGGTTGCTTACACCTGAACTTGTTAAGCCAGGAATACCACCCCAGGTCCAGAGAGTATCTTCTACAACAACAGCACTGTGTCCAAAGCGCGCTTCTCCACCTGAAGGAAAGGCAATCCAGCTATTCGTGCTCGTATCAAAACACTCCATGGAGTTCACCGATACAAGTCCCGCAATTCCCCCATAGGCGCAAACTTTGTTTCCATGCACTACCAAAGTGTGATTGCTTCGCGATGTTAAACTTGCCGGACCAAAGGACCAGGTATCGCTAGCGACATCATAAATATCAAGCCAGTTCACATCTTTTGTGCAAAGTTGATCCGTGCAACTGGTCAGATCAACTCCCCCATGAATATAGATTTTTGAGTTGTGCAGGACTCCCTTTGCACCTTCCCTTGGCCTTGGTGAACTTGCCAGAACAGTGCTGCCTTGAGGATTGACTGGATCGTATCGAAACAAGGTCGAAGAAGGAGTCAGAACATTGTCTATATCAGTTCTCCCACCCCAAAAGTAGAGATACTGGGAATCACTGACCACAACGGGATACGCTTTTGCTGTATGAACTCCCCCTTCATCCTGGCTGCTCCCGCCATTTCCCAAAAAGATTGGAGAAGAACTGGCAAGATAGGAATACTCCTTCCCGTCAAAAGCCCGCGCTTTCAATTGAACGCCATTTGTAGTGAAGGGTATGGTGAGCTGACTGTACCAGGTCAAACGCAAGGTGTCAGGAGTCGATCTTTGGAGGATTTTGCCGAAAAGATGGGAGCGAGGAATCTGCTTTAAGACTCCATCTGGCAAACTGTAAAAAAGCTCGAGATCAATCTTGTCGTTTTCCTGATCACTCACAAACAATTCAAGCTCCACAGGGCCGGTTGAACCATTTGTAGAAACGAAACTCAAAACCGGGCGGGCATTCCCGTTGAACAGCTCAAAAGGTCTGGAAACCAATCCGGAAACTCCGTTCAAACGATTGTCATTAGCTACCAACTTGACCCGTGCAGCAGGATAATCCTGCATGTGATTCACATTGCTGTTTGCCTTGATTCGAAGCACACCATTCTCACCAGGCTCAAAAAAAACTGGGCTCAGATTCACAAAACCCTGCTCGGCTGCGGGTGAAAAATAGAGCTCGTAATCGATACTGGAGAATTCATTGTCAGAGTCCTGCACAAGGACAGTCCAGTCCAGACGTCCATCGCTCACCCTGACAGTGCTTGTGGTAGAAAGTACCGGAGCCTGATTTTCCAGGTTATCAATTGAGAATACCTCGCTAATCCCAAAGATTTCAGGCAAGCCCTTTTGATCATCAATTCTCAAACGCAAGCGAACCCCATTGGTTCGATCCTGATAATCCAGCAGTGAATTCCAAATCAAAGTTCCAATTTGATTGGAGCTTGAGCTTGCAATTCCAGAGAAATCTGCGCTCACACCATTCTTGTTTGTATTGCGCCGATGAATCGGAAGCACTGAACGCCCCAGACCCAATTCACCGCTAGCTACAATGTACAACTTGCTCAAAGCTGGATCTGACACAATGATTCGCCCGCGTGCATCCATACTTAGCTGCGCTGTGGAGCTGATATCGGAAAAGGGAACTGACCAATGTTCTTGTCCATTCAGATCAAGGGCGTGCAGACCAGAAGACTCACTGAGGAGATAGATGCGCGAACTTGCTCCCATAAGCGAGTCCAGCCAGGGACCCTCGAAATCCAGGGCATAACTGGTATGAATCCCGTCTTCCATACTTAGCTTTACCAGAGCATCAGATGCTGGAATGATCACGTTTAGTTCACCATCCATAACCATGGGACCAGTTTCCAGTCCCTCATCCAGTCTGAGAACTCGAAGTGGACTTCCCGAGATGCTGTGAAAGTGAAAACTTGAATCGGAGAGGTCTTGCACCAAGAGCCTTTGAGAGTCTGGAAAAGCCAGTTCATCAATGAACTTGGCGCTCAAAGCAACACTCACGGGAGCTGACTCGAGATTGTTATAAATCCACAGATGAGGATCAATGTCAGTTTGATAAACATAGAGACGGTTTTGAGTATCACAGCTCATTCGAACTTCGCCAATCTCGTGAAGAGCCAGGTTATCCAAAAGATTGAGACTGGAGTCAAGTTCCAGCAATCGTTCACTGCCGGCACAGAAAACTCTGCTTGCACTACATTGTATACAGCTCATCACAGAGGCAGGAAGGTTGACTCTCTCAAGCAGATTCAAATTGGCTTCGAGGTGCAATATTCTGGTTCCATTCTCAATGAGAAGATAGCTACCATCCTGTAGCAACAAGGGAGAGTCGTTGTTCTTTTCGACTGTACTGCTCAAGGGTAGACTCCAGCGAAGAGAGAGATCGCTGCTTCTCACTTCCATCTGGTTTTCACTCAGAAAATAAGTCTGGCCCTGCCCACCAATCCTGAGCGCCGTCAGTGGTTTTTGAGCCATCATGTCCAAGGTTTGAACCTGAGTAGAACTTGTGGTCACGAGTGAGGAATTGGGTGCCTGGTAATTGATCAGGGTTCCAGATACATTCGTAGTGGGCGTCCAGCTAATTCCTGAGTTCAGCGAATATTCGAGATCCAGATTCAAAGGATCCTTATCCACATCCTGAATGAGAAAGGAGAGAGCAATCTGTGCGCTTGTTCCTTGTACCTTCAGTTCTTTCACCCGGGGTCGACCGTTAAAGATAGACAAGCGACTGGTGATTGAGGAACTGCCCTGCGAATAAGAATCAACAGCGGTGATTCGTACAAGTACAGAAGTATTGTCTATACTTAGATCTTCACTGGAGCGCCAAATTAATTGAGCCCGGGTGGTTGGAACCTGAGCCGATTCGCCTCCAGTCAGTGAGTCAGAAAACTGATATCGAGCTCCATTGTCCAGTGAATACTCAAAGAGAATCTGATGAAGTACGTCTGCATCAGAATCACTCAGTTCAAATTGAAGGGCAATATCAGCGCTGGAGCCGACAACATTTAAATTTTGTAGATTGGGAGTTGAAGGACTTGAGGAAGGTATCGATTCATTCCCGAGAATAGCTTCCACAGACCTTTGCTTCACGGAGTTTCGTGCCAATCCACCTACGCGATAAAATCGATTGCGAAAAACCGCGCAACTGTGGTTCCTGTAACCCTGGTTGAGCTCCTGGACTCGTTGAGTAGAACCCTTTGTTAAATTCAGGCGATCAAGTGTTGAGATGACCTCTGCAAAAGGCGATTCACCCCCCAGTAGATAAACGCTGTTATCCACAACACTTGCACAAAAACCCACCCTGCCCCCCAGATTCCAGTCCTGGGCAACGATTGTTTGAGTCTCTGGATGATAAACAAATGCATTGGAGCTAAGTGTACCCAACCCTCCCAAAAAATAGACTTGATTGTTTACAAGGACGGCTTGAGCCGAGATTCTAGAATCAGGTGCGCTGGCAATCTCTTCCCATTGACCACTTGCAAAATCATAAGCGATCAGTGAAGTTAAAAAAATCGAGCCTGTTCCACCCAGACCTCCAAAAATATACAGCCTGGAGTCGTATACAATTGCACTGTGAAAGGCACGGGGAGTGGGTAAAGTAGCTATAACAGAAGCTTGTAAACTAACGGGATCAATCTCAACCAACTCAGACTTGAGATTCTGACTGGAATCCCTTCCTCCACTAAGATAGATCTTTTCCCCATAAGAATTGAGTTGGTGACCTTCAAGGGCAAAGAGACTGTTTGTAGTGCTTCGAAAACGCCCGTCACCGAGATTCAGAACGTCAAGCTTGTTGATCAATCCTGAATTTGACTCTCCCCCGAGAATGAAAAGCTCGGTACTCACAATCAGACTTGCATGTGAGGAACGTTCCAGGGGCATATCTTGCAGTCTAACTATGCTGTTTTTATGCTCAGCCTTGACGATGTAGGATCGGCCGCTTTGTAAAGTGTCAAACTCGGGATAAAACGGGTAGTTCGTGTTTCCGGAAGCCCGGGCAACTTCGAATCGATTACTTTGCTCATTCCAGGACCAGAGTAACGCGACTTCAGGATGATTCTCGAAGAATTCTGCGCTACTTTGTCCCTTGCCACTTACCCAGTGAAATCCGGGACTGTAGTACTGAGGAGCCTGAGCAGATACCGATGAATTTTGCGTTGTTGCATTCTGAGTATAGATCCAGGCACCATCGAAATTGACGATTCTGGTCAACTCCTCTACGCTGGCCTGACTCGAACTTAGTATCTCACTGCGCTTTTGAGAATTTCTAGTACTGAATTTCCATCGACTGCGATCATAAACCCAAAGGACTTCCACCTCAGGGTTTTGGTCAAAGTACTCGGAACTGGTTTGATTCATTCCAGCCAGAGATACAAGTTTCCAGTGGGCAGCCTCCAGCCATGGGACTGTAGAGAGAACAAGGAACACAAAGAGGCTGCAAAGACTATATTTTGTCATAAGAATTGAGGGACAGCATACCAGAACTACTATGCAGGAGTCAGTCTTGTATCCAAATTCCCGAAGTAATTCCACAGAAAAGTTGCTAAGATACCCTAAGATTGTTTAGTAGGGATATTCTAGGCAAAGTTTGAGCTACCTAATTCTTTTCGTCCTTGTTTTCATTTTTTCCCTGGGATCAGCCTGGTACCTGTTTCTCAGGAAAAAGCCCTCTCTTTCCAAGAAAGAAATCGAAGAACTGGTCACACAAATAGAACAGGATCACTATATGGTGAAGCACACCTGTGGAAAAATGACCCCTGTACGCAAGCGATTTGTGGTTTCTCAAAGCTTTGAATGCATCCATTGCAATAAGGTGGTGATTCCTAAAGAAGTGAGGTGTCCCCGGTGCAATTGTCTGGTGAAACTCAAGAATCACACTCCCCTGTTTCACAATCCTTTGACTTGCAAGGCCTGTAAAAAAAGATTCGAGCTTCCGGGTAGCATGCGACTCAATGAGAGTCGTGAGCAGAGCTAAGGAGAACTAGTTCGTAAGGACTGCCTTCAGGATAGAAGCACGATTCAAAAAAGGATTCACTTGATCCCAAACCGTATTAGCCTCTGAATTTTCAATCTCTTTGAGAAGAGAAGACTTGAGCTCAGCTTCTTCTGTTCCCTGGAGTTGGCCTAGAACTTTTACCAGTTCCCGCTTCATGGAACGATCGAGTTTCGCAACAATGGTTCCCTTCCACTGGCTGGCTTCCATGTCCAGAAAACCGTGAACAACGTCTCTGGAAACTCCTGCCTGTTCAAGACTCAGGAAGAAATCAGCTTCTGTATCCAGGTCGATGGCTTCCACGTAAGCCCTGGTACTGTCTGTCTGGGCTGCAAGTTCCCCTTCTACTCTTGTCAGAAGTAGATCCTTAAACCCCTTCTCTTTTTGAATGAAAGCCTGAAACTTTTTGAGAAGACTTGATCCACTGTCTACTGCCTTTAGTGCTATATAAGCCTTTTGATCATAGTCCCAGGTATAACGAACCTGTCGGTTTCGCAGAAATACATCCGTATTCACGTTCTGACCCCGAATGACCCATTTTTCACGGTCAAGATCAGAGGGCGTCATGATCAAACCATTGCTCAGGACACGAAATTCATCGCCTTTCTCACTGATTAGTTGCTGCCCGGACAATTGAACCTTGTCATTATCGCTGATAAAGATGACGATGAACCCGTTGTTATCCTTGATTCTTCCAATATTGTAAATTTTGTTCTCACCAATGTCCCACAGACCACGATAACCATCCAAATCAACAAAGTCGTAGCGAATATGGGCTTCCATATCAAAAGGCTCACCTTTGCCTTTCTCCACCTTCATCTGGACATATTCCCCATTCTTGTAGAGCTCGATATTTTCAAGATCCTCCACCAGATACATTCGATGATAAGGCTGCCCCAGTGACTCTCGCTTGTAAAAGTCATGAGATCGTTCTTTGGCTATACTTCGAGCCTGCTCCAAGTCGATCTTTCCTGCGAGAAAACTTGTAAAGGTCTGGATTGCTTTGAAAAGACGTTTCTCAACCAAACTTCTGCGAAGATTTTTCATCATGTCCGAACGTTCAAACTTGGTCGTACCCCAGCTCCCGATGAAACTTCCTATTCCACCGAACAGGGAGGCTATCATCACACCACCAACCATGGCAGGTAATCCACCACTAACCAACACTGCACCGGCAACAACCGAACCAAGATAAGCTCCAGTAAAGCCTGTCACCGCAGACACGACTTTCGTCAGAGGCTGTTTTCTCCAGCTATCCCACATGTCATTCAGGGCAAATTTTCTCTCGGTGAGCCAGTTTTTGATCTTACTCTCTGATCTTTGGTAGGTCAGACTATTGTATTGGGGACGCACAGTAATTTTGTTTCGATTTCCGCCAATCACTGCTGTGTCATTGTAGCCACGCGCACCTACAATGATGCTGTCAACGGCGAGTTGCGCTACCAATCCGTAAGCCAAACCAGAACCTACACTCTTCAAGAATCCTTTCAAGGTAAACTGGGTTCCCTCTCCAACACCTACCAGACCCAGCTTCTTCGCCAGGCTTTCACTTTGGTTTACATTGATTCCCATGCGAGTTGCCTTGAAAATCTTTTTCCCCAGGGTATCTGCCTTCACATCCAGTTTGTTCAGCATATAGCCAAAAAAGCTCTTTGACTTTAGGATCCGGTCATAAACCATGTCGAAACGGGCATTGAAAAATGAATAGAAGTGTCGACTCGCCATCGCTCCCATGTAATTGGGCAGCAAGCTGTGCGAAACCGTGTTGTTGTACTGCAGAGGATCCAGGGCCAGGATCTTGTCCTTCATGGTAGTCACATCCAGACCGTCATAGATTCCCATGGAAACCATCGTTCCAATCACTGTCATCAGGAAGAAGTTGGCCTCGGACTTCATGAAGGTCTTCACACCTGGCGCGGTTTTTTGAATCGCCTGTCGAATCTTCGAAGAGATTTGAAGTTTGTCCAAACTTTGATTTACAGACTGCAGTTGTTTGGGAGACATGGAGTTCACAACCTGCCTGGCAGTTTGCAGAGACTTCACCGCCTCCGGCTTCTTCATCTTGCCGAGCAATGACTCCTTTAAAAATTTTGCAGATTCAAAACCAAGAAAGGTTTGAACAATTCCGATTTCCCCATCGAGCACCCGAAGTCCAATCTGCTTGATTGGGCGCATAATTGTAGATTGCTCTACGCGCAGGGTTGGGTTCCCTTCGAATGTTTCTGTCTGGGAACTGTCAATGATTTCCTGGACTTGGTCCGGAGTCAGATTGGCTGCCTTGGACGAGAAGTTCCGAGTAACCCGGTTTCCCATGTCCGAAAACCAGCGGTACTCTTTCTTGGAGTTTTCAGGGCTGGAATCTTCGGCTGCGGTGGTCTCAAAGAGAGGAATGAATAGAGTTAAGGTGTACAAGAAGAGTGTCAACCACGCACTTTTTTTGTATATAACCATTTCTTCTTCCTTAAATTCCTACCAAGAACTACGCAAGAGCTGCTCCAAGGTTTCACAAATCGGAAAAAAAGGCTGACATTTGTCCATCCTGATTCAATTTTTTTGTCACTCTTTTCAATCTTGACACTTCATCGATTTCAGAACTACGCAAAAAGCCAAACTGAAATTCAGCAGCCAATTCACGGGATTTTTCAGTGCTTGGTTATTCTTGATTCAAGTTTTCGCAAGAGAATTTTCCTAACAATCAATCTCGATTCTATTGATGCTAACTCTTTCAGTGGTTTATGGAAAGCGCATCAAGTTTTCTGAGATTGCCTCAATTGGAATTCAAGCTGTGGAACCAAATGGCAGTTTTCACTGTCTTGATTGCAAGGTCCCTGAGAAAGCAGTTATACTTCAGGGTGATTATTAACCTTGGTTTTTAACCAGGCCGTGAAAACTGATTTTAACTGATTGGCAGCCTCATGAATCGAATGTTTCTTCTCATCAAAAAACTTGTGTATGTGCTTTCACTTGGTGTCTTTCTCATGTCCCCTGCAGCAGAGAAGGAGGAGCTTTTAACCCCCAAGGTAAAGGCTTTGCGAGAGTTGGTGGAAGTCATGATTCATCCCAGAATGGTCAAGAGTCTCAGACAGGAGTTTCTGGTGAAAATTCGCTCTGGATTAACCATGAGTAATCGAAGTATTTTTGAAGAGCTTCTTGCCGAGTCAGAATCAAGCAACAAAGGCAAGCTGATCAGTGAGTATGAGAAGATCGAGCGCAAGATGAACAAAGATCTGGTAACAGATTTTGATTCGAAAGTGGATATGCGCAAGATTCTCATCGAGATTCATGAAGAGATCTACAAGAATTCCTTTACCCGCTATGAGATAGAAAAGATTCTGGAGTTTATGAAGAGTCCCGTCGGTAAAAAGTACCTGCGTCTATCAAGAAAAATCACTGAGCAGATTCAGCAAAAAGCCGTTGAGCGACTTTACCCACTCGCAATGGACGTGAGTGCTACCAGCCAGGATGAGCTGAGAAAGTCTGTAATGCAGCTGTTTCAGGATGATGTCGACTCAGAGATGGAGTAAAAAACCATCCTCACAAAGCCCATCACTCTTTAGTGAGGTGACTTGAGTGATCGCAGTTGGCATGTTCCCCGGAATGACTGGATCGGCCACAGTGATCATGAGCTAGATCAGCTTTAGAGTCAGAGCTCGATTTTGCCCCTGCACGATCAAAGATAGTTCCGTAACGCTCTTCGAGTTCAATTCTTGTGGATTGTACACAGCCTCCTGCTGGAGGTCCTGTCACATGTTCCTTAGGATCCAGCCCTGCAAGAGTCTTCTCAAAACGTTGCTTTACAGGAGCTATACTGGCTCGCTGGTCGCTCGCTGCTTGGGCCAACTCCGGGGATAGGTCCGTCTTCAAATTGTAGTTACACCCACTCATCAGCTTGAAGCACTCCTGTTTCCCACAAAACGGACAGAAGACCGTGGGTGCTTCGTTCATGGAGTGGGAAAGCTCGAAGACCTTTTCACAGGCTTTGCATTTGTAATCATACAGAGGCATTCTTGGATCTCAGGAGTAGATTTGATCCAGTTCTCGAGCCAAAGCCATCGCATCCACCGGGATTGTATCCGGGTCTCTGGGAGTTGTACCCGAACCACAGGCGGCCATGAAACCACCCGGATGAAAAAACCATTCGTCTCCGTTGAACTGTTTGAGATAATCCTGCAGGCGTTGCTCATCCAGCCTCAAGTCATCCACCATGCGAATCATTCCAATTCCCATTTTGGGATCTCGGTACAAATAAATTTTGGGAACTTGTCTATTCTGCTCAGCAGCCATTTTACTTAAAACTGCCTGACCAAAGTCAGCAGCTGCCCTGGGGACAACTCCCAGACATACGCCTACACAACCGACCAAATGAAACTCACAAGACTGCAAAACCTCTTCACAAACCTTTTCCACCGCTAACTGGTGATCGTAAAGCACAGACAAAACTTCTTCCCCGTATTTGGAGTTAATAAATTCGTCCCCACCTTCGCTATACCTGGTCTTGTAGGCCGAAAAAAGATGAGTCAAACCCACTTTCTCAATTAATTCGTGTTTCGCACCCAAAATAGCCTTGGTCGCGCTTCCGGTGCTGTCATCTCCGTCTACCCATTTGCAAATAGGATCAACAGCCTTTCTACGAAGATCAGAAATGTCAGGCAGAAAGACTTCAATCACAAATCTCAGGGCAGAAGAAAAAGTACCATCCGCCTCTTGATAACCCTTCACCGCATGTTCATGAATGACGTCCAGACCAATTTCTCCCGCTTCACCGTCGATCTTGAGATCGTTGTTCGGTTGGAAATCAAAGGGCGCATCCACTTTGGCTACATGTCGAAGGAACCACTGGGTTGCCGCGTCATCAAGATGTGAGAATTGGTGAAACACCAATTTTGGAGCTTTGGAGATCTTCTCTTGCCACTCAATAGGATCAAAGTCTTCTGTCATTCCGCTCATACGTCAATCACTTCGTTTACTTCAGGAATTGCTTCTTTCAATCGCATTTCAATTCCCATCTTCAGAGTCATGGTAGAACTTGGGCAACCTGCACAAGCTCCCATCATTCTAAGATAAACGATCCCATCTTCAAAGCCCTTATAAACAATATCTCCACCATCCATGGCGACGGCTGGTCGAACTTCTTCATCAATGATCTTCTTGATCTGCTTCTCAACTTCACCCAATTCTGAGTCATCAGGCTCTTCCATTTTGGATTCATGAACTACAGGGTCTCCCGACTTGAGATGATCAGTAATGGTGTCAATGATGTCATCTTCGTAGCTGTTCCAGTCCTGACTGGTGCCCTTGGTGACTGTGATGAAATTCTTGCCCAGATACACCCCTTCTATATCCTTGATCATAAAGAGTTTCAAAGCCAAAGGAGATCTTTCCTGAGCTTCTTCCTGGCTGATAAAGTCGTAGGTTCGCTTCCCCAACTCCTGATTTACGAGAAACTTCAAAGTGTTCGGATTGGGTGTTATTTCGGAATATACATTGATTTCTGAACTCATAATTACTCCTGTGAATATTTGGATTGTGATTTTAAATCATTGGCTGGATGAAAATCAGAAATATAAATTGATGACATAGTCCAGCAAAAGGATACTCATTCATATTGTACTAAAGTGGAGCTTCTGTTTCTGCATTCAAGACTTACGCGTCCCATTCTGAAGCACTCTTTTTGGATTCCTACGGCTCAACTTCAGGTTCTCACTGTTCCAATTTTTTTGAGAGTAAGCCAACAACTCTAGTATGTAATCCTTGCGATCAATCGCATTAATCAAGAAGGTCAATTTTGCGATCAAGCACTGTAATCAAGAAGGCTCCCGATGAGATCAAGCACATAAATCAGGAAGTCCCCCTTTTGCCATCAAGCTCATAAATCAGGAAGACCCACTTTGCGATCTATCACATAATTCGAGTAGGTCCCCTTTCAGTTCTCGTTATACATATTATTCACTATTTCATTCACTATTGTTGAACTTCAATCACCTTGATCAGATTTTTTGAGCTTTTTTGGAATCGAACAACAAGAACTTATCCGAATCAGATTTGAACGGGAGGAATTATGAACACAAAGATAGTATTCAAAACTGTTTCCATGACCTTGGTCAGCTGTACACTGGTAAGTGCCTATGAGACATCCCAAACAGGCATGGCACGCCTCAACAGAATCCGAAGCACTTTGGCGCAGATTACTCAGCGTGTCAAAGAGAAGCAAAGTCAGCCTGAGCAATACTCTTCCAGCTCTTATGATCGTGCTTATTCCACCCCTCAAAACTCAAGAGCTCAAATGAACAATGTCTCTGACCAGAGCTATAATCAATCTTACACAGAAGGCCCCAAATACCAAAGTACCGCTCCCTTGTCTTCACAGGATGGCAAAGCCTGGTCCTCCTCTGCTACCCAAAATAGCAGAGCCTCTGTCTCTTCCAACCCTTTCTACGATGCACCAGTCTCTGCCTCCACACATGTGAGATCTGGCGAAAGCCTTCCTGCTCAAGTTCATCCAGCGCAAGCTGCGAAGAATAGAGTTCCTGCCATGCATACACCAAGTTCACACTCAAACTCTGGTAATCGTGAATCAAATACTGCTCAGGTAAAACCTATGCAGCAGGCCTACGCTCCACAAGCATCCGTTGCAAGTCCCTCCAAAGCACATTCAAGACCTGCGCAAAGTCATGACTCCGGTAGCGAAAAAGTGAACACAGTGATCAATACCAAGGTGATTGACCGTCTCGACAAATGCCAAACCATTGCGCCCTACCTGGATGCAAAAGGTGAAAAGGGTGAAAAAGCACAGTCGCTTTACGAGCGATTTTGCTTTGATTTGGTAGAAGATCTGGCACTCGTTCACAATCTGGACAGCTTCTACGCAGTCCACGGGAAGTTCCTTGCTAACAAAGGTAGACATGTGGATGCGAATCGCTACTTTACGCGGCTCTATCAATTATTTCCGGAACAATTAGAGTCCAATCTTCTCTATATTCGAAATCTTAATGATTTGGGACAGAACAAGATGGCCAGTGAAATGCTTGGTTTCATTCAGAGTCAATTCGCTACTCGCTCCCTTAGTCAGGAGGAACATACAAAGCTCACTGAACTTGCTCACTTCGTTGACATGTCACGCCAGAGTCCGTAAAAAGTCAGTTTGATCAAAAACAGAATCCCGGCTGAATCTTCAAAGGAACACCGGCAAGGCTCCAACTAGTAAACTTCAATGAAAAGACTGACCTGAAAGATACACTCGCCCTCTCTTTGAAGCTCTACATTGCCGTTTTTCACTTCTACTTTCTTGGAATCGATCTCACCTCGGTAAAGCAAGATACTCTCACCCATATCAATGGACGAGCGTCCCTGTAGCTTTCGAAAAATATTCTCCACATTGTCTTCGAGCAAGACAGTCTCACCATGTTCGAGCGAAACATCCACGCCTTAAATGATTTTTGCAGTGAGCTCCAGACCCCCCACAGATTTTTTTGCCTCTTTGGATTCAAAAAATAATGAGAATTCTAAACAAGGATTGGTTCATAAGTCGCGATTCAAGCAGTCTTCAAGCAGCTTTTCAAGAATCTGTAAAATAGCGCTATTGCAATGTCTGCAATCCCTAACACAGCCAACAAACATTGAAACATAAAAAGGTAAAATAACAGGGACATCAGTTGGCTCATCGTTCGATTGTGGGAACTCTCCAGCCTTCCATAGTCTTTTTGGTTGAGCTCTTTAATGAACTCAGGCACAGGATTGGGACCATTCCATTCACCTGGAAAGCTCCCGTGATTGATGCACCACACATTCATGTGCTCATCTGCTCTGTAATTGCTCCCCTTGGTAAATGTTCCATCCATACCAGGGTCAGAAGGAGGAGACTGCAAATACTTGTTTTTGACGAGTGTCTCCACCGACAGACTAGCCAATTGCTCACCAGTCGCCTGAGTATCTATTTTATACATCTCAAGGGCAGCCTGAAAACTCTTCAACTGAGACAAACAGACACGCTTGACCCCACGCCCTCCAGTTTGCCGAAAATTGGGTACAATAACTGAAAGCAAAGCCAGTAAAAATCCAAAACCAAAAGCCGCAATCAGATACTTTTTCAACGCAATTTCAGGAGACTTCAATCCATGAAAACAAAGCCGCAACCCTCTTCCCGACAGGTAGCACAAAAGCCCGTAAACCAAGGCAGCCAATAACAACATCAAAACAGACATCATCAATCCCAGCTTAAGTCTTGTTCACTGCTCTTTGCAAGAAACTCAACATGACTTTTCGATGATCAGCATGACTCAGTTGTAGACTCCAACTTGCCTTAACCAAGTTTTACTAACAATCTCGGTAATACCTGATTTCTGAAAATTCATAAGTCCGAGAAAGCAACATTTCTTCTGTAAAAGTTAGTCATCATTTTCCAGTTCCGCATCTTTTGTTTAGTCACTACATTTGTAAGTATACTTTTCCAGTCTCCCAGTATTCCGACAGCTCCATTGCT
>Ga0181593_10000659_pt1 | contig 30393 bp, 28 predicted proteins | sample 071ome_19_FD_133756 | JGI IMG/M metagenome (GOLD analysis project Ga0181593, IMG submission 133756) | Coastal salt marsh microbial communities from the Groves Creek Marsh, Skidaway Island, Georgia - 071413AT metaG (megahit assembly) | ecosystem: Environmental > Aquatic > Marine > Intertidal...
CTTGTCAGTCACATCGGCACGTACCAGCATTACCTGAGCCCCCAATTTTAGCAAAGATTCCCTCGCCTCTTCGGCCACCTCTCGATTCCCAAAATAATTAAGAGCAACTTTTGCCCCGGCACTGGCAAAACTTTCAGCAATACCCAATCCCAAACCGCGGGTACTTCCTGTTATGAGGGCAACTCGATTAGATAAGGAAAAGCTCATATGCAAACAGGTCTAGATCGGACGGTTTGTTATATCAAACCTATTTGATATATCAATTTGTGCCCACCCTTTGTCGATTTATGACTTCTGGTTAACCGAGGTATGGAAAGGCGGGAACTCCAGAAACTCCAAGACCATCAATCACAAAAACTTTACCTGCGTCTTTTTCAGTGATTGTTTTATGAATACCAGTCGTAACAAACAACCGGTCTAAATTCTTTCCACCAAATGCACAGGCGGTAGTTTCCAAACAAGGCAGATCAACTTTCTGTAAGAGTTCTCCAGTCTCAGGGTTTACTTTGACTACAGCACCACCATGGCACAGAACCACCCAGAGCATACCTTTTTCATCGATGGTCATTCCGTCCGGTGAGCCCTCCATATTGAAATCTCTGAAATCAACCGCTAGTCTCGACCCTCCCAGTTTTCCGGTTCGGTCATCGTACTCGTAGGCGACCACTTTCCGGGTGGGAGTATCAATGTAATACATCTCAGTTTTGGAAGCATTCCAACAGATCCCATTTGAATTAGTCACTCCGCTAACCTGTAAGGTAAGCAAGCCCGAATGATCCAATTGATAAAGGTTAGCATCTCCCTCTTTTTTTACGGTACTGATTGTACCTGCCCAGAAACGACCACTCGGATCACACTTGCCATCATTGAAACGATTATCTGGTCTTTTCGTTGCTTCTGGGTCAGCCAGATTTGTTTTTTGGTCGTTGGAGGGATTAAACCGATAGATACCTGAATCTCCGGCACAGATTAAATCTTTGCCATGGGTAGGAACGACCGTACCAATTCTTTCGCCCATCTCCCAAATTTCTTCCACTTGGGTTTCAAGATTTAAACGGATTAATGAGTGACCCTCGATATCGACATAAAGCAAATGATCATTCCAATAGATGGGGCCTTCTCCCCACTTGGAAGAGCGGCTTCCGATTGTGCTTAATTTTAAATCATTCATGAAACTAAAAACGAGAAATTATTTTACTTCCCAGAAAGATCTTCATCTTAAATGTAATAGGGTGAGTCATCAGGATTTACTCAGTTCGTAGGTATCTTTACCGTCCTTAACAGTCCATCCAGCCTGTTCGATCTTATCGCGGAAAAGATCAGCTGCTGCCCAGTCCTTGGATTGTTTTGCTTGCCATCGTTCTTTCGCCCATGCGACCACTTCTTTGGGGACATCATCCTTTATCTTTTGCTTTAATCTGAAGCCGAATAGATCTAAAACAGCACGAAATCCGCAATGCAGAGATTTTTTTGCTTCTTCAGTTTGCTGGTACTCCCCTTTTTCCCAGGACTCTGAAATCTCCCGAATCAATCCAAACAATTTTCCCAGTGCATCAGCCGTATTGAGGTCATTTAAGATCGCATCCTGAACTGACTGAAAAGGCCCAAATTCATTAGCTAAATCGATCCGATTTTCCTCATCCTCAAATTCTATTCGCGAGGCAAAATCAGAAATCTTTTTCAACGCTTTGCTGGCAGCCTTAAGGGAATCGAAAGTAAAATTAAGGGGTTGGCGATAGCTTCCCGATAGTAGTACATACCTTACCTCCTCTGCAGTGTGTCCACGCTCACGAATATCATCCAGTGTGTAAAGATTCCCTAGGGATTTACTCATTTTGGTTCCCTCCACCATGAGGTGGGCTATATGGAACCAATGCCTCGCAAAAGTTTTACAAGTCACCGCTTCGACCTGAGCAATTTCATTTTCATGATGCGGAAACACCAAATCCACTCCCCCTGAGTGCAGATCAAAACTCTCGCCAAGGTGCTTTAAACAAATCGCACTACATTCAATGTGCCAACCTGGCCTGCCCTGCCCCCAGGGAGACTCCCAGTAATTTTCGCCGTCCTCGGGCCTTCTCGCTTTCCAAAGAGCGAAATCTGCTGCTGAATCACGATCATACTCATCCGAACTATTTCTATCCGCACTGGAAGTGGTAATCTGACGATCTGCCAACCTGGATAAAGATCCATAGTCCTCAAAAGCATCCACCTTGAAGTAAACAGATTTATCTGGTGCCTGATAGGCCTTACCTCTCTCAATTAAGCGTTCAATTAAAGCAATTTGTTCAGGCACATGACCGACTGCAGATGGCTGAATGTGGGGTCTCAGTAAATTTAGCTCACCACAATCATGCTCAAAGCGTTTTGTCCACCTATCAGTGAACTCACTAAGACTCACGCCTTCTGCCTGAGATTCCCGAATGGTTTTGTCGTCAACATCAGTAAGATTACGGGCATGATAAGTTTTCACGCAACTTGTCTCTAGGGTTCGGCGAAACACATCCTGTAATACAAAGGTCCTGAAATTACCCACATGGGCAGGGCCATACACCGTTGGACCACAGCAGTAAAAACGAACAGAATCACCATCCATCGCAAAAACATCCCGCACTTCGCGGGACATGGTATCATACAGTCGCAGAGCCATCAAAGTGCCCCCAATTTAGGATTCTGAAATTTGGATCGGTTTGATGTCCCACTTTGGATTTTGGCCTAGAAAACGGCATGGATTGTTGTGGAAGATTTCCACAGCTTCCTGCAAAGAATGACCACGTTTCCGGAAATCTACTATGCACTCCTGCAAGGTAAAAGGGTCGCTCGGCCCCCAATCCGCCGAAGAATTAACCAGTAAACGCTCCGTAGAATATTTTTCCAAAATGTCCACAGCTCGGCGGGGACTGCATTTGGTGACAGGATAAAGAGTCATGCCCGCCCAGTAACCGGCATCCAACACCCATTCGATCGTTTGTTCCTCAACATGATCGATCCATATTTTATCTGGATTAACATCCATCCCAGCCAACACTTCAAGCACGGTCTTGGTGCCATGGGCTTTGTCAGAAAGGTGCGGGGTATGAATCAGCACAAGTTGATCATGCTTCATCGCCAGATCCACATGTGCTTCCAATCCGGCAATTTCATTAGGAGTGGATTTGTGCAATCCAGTCTCACCAACACCAAGGCAATTTGCTTTATCGAGAAATTCAGGCATTTGTCGAAGAACTTCGTTGGTTAATTCAACATTTTCTGCCTCCTTGGGATTAACCGCTACCCAGCAAAAATGACGGATTCCAAATTCCGCTGCCCGGGTAGGCTCGAACTCAGAAATTTGAGCAAAATAATCGATAAAAGTTTCTGGATGGCGCCGGTCAAATCCTGCCCAGAATGCAGGTTCGCATACCGCAACAACTCCGGACATTGCCATGCGTTCATAATCTTGTGCAGTCCTTGCAATAGCATGATAATGTGGCTGTATGATTTGCATGAGTTAAAACGCGATTAGTTAATTTTAGAAAAATGCTCGAGGAGTTGCTCGGCACGATTTACCTTGGGATGATCAGGTTGAGCGAGCAGGCTCATCGCTTCCCTGAGAATTTGTAACTTCTTTTCATCATCCGCTTTTTGCCCATCTCTTAGAACTGCCTGATCGTAACGGTCCAATAAAGCAGCAACTTCAAGAAGATCCCTACGGGCTTCCAAATAATAGGTATCTAAAATTTCTTCGGGGCTAAGCATGATGATGGGTAGGAATGTTAGAGGTAAAAAATCTCAGGAGTTAGGAATGAGAGATGAGTGGTGGTGAAGAATTTTGGGATCACCTTTTTCATCAACCAAAAAGGAGTAGCGGGCAGGAAAAAGCTGCTTATTTTCACCCTCACCGTGAAAGAAGCTGTAGGTACCCGTATAAAGATAGCATCGATCAGCAGTCTTCTGTCTGAGTGCTCCCGCTTCATCGAATTGCACACCAGCTCCAGGCCGTGCAGTAAATCCTTCAAAGTAGCCACGAATGCCATCAAGGCTATCAATAGGACTGGATGCAAAGGTGGCAAGCAAACGGGCATCTTCCGCATAAAGTGAGCACACGGAATCCACATTTCCAGCATTTACAAACTCATTCCAAATTTCAGGCAGGTTTTTCATAAAAATTGTCATGTATTTATAAGGAAGACCTAACTTCCACTCAACCCCATTAGGAACCAAGCCTAATATTTCTTGATATCAAACAACCTTCTCAGCCCATACTTCAGGCTTGAATCCTTGGAGAACAAAATCTTTCGCAATCAGAACAGGCCGCTTCACTAGATTGCCATTTTGGCTTAGAAATTCAAATAGTTGAGCTTCGGACATACCTGGCAAAGTATTCTTCACCGCAGGGTCACGGTAATCCTTACTAGAAGTATTCAAAAGTTTTTTTCTCTCCCCTGCATGTGAGTCGAGTAATCTCTGCAATTCTTTGGCACTTGGAGGAATTCCACGAATGGGAATGCATTCGAAATCTAGGTTTCTTTCAGACAGCCACTTTCTTGCTTTGATACAGGATGAACATTTTTCGTACTCGTAAAATTTGAATTTCATTGGATTAAGACTAACAAATTCTTAGTGTGACTTTTTATTTCTACCAAACCTCTCGATGATCTCTACTAAGTCAATGTTACAACGCTTCTATCCAGCTATTTTGGCTATTTTGGCAGGCGTTTCTTGCTCCAGATCAGATCAACCACAACCAAAAGTTTCTCAAACCAATCAGCCAACAATGCAAGTTTTGCAAAAAACACTCAAAAACGGACTCACTGTTTATCTTAGCCCCAATGCCGAGGAACCCAGGTTTAATGCTGAAATTGTGGTTCGAGCAGGAAGCAAACACGATCCCGAAACCAACACAGGACTGGCTCATTATTTGGAGCATTTGCTTTTTAAAGGTACCAGGTCTTTTGGCACTGAGGATTTTTCCAAAGAGGAGCCTTTACTCCAGCAGATAAGCAATCTCTACGAAAAAAGATCAAAAGAGACCAACGACACCAAACGAGCGGAAATCTATGGGGAAATTAACAAGCTTTCCACTGAGGCGGCGAGATGGGCAATCCCTAATGAAATGGATCGTGCTTACAGCGATATGGGGGCGAAAGGTTTAAATGCTCACACCTGGCATGAGGAGACGGTCTACAAGATTGACCTTCCATCCAACCGTTTGGAGCACTGGGCAAAGATCGAAAGCGAGCGTTTTGCCCAGCCTGTTTTCAGACTCTTTCACACCGAGTTGGAAACCGTTTACGAAGAAAAAAACCGGGCAATAGACAATAAACACCGGCTCATCTACCGGGCAGTAAATGATCTTCTTTTCAAGCATCATCCCTACGGTCAGCAATCCACCTTGGGAACGGTTGAACACCTGAAGAACCCCTCGATCTATGCAATCGAAGAATTTTATGCCAAACATTATGTCCCCGAAAATATGGCAATTTGTATCTCTGGTGATATCGATCCCGACTCTGCTTTTCCAATCATCGAAAAATATTTTGGGAAATGGAAAAATCCTCAGCCCCTCAGAACAGAACCAAAATGGCACGAGGCGCCACTGCAGGGTCGCGAGTTTGTTCAGGTTGAATACCTAGGGGAGGAACAAGTCGTGTTGGCTTTTCGAACGGCACCACGCCATCACCAGGACTACGCTGCTTTACGACTGGTGGATATGATTCTGGATAATTCTGTCGCAGGCCTTGTTAACTTGGACCTTGTGGAAAAACAACGGGTCCGTGCAGCAGGATGCTATCCCCAGAATCTTAACGATTATGGCGCTCACTATCTGTATGGAATCCCAAAGGATGGTCAGAGTCTTGAAGAAGTGGAAAAACTACTGCTTGAACAAATCGAAAGAGTGAAGCAGGGAGACTTTGAGGATTGGATTCTCGATGCGGTTATCAATGATTTTAAGAAAAGGGAAAAAGAAAATTTTGAAAAAAATGACAAGCGGGTAGAACTCATGCGCGATACATTCCTCGCTTTTGTTGACTGGGAAACCACCGTCAGCGAGATCGCTGAAATGGAAAAGGTGTCCAAAGAAGACATCATCACAATAGCCAATAAATATTACCGGGCAAATTATGTGTGCGGCTTTCGAATTGATGCCCAGCATGATCTACCATCCATAGAAAAACCATCCATTGACCCGCTCAACATTGATCCCAGTAAAGAATCCGCCTTTATGTCAGAAGTAGAGGGTATCCCCTTCGATCCTCTTTCTCCCAAATTCATAAAATCTGGGGAAGATTATACGGTACATGATATCGAAGCCGGCATGCGACTCGTTCATGTTTTTAATCCGCTCAACGACTTGTTTAACCTAGAAGTTCGTATGGAGATGGGCTTTGATCATCAACCTTTACTTTCCTTTGCCAAACGGATGCTTGATCGTGCAGGAGCGGGAAATTTAAATTCGGAAGAACTAAAGATCGAATGGTATAAATTGGGAACCGACTTTGGTTTTGGGGTTCATGAGCAATTTTCAAATTTCTCGCTCAATGGATTGGATGAGAATTTCCTTCCCTCCATTAAACTTGCACAGAGCCATTTGCTTTCGCCCAATTCAACTGATGAAATTTGGAATTTAACCAAACAAATTATCTTATCAGAGCGAGATGATGAGCAGAAGGACCCAAATTCTTTGACCCATGCTTTGGCGCACTACCACCGCTATGGCGAAAAATCCCGCTACCTAAAAAGGTCCTCGGATTCAGACCTTGATGCTTCATCCGTCGCAAGATTATCGGGAATAGTTACTCAAATGGTAAGTTCCCCCCGCACAATTCTGTACTTTGGGCCAAAATCCCCAGATGCAGTTTTGGGATTGCTCAGTGATACCTTTGTACTTTCCAAGCCGAGTCACTCCCCTACAGAAACTCCTTATGACAGATCTCTCGATCCTGATAAAGATCAGGTCTTTTTCCTTCACAAAGAAATGGCTCAGTCACAGGTAAGATTAGAATTTTCTTCTGGCTTACTTAATGAGGCCCTGACCCCCTCCGTTCAGCTTTTTAATGAATACTTTGGTGGAGGAATGGCAGGTCTTGTTTTTCAGGAACTTCGAGAAGCCCGGGCACTTGCCTACTCCGCATGGGCTCGTTTTTTTACCCCTGCCCGCCCAAATGAAGAAAACATTCTCGTTGGATCGATCGGCTGCCAAGCAGACAAAACTCTAGACGCAGTCTCGGCCTTTATTGGCTTATTGAAAGAGATGCCATTGAGTGAAACCCGCTGGAAATCAGCACACACCTCAATCCTAAGTAACTACCGAACGAATCCCATTGTTTCCCGGTCCGTACCAGGTTTTGTTTACAGTGTGGAAAAACTTGGCTTGAAGGTGGATCCGAGGGAAACTCGATACCAAAAATTAATTGAGTCCAAGATCGATAATTTTAGTAGTTTCTATGAAAAACAAATTAAAACTCGGCCTATATTAATTTCAATTGTGGGGGATTCTTCCAAAATTGATATGAATAAGTTGAGCAAATTTGGAAAATTAACAGAAGTAGAACCAGTAAACCTATTTAATCGCTAGCTGGGCTTTCTTGTGCCCCTCTGGTATTTGCAGGTATACCCGAGTCCGATACGGGGGCGGTGCGATCAACTTGGTCCCTTTCTTCTGGTATTCCTTGGTTCTTGGGGTGCGTTTGTATTTCATCTACAACTTGATCTTGGGTAGGTGCTTCCACTTGCTGCAATCCTGTTTGCTCAAGATTCAATTCCGGCAAATCCATAACCCTTCTGAAAAAATTGAAGACTTTTAGACTCTCAAGCTTTTTCTCTCCTTGATCATGCAATCTTAAGGTCAATTGCTCAGACTTTCCAGTTTGCAATTCAGTCATGGTGCAACGGCAACTGGGTTTCACCCCTGTGTCCGAAAACTCCACAACATCGATCCTTCCCATCGGAAAACATTCGCCTGTATCGCCAGAAGTTTCCATGTAAAGCGACACTCGCCTTTTCTCAAAATTAAACAATCGCAGGCTTCTAACCTGAACAGGTTCAGTACCTCGAAGCATGGAGGTTATTCCTTGCCTGAGACTGTTGATAATTTCGATAGCACGGTTCATAAGAGGGGTGATAATCTTCAAATTCTAACCAGATTCGCAACCGCATTTTTAACTTTCTTTTCACACGTTCTATTTTTTATTTTCCAAGAACCATAAGATCTCTCCCTTCATCGAAACCATATCAGAATTGACGATTTTTAGCCGCTACGCTAAATATCTTACCTTTTATTGCGGGTCGGTAGCTCAATCGGTAGAGCAGTGGCCTTTTAAGCCATTGGTTCCGGGTTCGAGTCCCGGCCGGCCTACCAAGTCTAAATTAAAAAAGACTCCCCGCTTTTATCGGATTAGCCTCTTTGCATCAGGCTGTTAAACTCCTGACCTCTTGCCAATTTACTTTGCCAGTAGGAAGAAGAGGAATTGATTCCAATAACTTTATTTTTTGAGGCAACCACAGATTGGGAAGGCCTTCACGCCTAAGTGCTTTTTTTAAATCCTGGAGGTTGACATCTAGGGTAGTTACAAGAATCAGTTCCTCTCCTTTTTGCACATTTTCTCGTGCCGATATCACAATTTGTAAATCTTCATCTGGGCATAATCCTAAGATCTTGTGGATTGCTTCTTCCACTTTTTGATGAGGAACCATCTCGCCACCGATTTTGGAAAACCTGGATACCCTACCTTCAATCCACAAAAAGCCATCCTCGTCGATTCTCCCAAGATCTCCGGTTTTATACCAACCTTCAGAATCCAAGACCTCTGATGTTTCTTCCTTATCATTCCAATAACCTTTAAAAATATTTTCGCCACGAAAATAAAGGATTCCCCCATCCGTTAAATTTGTTTCATTACCAGTATCGACAGCTCGGCTTTTGCAAGATATTCCTTTGAGTAATCTTCCCACGGATCCATTTCTTTTACCTTTGCCTGGAAGATTGAATGAAACGGCAGGAGATGCCTCGGTTAGGCCATATCCTTCCAAATAATCGCAATTTGCTTCTTTTTCCCATCTTGAGCGAAATTCTTCGGGACTTTTTTCTGCTCCTGCTACAACATAGCGGATGCTGGATAATTCCCCACTTTTCGCTCTCTTCAAATACCCACGAAGAAAAGTAGGTGTGCCTAAAAGAATTTTGATTTTTTCTTTTTGAATGACTTTAAGGTTCATTTTGTGGTCAAGCGGATTGGGCGTACATACAAGAGGTAACCCTCGGAGAACTGAAAAAATCATGCCAACGGTAAACCCAAAACTATGGAAAAGGGGAAGGTTAACCAAAACATTTGGTTGATCTTCAAACAACTCGAGATCAAAAAGCTGCCAGCAGTTCTGGAGAATATTCTTGTGAGTAAGCATAACCCCCTTAGGCATTCCAGAACTACCACTAGTGAATAAAATCGTGGCTAGCTCATCCTTGCCTTTCTTAGACACCTGATATTCCTGAATGATCTCTCGGGGAAAGATTTTCGCTTTTAAAATTTTATAGAGAATTAAAAGCGGCTTCTTTGCAGAAATTAAAAAATACTCATCGACCAAAAAAATATCCTCGGGCCAAGGAAAATCAGGAAACTTTTGGACCATTTTGGATGCAGTAAGAATGGTGGAAATTTCAGTTGAGCTTAAGAGATACCTGTTAATCTCAGATCCAAGAGTGAAATTTAAATTCACTGGCACCCGCCCACTTAGAATCAATGCAATATTAGCAACGAATCCACCAATTCCAGGGGGCAGAATAACACCTACTTGTTTATCTGCTTTTTTCTCGTTCAGAATTTTTACAAGGCCAAGGGATAAAGCAAGAACCACTCCACGGGTAAAAGTCCGAGGCACCGAAAGTCCGTAATCCACTAGTAAAGGGCTAAATGGCCACTTTCTCAACGAATGAAAAATTTCTAATCCTAGTTGATTCACTAAAGTTCAATTTACTAAAATCCCAGCATACAAGGAAAGCTTTGCCGTTGCCAAGAACGGAGAAGAAACGCATTTTTGTTCTTTCCGGGAGTGTTTATCGTTCCTAATCAGCAAGACATATCATTTCTATCCCCCTATTTAGTAATTCATCAACATGGACAATCAGCATGTACTGATCTATGACACCACTTTACGAGATGGTTCTCAGGCGGAAGGCGTATCCTTCACCGTGGCTTCCAAGCTTCGGGTAGCCCAAAAGCTTGATCAATTTGGAGTAGATTACATTGAAGGCGGTTGGCCGGGAAGTAATCCTCGAGACATGGCTTTTTTTGAACAAGCCAAAGACTTAAACTTAAAGCATGCCAAAGTAGCCGCATTCGGTTCAACCCGTCGTGCGAATACCCCAGTTGAAGATGATGCTCAGGTAAAATTGTTGCTTGAAGCGAATACTCCAGTGGTGACCATTTTCGGGAAATCTTGGCTTCTTCATGTAACTGATGTTTTACGGACTACCCCCGAAGAAAATGTCCAAATGATTGAAGATACGGTCAGGTATCTGAAGGAACAGGGGAAGGAAGTTATCTATGACGCTGAACACTTTTTTGACGGATACACTGATAACCCAGATTATGCTCTTTCCACCCTCGAAGGTGCTCAACGCGGAGGTGCTGATTTTCTCACCCTTTGTGAGACTAATGGAGGAAAACTCGTAACTCCTTTTCACCAGATTAGCCAAACTGTTGTCGGTCATTTTCCTGATACCAAAATTGGGGTGCATTGTCACAATGATGCCGGTGTTGGAGTAGCAGTTAGCCTAGCTGGAGTGGAAGCGGGTGCTGTAATGGTTCAAGGCACTATGAATGGGTATGGTGAGCGCAATGGAAATGCCAACCTGACCACCATTATTCCCAATCTTGAATTAAAGATGGAACGATCCACCAATTGTGGTAAAAATCTGTCCAAGTTGCGCGACCTTTCTCTTTTCATTGATGACTCAACTAACCTGAGACCAGACATTCGGGCACCATATGTGGGTGCAGCATCATTTGCCCATAAAGGTGGAGTCCATGCGGATGCCGCATCCAAATCAACCCGCAGTTATGAGCATATCGATCCAGCAACCGTTGGAAACCGGACAAGAGTACTGGTATCCGACATGTCTGGCCGAAGCAGTATCATGCTAAAGGCCAAGGAAATGGGAATGGAGGTGGATGGAAGGTCTCCCGAAATGAAATCCTTTCTCGAAGAATTAAAATCTCTAGAATTCAAAGGATATGAATTTGAGTCTGCGGATGCCTCCTTTGATTTGCTACTTCGCCGCTTTCTAAGAGGTGAGGATCTTGCTTTTGAGGTGTTGCGTTTTCATGTTGGAGTAGAAGGCTTGAGCCAGGAAGATGGAGTAACCTCGGAAGCTACAGTCAAACTGAAGGTCAAAAATGAGGTCAGGCATGTGGTAGCTGAGGGCAATGGACCGGTCTCCGCCCTCGACCATGCTCTACGCAGAGCGTTGGAAAAAGACTTCCCCTTTATTTCCGAAGTTGCGTTAGTTGACTTCAAAGTGCGCATTCTGGAAAGTAATCAAGGAACCAATGCAATCACCCGTGTACATGTGGAGTCAACCGATGGGAAAACAACCTGGGGAACAGTGGGAGTAAGTGATAATGTGATCACTGCAAGTTGGGAAGCTTTGGTTGATTCAGTGACTTACAAGATTCTTTTGGAGTCAGAGTCCCAGTCGTAAGTTTTTACCCGGAGTCCGGTTGGTTTCCACACGGATTGATTTGTCTCACGGAAACCAATTTCCACGGGGATCCCAAGATTGGCAGCCAAGTGACCAGGACCTGAATCATTACCCAAGAATTTATCGGCTAGTAACACCATTTTATCGCGAAGGTCTTGAAGATCCATTGAGTTAAGGACTTCAATCCTAAGGGATTTAAATAACTCACTTTCTTTAAAGATGTTCAATAATTTGAAGTCTGCTTCTCCAAAAGAAAAAATTACTTTCCGGTCTTTCCTCGATTCCAGCCATTGATTTGCAGTATCTTGATAATAAGAAAGTGGTAGGTTTTTAAATTTCCCTCCACTGCCAGGATGAACCCAAAGAGTTTGGTCCCCTCCCCTCCAACAATTCCCAAGATAGGATTTTTTGTCCCATTCACTAGCTATATTCCAACCAAGTGAATCTATTGCTTGTTGAATAAAATGTCCGCCTTTTCCCGGTCTTGGATCTAAGGCAAATGTTTTTGAAGCACCTGCTGCTTTTGCCTGCTTTTGCCAACCTAAATCCTGCCAAAAGGAAATCACGAGGGAAGATTTTGAGAGATTAGAAAAAAGATCTGTATTTTCATCGATATCACCCTTTTCCAGCCAATCCCAATTCTTATCAAGAAGGCAAAAGTAGTTTGCTCTCGCCCAGAGTTTAATGTGAGACCCATAAGCGCGGGCAGCTTCTAAAAGTGGCAATGTGAGCAAGAAGTCGCCAAGTGCACCGCCCCTGTAAAAAACAATTGGTCCGGTCATTGCCTTGGTAAAATATTTACCCGATCGCTTGGGAAAGTTTGTTTTGGATAAACGCTTTTATACTAGTGGCATCCACCCCTACTTCATGCTTCACGGGTTGTTGATCCAACAATGATTCGAGCACAGGAGATGTTGGGCGTTCCATTCCTGAATCAGAAAAAACATCAGGAAATTTTGCGGGATGAGCGGTGGCAAGAATTACGGAATGTTTATTTTTGTCCAAGTCTTTGAAGGCACAGGCGGTATGAGGATCCACTACATATGAATATTCCTGGCATACCTTTTGAATAATTTGCGGAATTTCTTCATCTGTTGAAGAAGTGCTGGAAAACTCCGGGATATCGAATTGCTCAAATGCATATTTCCCTTTTTCTCGAAAACTCTGCATTACCTCACATACTCGTTCGGTATTGCCATCCAAAAAATAGAAAAGCAACCGCTCGAAATTAGAGGCGATCTGAATATCCATCGAAGGAGCCAAACTGGGTGACACCGAAGCTAATTCATATTGACCACTTGCAAACAACCGGTGCAAAACATCATTCTGGTTGGTAGCCACCCGGAAACCTCCCATAGGTATTCCCATTTTGGTCAGCAGCCATCCGGCAAACACATTGCCAAAGTTTCCCGTGGGCACCACGAACTCAGTTATTTCCCGCTTACTTTTTTCCAGCTTTAACCACGCATATAAATAATAAACGGACTGAGCGAGAATTCTGGCAAGGTTAATGGAATTAACTGCGGATAAACCAACTTCCATAGAAAACTCAGCATCTCCAAAAAGTTCTTTTACCGTATTCTGAGCATCGTCAAAAGTTCCCTCAATCGCAATGGGATAAACATTGGAAGCACCTGTGCATGTCATCTGTCTCTCCTGCAAAGGAGAAACTTTTCCATTGGGATAAAGAATAAATACCTCCAAACCAGATTTCCCCAATAATCCAGAAATTGCCGCAGCTCCAGTGTCCCCGGAAGTGGCACCCAGTATACAAAGCTTTTGTCCCGTCCGCTTGATTTGTAATTCGTAAAGATTCCCAAGGAATTGTAATGCGAAATCCTTAAAAGCCAATGTGGGGCCATGAAAGAGTTCCAATACCTGCCAATGATCATTTAACCGAACAAGCGGAGCAATATCGGCATGAGAAAAACTGGAATAAGCAGAATCAACTGCCTGTTTTAAATCATCATCGTCTAAATCCGTGGCAAAATGCTTAAAAAATTCAAAACACAATTCCGAATAGGAAAGATTGCTCCAAGATTCGATATAGGGACTAAGATCGGGAAATTCCTCAGGTAAATAAAGTCCTCCATCCGGAGCGAGTCCTTTGGCAACTGCTTCAGTAAAAGAGACTGGTTGCGCCTCCCCACGTGTGCTTAGGTAGCGCATCGAATACTCGTTGTTACTTCCCTAAGTTGAATGCCTGATGGGCAACCCTGGTTGCATCATCACCACTATCCGGCTCGACTGCCACTGAAATTTTGATTTCAGAGGTACTGATCATCAGCATATTTACTCCCGCATTGGCGAGAGCATCGAAAAAGGTAGCCGCAACTCCTGAATGTGAACGCATACCTACACCAACTACCGAAACTTTGACGATATTGGTACTCTTACCGAGTTTCCCTCCATTGCCATCTGCAAAGTGCTCCTTTAATGCTTTCTCCGCACGGAAAGCATCTTCGGAAGGAACCGTAAAGGATAGATTAGCAAGTCCCTGCCTACCGACATTCTGAATGATCATATCCACAATCACTCCGGCCTCTGCCATGACTTTAAAAACTGCTGCGGCAGCACCAGGACGGTCCGGCAATTCTGTCACACTTATGCGTACTTGATTCTTGTCCGTGGCTACACCGCTAACCAGCATATCCTCCAACGATTTTACTTTCTTTTTTACCATGGTTCCGGATTTTTTGGAAAAACTTGAACGAACTTCAAAAGGTATGTTGTGCTTCTGGGCAAATTCGACTGCCCTTGTCTGCATGACTTTGGATCCACTACTGGCTAATTCTAGCATTTCCTCATAATTGATTTCAGGAATTTTTCGGGCATCTGGAACAATGCGAGGATCAGCCGTGTATACACCTTCAACATCAGTATAGATTTGACAGCCTTTAGCATTGAGGCAGCCCGCTAAAGCTATTGCACTTAGGTCTGAACCACCCCTGCCAAATGTGGTCACATCTCCATCATCATTGACTCCCTGAAAACCGGCAACCACAACCACATTACCAGCCCGTAATTGCTTGCGCAGATCTCCGCCTTGGACCTCGCGAATTCGGGCCTTGGCATGCAGACCTTCCGTTAAAATACCGACTTGCCATCCGGTGCGAGAAACTGCAGGAACATCGATCGCATGAAGTGCCATGCAGAGCAAGGCGATGGTTTCCTGCTCTCCGCAAGTCATCAACATATCGAGCTCTCTTTCAGATGGATTTTTCTGAATAGCTTTGGCTCGATCAATCAACTGATTTGTGACCCCTGCCCGTGCGGAGACGACCACCACTACACCAGATCCCGCCTGAATCGTTGATTTCACCCTACGGGCAACTTTTTTGATCCGATCAACATCGGCAACGGATGTACCGCCGTATTTTTGCACCACTACATTCATTTTAGGAAATTCCGTTAGGATCAAACATTCTAAACAACACAGGCCTATCCACCACGCCAGGAAGAGCACCTAATTTATCGATCGCCATGGCAATCGAATGCTCGTTCGTTTGATGAGTCGTCAAAATCAGACTCGCTGGCTGATTGTTTTCGTGAGGAGTTTGGGAAACTGTAGCCAAACTAATATCACACTCCGCTAAACATTCTGCCACTTTGGCCAACTGCCCAGGACTATCATCTACCAATAAACGCAGGTAAAATCTCCCGTGTATTTCTTCAGGTGAAGCAGGCACACATTTTTCTGGAGAAACATGGAGAAGCTTAGGCATGGCAGATATATTTTGAGAACTTTTTACCACATCCACCAGGTCTGAAATAACAGAACTCGCGGTAGGATCCTGTCCAGCACCACGGCCTGTTAACACTACTGTCCCTACAACCGATCCATTTAGACAAACTCCATTGTGCACACCATCCGTGCGTGCAATCGTTTCTTGAACTGGAATCAGTGCTGGATGTACTGCTACTGATACATGGTTATTAGAAAAATTCCTGCGGATTACACCAATTAATTTTATCCGACATCCAAGATTCTGAGCCGCCGCAAGATCTTCATTGGATATCTGACGGATACCTTCCACCGTTACCGCTTTGATATCCACCCAAATACCATGGGCAAGATATGCCAGAATAACCGCTTTATGGGCAGCATCGACACCGTCCAGATCTAGAGTTTCATCTTCCTCGACATACCCAAGGTTCCGGGCATCTCCCAAAACTTCTTGAAAACTGGCTCCTTCTTTTTCCATCCTTGTAAGAATGTAATTTGAAGTACCGTTTAGGATTCCGTAAATGAGAGGAAATTCATTTGCTACCAAGCTTTCCCTAAGAACTTTGATGATCGGTATACCACCCGCGACACTGGCTTCAAATCCGTAGGCAACCCCGGCTTTTTCAGCAGCCTGAAAAAGCTCCTCTCCATGCTCACAAATTAATGCTTTGTTTGCGGTGACCACAGATTTTCCCTGAGCAAAAGCACGCAAAGTCAATTCCTTTGCCTCATCAACACCGCCCATCAACTCACAAATAAGATCAATCTCTGGATCATCCACAATAGAAGCGGAATCTGTAGTCAGTTGTTCGGGAGCGATTTCAACAGATCTTTCTTTGGTTAAAGTTCGCACAGACGCACGGCTTGGCACAAGATCAACCCCAAGGATCTTGGTCCAGAAAGAAGCATTCTCTTTGAGGTGCTTCCAAGTACCCTGCCCAACTGTGCCAAAGCCAAGAATTCCAACCTTAATGGTTTTCTTAGAAATGCTTGTCTCTGTACTCATGGGAATGAACTGGGGGGTTATTTCTTTTTACGCTCGAACCGGTTTTCGGTTCCCGCTCTCAATCTTGAAAGGTTAGAACGATGCCGCCAAACAATCCACCCCATCACCACAAAAGCTAAAATGGTTTTACCAAATCCACCGGAATCACCCGTTGAAAAAACAATACAACAAACTGGAAGACTGAGACCGAATGCAATCGATGCAACCGCTACATATTTTGTGAGGTAAAAGGTAAGGCCCCAAACAAACAAGCCAACCAGCAAACAGGCAGGCATCAATCCAAGCAGACCACCCATTGCGGTGGCCACACCTTTACCCCCACGAAATCCTGTAAAAAGGGGATAGGTGTGCCCCAATACAGCAGCAGGCAGTCCCCACAAACCTAGGGAAGCATCCCCAGAAAAAGAAAATATGGGCAGCTGAAACCACCAGACTGCTAACACTCCTTTGAGGAAATCTAGGGTGAAGACAAGATAGCCCATGGGCTTTCCCATAGTGCGAAGAACATTGGTTGCTCCTGGGTTTCCACTTCCAACCGAAAAAATATCAACCCCTGCCCGCTTTCCCACAATGACCGCCCATGGAATTGAGCCGATCAAGTATCCAATGATTAGTACGGCTATGGTTTCAATACTTAGCATTTGGTATATAGAGATGATTTAAAAATGAACTACTTTTGTCTTGATACTCGGGCTTCCTTGATATCAGGATCTGCCACTAATTGTTCGAGTACCTCTGCAGATGGCTCGTGATCTAGCTCCAAGATGGTCAGTGCAGATTCGGAACCTTCTGATCGGCTGAGGGACATATTCGCAATATTTACCCCATATTTTCCAAGCACAGTACCTACTTTTCCCACAATGCCAGGCTTATCCAGATTACGGACAATCAGCAGTGTATCGACAGGTCTAGCCTCAATTGACTCTCCGTCAACCTCAACGATTCTCGGGTCTGCATTTTTACCAATAATGGTACCGCGTACCGATTGTTCTTTGCCATCAGCATCTACAGTACGAACTTCAATTAGTTCATTGTAATCAACTGAGGATGTTGAAGTGGTTGTCTCAACCTTAATTCCCAAAGCTTTGATTTTGTATGGTGCGTTGACATCATTCACACCTTCATCACCAGCTATTCCCTGAAGCCAACCCTTTTGCACTCCACGGGTGAGAGGAATGGTGTCAAACTCTACCATGCCTCCCCAGTAAGTAATATGCAAAGATTGAACCGACCCGGTTGCCGCCTGACGGGCAAAGGCTCCCAAGCGCATACATAGTTCCAGATACGGAGTTAAGGTCTGCAAATCTTTGGGATCAATAGATGGCATATTAATCGCGTTCCGAATTCTGCCTCCTTGAAGAACCTCTGCGATGGCCTCGGCAATTTCCACTCCAACACTTTCCTGTGCTTCTTCGGTGGATGCACCGAGGTGAGGGGTAAGAGTAAGGTTTTCAATACTGCGGAATTCGTGATCATCAGGAAGTGGTTCCTGTTCATAAACATCCAAGCCAGCAGTCGCGACTTTGCCACTGCGAAGTGCTTCCGCTAATGCAGATTCCTTGATGATTCCACCCCGTGCACAATTAAAGACCCTTACCCCATCTTTCATTTTGGCAAAAGCAGCCTCATCAACCATACCCTTGGTTTCAGCTGTCATAGGCATATGCACGGTGAGATAATCGGCTCGGGAAAATGCACCATCCAGATCAACCTTTTCAATTTCCAGCTCCTTCGCCCTTTCCTTTGTCAAGTACGGGTCGTAAGCAATCACCGTCATCTCGAAAGCTTGTGCCCGTTTGGCCACTTCAGCACCAATTCTGCCAAGTCCAAGCACAGCGAGTGTTTTATTCCTTAACTCAGCTCCCTTGAGCTGTTTTCTTTCCCACTTTCCTTCTTTCATTCCCGTGGCTCCGCGTACTATTGGGCGGGTTCCGCAAAGCATATGAGTAAAAGTAAGCTCAGCTGTGGCAATGGTGTTTCCTCCCGGTGTATTCATTACAATAACACCCCGCTCAGTGGCCGCCTCAATATCAATATTATCCACCCCTACCCCAGCCCGGCCCACGGCTTTGAGAAGCGGGGCTTTTTCCATCACTTCACGAGTTACGCGGGTATCACTGCGGACGATGATCGCTGATACATCTTTGGAATGTTCAATGACCTCTTCAGGAGATGAACCGTAGGCTTCAACAACCTCAAAGCCATCCTGCTTTTTTAAATACTCTACTCCAAGAGGAGAGATACGATCCGCAACTAGAATCTTCATAGGGTGCTAATAGTAAAAGGGAAATAGAAGAAAGTAGTAAAATTGGGTTCTATTGCAACGCGTAAAGGTTGGAGTTACATTTCTAGCTTTGCCACGATTACCCAAGCTGTCATTGTTTATAGCGTTATGTTTGAAAATTTAACAGATAAATTAAGCGGTATCCTACGCACCATTGGTGGGAAAAGTAAGCTCACGGAAGATAATGTCTCCGAGGCACTCACAGAAGTCCGTAAGGCCCTGCTTTCTGCCGATGTTCACTTTCGGGTTGCCCGTGAATTTATTGATGAAGTTAAAAATACCTGCCTTGGCCAGGATGTACTTAAATCAGTATCTCCCGGTCAACAGGTAGTAAAAATCATCAACGATGAATTGGTTAAACTGTTGGGCGAAGGTAACTCCGCCCTCAAAGAGGACCGGCCTCTCCGGGTCTTAATGGTTGGTCTTCACGGTGCGGGAAAAACAACGACCTCTGCAAAACTAGCCAAGTATCTATCCAAAGATGGAAGAAAGCCCATGCTCGTTGCTTGCGATGTTTACCGACCCGCCGCCATTGATCAATTGGAGTTCCTCGCCAAGCAGGAAAATTTCAACATTCATTTAGACCGAACGAGCAAAGATGTTCCAGCAATCGCCCGCACAGGCTGGGAGAAGTCTAAAAACAACGGATCTGACCTGGTTATTTTTGACACCGCTGGACGCCTTCAGATCGATGATGATCTGGTTAATGAACTGGAAGAATTAAAAAAAGAGATTAATCCCCACGAAATTCTTTTGGTTGCCGATTCCGCTCTTGGTCAGGAAGCCGTAAATGTTGCCCAAACCTTCAATGACAGGTTGGGCTTAACCGGGATTATTCTCACAAAAATTGATGGGGATGCCCGAGGGGGCGCGGCTCTTTCAATGAAAAAAGTAACCGGTGCTTCGATTAAGTTTATGGGCACGGGTGAAAAAATTGATGAACTTGAAGTTTTTCACCCCGACCGGCTGGCTTCACGTATTCTCGGCATGGGGGATGTGGTCTCTCTGGTCGAAAAAGCACAGGAGCATTTTGATGAAGAAGAATCTGCCCGGATGGCCGAAAAGATGCTCAAAGCAGAGTTTGATTTTGAGGATTTCCTTACCCAGATGCGCCAGATGAAAAAACTCGGCTCCATGGGATCGATTGCAAAAATGTTGCCCGGCATGGGAAATGTGCAGGTTGGGGATAAGGAAGAAGCTGCCCTTGGCAGACATGAGGCAATCATTCTATCCATGACCAAGCAAGAACGTCGCCTTCCACGAATTATTGGAGGATCCCGAAGAAAAAGAATTGCCGAGGGTGCTGGCGTACAAATCCGTGATGTAAACTTATTGATTAAACAATTCTCTCAAATGCAAAAAATGATGCGGAAAATGAAAGGAGGAAAAATGAAGCAACTAATGAATGCATTTGGTGGTGGGGGCATGGGTGGGGGCGGATTACCTGATCTAGAGGGCATGGATCCCAAGCAACTGGCCAAATTGGCCAAACAATTTAAGTAATGCTTAAGAAGGCGCCCTTAGAATAGGGAAAATACCTGATTAATCTTTTTCAGGTCCTTGATACCTGGAGAACTTTCCACCCCACTGTTTAAATCTACACCGTCAGGCTCCGTTTCTTTTATGGCCTGACAAAGATTTTCAGGACCAAGTCCACCGGCTAAATACCATTGGTGCTCTGGATACTGTTTTTTTAATGACTTAAATCTTTTCCAGTCCGACAATCTGCCCGTTCCACCAAATGCTTGGTCGGAATATGCATCGATTAACATAGTTTGAGCATGCTTCAAAAATTCTGAAGGCAACTCTTCATCAGGCATCAATCTCGGGGCAAGCCAGAGATTTTGTTTTCCTACTACTTCAGCCCAGGCTGCTATTTTTTGGTAAGAGTCATCAGCAGGGAAATGAAACTGAAACCGGTCAAATCCAGCTTCCAAAACCTGCTCAACCATTGAGGGTTCTGGTGATACTGCCACCGCAACCTGCAAACAATTTTGGAATGAAATACCCTGTTGTATTATTTTAAATTCATCCAAGGAAAGATTTCGGGGAGAAGAAGGATGAAAAATAAAACCTAAGGCATTGGCTCCAAGTTTGATACAATTCTTGGCGTCTTCACTGCGGGTAATTCCGCAGACTTTGACCAATTTAGGCCTCATGGGAATCATTAAAATAAAAGAGCAGGGCTTCGATTAATCCATCGATACTCGGATGAGTTGCCTTCACCGTAACCTCCATATCGTTTTCCTGCAGAGTCTTAGATGTCTGAGATCCAAAACTACAAAAAATAGGTTTCTTTGCACCTTTCTCGAATTTGATATCTTCAGATTGCTCAACATAGGAAAGTGCAGTGGAAGAACTGGTGAAAATTATAGCATCCGACCCAACTTTTTTGAACTTTTCTATATCAGGTGCTTCTAAAATGTCAGCGAAGTCTGTTTGATAAACTGGCAGAGTATCAACAATGGCCCGACCCACAGTCTCCAATAAGCCAACCAGGATATCGCGATTTCTATTTCCGGTTACCACTAAGATATTAGCACTATCTAGACTGTCTGTCGCCACTAGATCTTTGGCCAAACTTTCTGCCGTGGAATCCTTGGCTATCAATTCAACATCCAACTTATATTTTTTGAATACTTCAGCCGTGGATTCGCCCACGCAAGCAATCCGCATAGGACCAAAACTTCTTATGTCGTTGTAAGCTCGGAAAAAGAACTCCATGAAGAACCGAGCACCATTCGCACTGGTAAAAACCACCCATTCGTAGGTAGCAATTCCAGCAAAAACTTCGGCGATTAATTTCCTGTCTTCGGATGGTTGGATTTCGATTAAGGGAAGATCTAGCACCTCGGCTCCGAGTCGCTCAAGTGAAGTCCTCATCTTACTATGCTGACCACGATTTCTAGTAAGGGCAATTCGACGGCCCAAAAAAGGCTTCTGCTCAAACCAGGTAGAGGATCGGGTCAGACCAATCGAATTACCCACAAAAATAATCGCCGGAGCTCCAAGGTTTTCTGCTCTTACATGCTGAACAAGTTTGCCGAGTGGAGCAACGATTTTTCTTTGGATTGGCAAGGTGCCATTGGATACAATTGCAGCCGGGCGACCCTGATCGAGTCCGCCGGCGAGAAGTTTCTCAACAATCTCCTCCAACTTACTCATTCCCATGTAAATACAGAGAGTACCCCCAACTTCTGAAAATTTAGCAAAGTCAACACGCAGAGATTCTTTGGCCACATCCTCATGTCCAGTCAGAAAGCAAATCGATGAGCCATATTCGCGATGCGAGAGGGGAATTCCTGCATAAGCAGCACAGGCAAGAGCAGCCGTAACACCAGGCACAACTTCGTAAGAAATTTGGGCCTCATCCAAAGCCAGCATTTCCTCTGCACAACGTCCGAAGACAAAAGGGTCTCCCCCCTTGAGCCGAACTACCTTGAGACCTTCTCTGGCCTTTTCGACTAGAATTTTCCCTATTTCAGCCTGCTCAACTGTGTGCCTACCAGGACTCTTTCCCACATCTATAAGAAAGCAGTCTGCGGATGCCCAATCATGAATTCTGCGGTTTGCGAGATGATCATATACCAAAACATCACATTCTTTGATAAGAGTTTGTGCTCTTAGGGTGAGGAGCCCAGGATCGCCCGGGCCCGCTCCCACCAAATATACGATGCCCTCTTTTACTTGTTGATTGTCCATGCGATTAATTCACTGATCCACTCAGTTTGGTTCCGACCACTTAATAGAGTCGATTGGATTCCACATTTTTCATGAAAGAAATAAAGATGATCATCAAACTGGCAACGGTGCGCTCCTAGAGCGACCTGACAACCGCCACCAAATGAAGTAAGAACTGCTCTCTCAATCTTAACAGAGTGCTCTGTACCCGGATCACTCAGTTGTTGGAATAAATTTTGGTCTTCTATGCGCGACTGAATAGCTATTGCACCTTGGCCAGGGGCAGGCACCATTTCGTCGAACTTTAATTCCCTGAAAGTAAGCCCCTTGAATTCACTGATACCAAGACGATTAAGACCTGCTGCGGCCAGAAAAGTTGCTTCCGCTTCATTGCCGTTCGCAATCTTGTGCAGCCTGGTTTCCACATTTCCCCTAAGCTCAACCCACCTTGCATCTGGAAATAAATTAGATGCTTGCGAACGTCTCCTCGGACTTCCCGAAGCAATGACTTGCGGGACATCAACCTCATTTCTTACAATCAATACATCTCTTGGATTTTCTCTAGGTAAAAAAGCTGAAAGACAAAGTCCTGGCGGCAATTCGGTAGGCATGTCCTTGGCACTATGAACAGCCAAATCCGCGTCTCCCTCAAGGAGAGCGGATTCCAATTCCTTGGTAAATAATCCTTTACCTCCACTTTTTTCTAGAGACCAATCGGCCTGTCGATCACCAGTGGTAACGATGGGCAATAAGTTTACCTCCCTGCCCAGATTTTTAGAAATAGAACATGCCACTAATTCTGCTTGGCACAAAGCAAGTGGACTGCGTCGGGTAGCAAGGATTAGGGGTTTACTCACCTCTCTACTACCCTAGTTGAAAAGAGAAACTGGCTGAGGCAGTCCTGACACCTACCTCAACCAGTTTGTAAAATTAAGAGTAAGATGCCTGCGCACCCTTGATATTTTTCTTGGGAATCCAAGGCATTACCGCTCTCAAGCTTCGGCCAGTAACTTCGATTGGATGATTTTCACCGTCCTCAAGAAGCTTGTTGTAATTTGGCAATCCAGCCTGATATTCCTTGATCCACTCCTTGGCAAATTTTCCGGATTGGATTTCCTTGAGAATAGATTTCATGGACTTCTTAACATTTGCGTTTACCACTCGTGGCCCACGAGTGATGTCCCCGTACTTTGCAGTTTCAGAAACCGAAAATCTCATTCCAGCAATCCCAGATTCAATCATAAGATCAACGATGAGCTTGAGTTCATGAAGACACTCAAAGTAAGCCATCTCTGGAGCATACCCAGCTTCGACTAGTGTCTCGAAGCCAGCCTGCACAAGAGCGGAGGCACCACCGCAAAGAACGGCTTGCTCACCAAATAAGTCGGTCTCAGTTTCTTCTTTGAAAGTAGTTTCCAAAATACCAGCCTTCGCTCCACCAACTCCCGCAGCCCAAGCAAGTGCGATTTTTTTGGAATCCTTGGAAGATCCTTTAAGAACTGCAAAAAGAGCAGGCACGCCCTTACCCTCCTTAAATTGAGAACGGACCAAGTGACCGGGGCCTTTTGGAGCAACCATAATAACACTTACCCCCCTTGGAGGTTTGATTAAGCCAAAATGAATGGCAAATCCATGAGTAAAAAGAAGAGTTTTGCCTTTGGACAAGTTGGGTTTGATGTCAGTCTCATAAACCTCTGCTTGTTTCATGTCAGGAACGCCGATCATAATCACTTCGGCTTTTTGAACGGCCTCCGCAACTTCGAAGACTTCAAATCCATGACGCTTGGCAACGCGAATTGATTTACTGCCCTTGTACAGACCAATGATCACTTTCAATCCACTTTCCTTGAGATTGAGGGCATGAGCATGTCCTTGTGAGCCGTATCCAATCACGGCGAGCGTTTTCTTTTTAAGAGGAGTTGTTTTAGCCTCTTTGTGCGTATATACTTTCGCAGGCATTTTGCTATTGGGGGGTTACTAGGTTGAATAGTTTCCGTTAAAGTCAATCTTCACCAAGCCCACGCCTGAGGGAAACTACACCGGTACGGGCAAGCTCAGTAACACCAAAAGATTCGAGTAAATTGAGGAAGGCTTTTATTTTGTTTTCGTTTCCAGTCGCCTCAATGATGAGGCTGGATGTTGAAACATCGATTATCTTACCGCGGAAAACATCACAGATTTGAGTGATTTCTGAACGAGTTTTGGAATCTGCATCGACTTTCAAAAGAACCAGCTCACGGCCCACTGCCTCATCACCGTGATAATTCTCTACCTTGATTACATCTATCAACTTGTCCAATTGCTTAATGCATTGGTCCAATGCCTTTTCATCACCATTAAGAGTTGCAGTAATTCTAGACCTTCCATCGGAATGGGTCGGGGCGACATTCAAAGTGTCGATATTAAATCCACGCCCACTAAATAAACCGGCAATACGAGCAAGCACACCGAACTTATTTTCAACTAATACGGAAATGACATGACGCATGGAATTTTTAATGTAAATGAAGAGTGGTGGACGGCACAGGATTCGAACCTGTGACCTACTGGGTGTAAACCAGTCGCTCTAACCAACTGAGCTAGCCGTCCAATTTAAATTATGGAAAGATAATATGGTAAGAGTTAGATGAATTGAGGCAAGCGTGAATCATTCAGTTTTGCCAACTTCTACCCGTATGGTTTTAGGACCAAGGATAGGTTTGGGACCAGGCACAAACTTTCTTTCCTCGTTTTTGGAATTTGCCTGCCTGAATTCAGGATATGATTGATCACGCGACTCTGATACAATTGAGCTTGCTGAAGACTTGGTTTTCTTGGGACCAATCCAGTAATTCTCATTGCCTTTCGGCTTGGACATTCTCTGATTATCTAAGCCGCTTTGAATTAATAAAGATTCTCTTTTGGTTATATCTGTCGATTTTGCACCGGCTCGCTGTACGGGAAATCCAGGCTTACTGGGTCGGTCTTTCCTGAATTGATAACGATTTATATCTCGAAGTGACATATTGTTGACCTTCTCCATCCATTGGTTGACGCGGTCATCAAGACTAGCGTGGTAAGCGTCTTTGTATTCGACCGAATTGGACGCAGGTGCACTTTTGCCTAAGTTCCCATTTGTAGCTCTGTTATAGCTTTCCTGAGCAATCCGATCATTCAATGGTGTTCTGACTTCTATTCTTGGCGCTGGGACTCTTTCACTGCCAATAACCTTTGCACTTCCCATTGGAAATCTCTTGCCACCAAACGGTGAAAAGTGGGAGGGCCAATCCTCTACTTTAAATCGTCTAGCCGAAGAAGGACTGAAGCGATTAAAAGTTGATGTTCTACTCGTCATCGAACTCATTTTGCCGTCAAAAGCACCTACACGCTTGGTAAAATCATTCGCCTTTTGCTGTGCGATTACAAGGCAACTTGGTGAGAAAACCAAAAGGTAAATGATAAAGGATATCCTCGACTTTCCAAAGTCACTCATTGATAAAAAGCATAGCTACGAATTATATCACATTCAAGAATGATCCCAACAAATATTCAAATCCTTCAATGAAGACTTATCTTTCCCTCCTTCAACGGGTTATTGACAACGGAGTTTATCGAGATGATCGAACGGGAACAGGTACTTGGTCAATTTTTGGTGAACAAGCCAGATTCCCACTTCACGATGGGTTCCCTTTACTAACGACCAAAAAGCTGCATTTACGCTCAATCATCCACGAACTTCTTTGGTTTCTCAATGGGGATACCAATGTTAAATATTTGCAGGATAATAAAGTCAGCATCTGGGATGAATGGGCGGATGAAAAGGGTGACCTTGGACGCGTTTATGGTGCCCAGTGGACGGACTGGAAAAAGACCGACGGTGAGGGTTCCGTTAACCAGATTGATGAGGTCATCCGTTCATTACGCGAAAATCCTGACAGTCGGAGGCATCTTGTTTGTGCCTGGAATCCTGGTGAATTACACTTAATGGCCCTCCCACCCTGCCACGCACTTTTTCAGTTTTATGTGGCAGATGGCAAGCTAAGCTGCCAGCTTTACCAAAGGAGTGCTGATCTTTTTTTAGGAGTACCATTCAACATCGCCTCCTACGCATTGCTCACCATGATGATTGCAAAAATTTGCAACCTCCAGGCTCATGAATTTGTTCATACCTTTGGGGATCTACATCTCTATTCCAATCACCGCGAACAGGCGGATCTTCAACTATCCCGAGAACCTCGGCCAAAACCCAGAATGATTATTCACGGAGAGCAAAAGCAAATTACTGACTTTCGATTTGAGGACTTCGAGCTCCTAGACTACGACGCCCACCCAGCGATAAAGGCTCCCATTGCGGTATGACCTCTGACCATCCTTACAAAGCAATTGTTGCGGTTTCCGAAGATGGGGTAATTGGGCGAGGGGGCGACCTTCCTTGGAGACTTTCTGCAGACCTTAAGTGGTTTAAAAAGATCACCTTAGGTCATACTGTTTTAATGGGTAGAAAAACTTGGGAATCCCTTCCAAGAGCCTTGCCCGGCAGGCAAAACTGGGTCCTAAGCCGCACCGCGGAACCGCAGGAAGGTATGTCCATTTTCCGATCAATGGACGAAGTGAAGCAGGCACTCACCCCTACTCAAACCTTTTTTATTATTGGAGGTGGTGAAATTTACTCGATGGCACTCCCTCTATGCCATGAACTGTACATCAGCGAAGTCAGGCAAAAAGTACCGGACGGGGATGCATTTTTTCCAAAGTTTAAGGATAAATTTCGGCCAGAAGAAGTCCTCGATGATAATCCAGAGTTCCTTCTCCGTAGGTGGGTTCGTTTCTAGGACAGACTTGCGTTTATATTTTTAAGTCAAACGGGAGGAAAGTTTCCACTTCATCCTGACCAACCTTGATTTGTGCCCACAAGCGATAACTGCCCGGAGCTGGGGATTTAAAACTGAAAGTAAGCGGTCCCTTTCTACTGTCATCCCTAGATTTTGGTGGTTCGTATTCCAGAGGATGTAAATGAGCAAATCCAGCTGTATTGGGCTCAAAGGCAACTAGGTGGGCAAAAGCACCCATCACCGGCTTTAAGGGCAGGTCATTCCCGTTACTATCTAGGGCAGAAAAAGTGAGGAGCCATTCATCATTAGAACCTTCTACAATCGATGGGGCCAAAAGGAATTCACGATCCCCCTTTTCTACTATCAATGAAGTTTCGGTTGATTGGGGGACTACCGACTCACCCGGGACCTCAAATTGAGCAGCGAGTAAAACTCTCCGGGGACTGCGAAGAGGAATTAAGTCTAAATAGACTTTATATTTTCCAGCCTTAATAGGTGTCAGGGTAAATCGCCAAATACCATTAAACAGGGGATCCGGTTCAGGGTGAAGGTGTTGATAATCATCCATTGTAGGATCAATAGCCAAAAGATGGATTCTCTTAGTATGACTAAGAGCCACATCATCTTTTCCCAAAGGGGATCCATCCGCCTGCTTAATATTCATCTCGAAGCGGCATGGCTTACCAATCTCTAAAGGATCCAGCGGACGGAAGTTCAGGGTCATAGGCCATCGTCGGATCGATAAATCCACAAAACCATCATCACCCGGCCCGCAGTAATCTAATTCCCCTTCGAGGTTGTAAGTCTCTTCGTGGAGGAAATCACATTGTTCCACAGGTAAGGAGCGAACCACAAAGTAGATAGCAACAAACGGAATGGATAAAAGCAGGGGAGCAAACTTGGTAGTAAAAAAGGGGTTCATTTATGAATTAACCTTCTACGCCCTCAGGCAAACGAGCCAAAAAATCTTCAGCGGCCCATTGACTGCCAGGAAACTGATAGATGATCTGTCTTCTGGAATTAATGATCATGGTTCGCATGGTGTGATCTAAGGGTAGCCCTTCAACATCTTTTCTGAAAATTCCAAACTGCCTTGTGAGGTCATCAATTACCTGCTTACGGGCCGCTCCCAAACGGAAATTCTCTTCATCAAGATCGTAAGCCAAAGCGTAGGATTTTAAAATTCCGGGAGTGTCGAATTGAGGATCAAGAGTAATGGAAAGAAACTTTACATGAGGAATGTTAGAATCTTTCGCCAGTGCCTGCAATTTTTTCATTCGCATAGTAGAAGCTGGGCACATTTCTGAAATTGAACAACGGGTGAAGATGAAATTCAAAACGGTTACTGAACCATCAAAATAATCGGTCGTTAGAATCTCTCCGTCCTGATCGTATAGAGCAAATGGCGGAAGCGTGTCCCCTACAGAACGAATCATGCTGTCGCCCATGCTAAGGGTATCTCTCCGCAGTAAGCGGTTCACATTGTTAACACGAATTCGCTCCGAACGGTCATCTGGCCAAACACGGGTAAGAAGATAGCCCGTGCCATCTGAAGGAGTAAAAGTCTGCTGTGTAAATGCTCTAAATGTTCGTTTTCTGCTCAACAAGTTGAGGTCACCGGGCTGCAATGCAAAAGATTTTTCGAATCCGTTGTACCCTCCCCATTCTTTGAGTAAATTTTTCCCACATCCAAGAACTTCAACACGAACCATACTGTTGTTTGAGTCAACAAAGATAACCTTTGCCCTTACTTCGTTGCTTTCCAGTGAGGAGGAACCTAAAGTGCCGCCGCTATCTCGAACGCAAGATAGAATCAACAACGCACCCAAGGCGACTATTACTGAGATATAATACTTCACTGTAATTGTTATATTTTTATCAGGCGGTTGGGCAATTTCAATTCGGAAGCTTAATTTAAACTGCAAGGAATTATTAGCTCAGCTTTCAATGCATGATAATATTGCTATCACCTTGATTGCTTTTGTTTGCCAAATCATTATGGACTGACTAGAAATTCTTTCAGTGTGAGTCTAGAAAAACCAATACCAGCAAAGCCTCACCCCGGCTCGCTTTCTACTACGCCGGGCTTTTCGCTACATGGAATGTATGAGTTAACCAAACCAAGGTTAAGCATTCTGTCCGTTTTTACTGCATCACTCGGTTACCTAGTTCGAGAACCTTTACAATCAGATTTATCGATATTCTTTTCTCTTACCATCGGAACCGCTTTAGCGGCTGGTGGAGCTGCCGCCTTAAACCAATGGATGGAACGGCGTGAAGATGCCCTTATGGCAAGGACAGCTTCACGCCCAATCCCAGCCGGTTTGATTGCCCCTGAATTTGCCATCACATTTGGAATTTTCCTCTCTTCACTCGGCATCTATGTGCTTTGGGTTGGAACAAATCCTTGGGCATCCATCCTGACCCTTGCTACCCTGACAACTTATCTTTTGCTCTACACCCCATTGAAGAAACATAGTCCTTACGCTACAGAATTAGGAGCTGTGTCAGGTGCTTTGCCCCCCCTTATCGGTTGGGTCGCTGCTGAGGGAACTCCTACGACTTATGGTTGGATTTTATTTGGTATTTTATTCACCTGGCAACTTCCTCACTTCATGGCCATTGCATGGAATTTTCGAGATGATTATTCCAAAGGAGGATTTAAGCTTCATCAACTTGGTGATCCCGACGGGAAAGCCTTAGCCAAAAAGAGCTTGGTTTACACTTTTATTCTAACCGGTTTTGTTTTCTCACCTTTTTTCCTTAACCTAAATCAAACTGTCCCGGGAACCTTTTACCTTGCCTCATCAATTGGTCTATCTCTCTACCTCTTAATCCCTGCTATACGCTTCTTGACTTCTTCTAATCGCGACCACTCTGCCAGAAAACTTTTTTTCGTAACTATCATATACCTACCTCTTCTGTTTGCAGCTTTGGTAATTGACCGATACTTATAATTCCCGCCATGACATCCATTACTCGCAAGATTATCACATCACCTCATATTATCCTTGGGGCGCTTCTCATGTTTACAAGCAGTTGTTCTCGTATTGACCATAAGCAATCTGCTTTAGATCCCAAAGGGCTGGTTTCCCAAAACCAATACGATGTGTTCATGCTCTCAGTTTGGATAACAATCTTTTTATTTTGTGCGGTTGGTGGCTGTCTTCTCTATGTTCTTTGGAGATACCGGGCTAAAACACC
>Ga0181593_10000661_pt1 | contig 30383 bp, 33 predicted proteins | sample 071ome_19_FD_133756 | JGI IMG/M metagenome (GOLD analysis project Ga0181593, IMG submission 133756) | Coastal salt marsh microbial communities from the Groves Creek Marsh, Skidaway Island, Georgia - 071413AT metaG (megahit assembly) | ecosystem: Environmental > Aquatic > Marine > Intertidal...
CAAAAGCCCGAGCTTTCGCTAGGGCGACGTTACGGGGACAACGATGAGGGGAATGATCCAGGGGCTCTCGAAGGGTCTTCATTCAACCCCACCGCCTTGGCCCGCTACGCCTTTCTCGCCCGCCACTCGTCGTGCCGCCGCTTGGTTTCGTCCGTCAGGCTCAATGCCATGAAGCGGTAGGCGTCGACCCAGGACGCGTCCTCTAGGTTCGGTATATCCAGTCCCCTGTTAAGCGATTCCTTGGCCATCTGGGTCGCGAATGTCGGGGCCGAGGCGATGTGCTCGGCGACATCCATTGCATGGCTCATCAGCTTGGTGTGCGGTACCAGCCACTGCGCCAGGCCGATCCGGTACGCTTCCTCGGCGGACAGTGAAAACCCCATGGCCAGGCGCATGGCCTGTCCCTTGCCGACCCAGCGCGCCAATCGCACCGCGCCGCCATAGGCCGGCATGATCCCGAGCGCGGTCTGCGGCATCCGCCATTCCGCCTTTTCCGAGGCGACGATCAGGTCACAGCAATAGGTCAGAATACAGCCGACGCCGATGGCGTAGCCGTTCACCGCCGCGACCACGGGTTTTGGAAAGTGATCGAGGACACGCGCGGCGAATTTACGCCACCGCGGCAACTCGGTGAAGAAATCGTCCATGGTCTCGAGAGTATGGGTGCGAGGGTCCTTGAGGTCCGCTCCCGCCGAGAAGGCGCGGCCCGCCGGGTCGCCGGTGATCACCACGCAGTGCACGCCGTCGTCTTTCTCGGCCGCCTCGAAATGTTCAATCAGGCCGTCGCTGAAGTCCTGTCCCCAACAGTTCCGCGCCGCCGGACGGCTGAGCGTTATGACCGCGATGTTGTCCCGTTTTTCGTACAGTACCGGCATATCCGTTCCTTCTCGATTGCCGGCCAAGAATGCGCGTCACGAGGGGCCTTTGTCGAGGAGGTGGTATTGTCGGGGCGGCGCGGATATGGTCCGGCCATGGTAATAACCCCTCCTTCCACGGTCGCTGTCATCGGTGGCGGCCCGGCCGGTCTCATGGCCGCGGAAACCTTGCTCGCCCGTGGTCACGGCGTTGAGATCTTCGATGCCAAGCCGTCGTTTGGCCGCAAATTCCTCATGGCGGGAAAAAGCGGACTCAATCTGACCCATGGTGAGGATTTCGACACCCTGCTGACGCGCTTTGGGGACGGCGTGGGCGTTCTTGAGCCCGCCTTGCGCCGGTTTGGCCCATTGGAGATCCAGGCCTGGGCACGTGGGTTGGGCATCGAGCTTTTCACCGGGAGCTCGGGTCGGGTCTTTCCCACGGCGATGAAGGCCTCTCCCTTGCTGCGCGCTTGGCTGTCGCGGCTGGCGGGGGCAGGCGCGCGGGTTCACACGCGGCATCGCTGGAAGGGCTGGGCCGAGGATGGCGCGCTGATATTCGATGCCCCGAACGGGGAGCTCCTCGCATCGCCCGATGCCACGGTCCTCGCGCTCGGCGGGGCGAGTTGGCCTCGGCTCGGGAGCGATGGAGCGTGGGCCGAAACCCTGCGCCACCGGAGGGTGGAATGCTCTCCGTTCAAGCCCGCGAATTGCGGTTTCCATGTGGATTGGAGTGATCATTTTCGCGAGCGCTTCGCCGGAGCCCCCTTGAAGTCATGCATCCTGTCGATTGACGGCGCCGCGGTTTCCGGTGATTGCGTGGTGACGGAAAGCGGCCTGGAGGGTGGCGCGATCTATACGCTTTCCGCCAAGCTTCGCGAGAAGATCGAGGCCAAGGGCGCGGCGATGTTGCTGGTGAACCTGGCGCCGAAACGAGACCCCGAGCGCCTGCTAAGGGCGTTGTCGCGGCCACGGGGAAAGCGATCGCTCTCGAATTTTCTGCGCCAGGCCACGGGCCTGGACGGCGTCAAGGCGGGGCTTCTGCGCGAGCGACTACCGTCTAAGAGTTTCGATACGCCGAGAACCCTGGCCAAGGCGATCCAGTCGCTCGGTGTGTTGGTTACCGCGCCGCGGCCGATCGAGGAAGCGATCAGCACCGCTGGCGGCCTTGCCTTCGAGGGGCTCGATGGCGGACTGATGGTCAAGGCCATGCCGGGTCTGTTCGCGGCGGGAGAGATGCTGGACTGGGAGGCGCCGACGGGCGGGTATCTCCTCACCGCTTGTTTGGCGACGGGGCGCATGGCGGGAGCCGCCGCGGCGGATTGGTTGGAAGGGCGGACTACTTGACGGCGCCGACCAGCGCCGCGATCCGATCCAAAACCGGCAATACCTCCTCCGGACCCGCCGCCGGGAGGGTCAGGACGCAGCGCTCGGTCCCCGCGTCCTGGTAGCGCTTGAGCGTGTCGGCATCCTCGGCGACACCGTAGACCGTGATCGGGATCGAGTCCGGCTCACGCCCGGCCTCGGCGGCCATCTGGCGGAATTGCGGGAAGATATCCAAGGCCTCGCCGTAATTCGGGCGCTTGGCGTGTGGCAGCCAGCCGTCGCAATACTCGATCGCTCGTCGGCCACCATACGGAAACGCGCCGCCCATCAGAACTGGCGGGTAGGGTTTTTGAACCGGCTTCGGCCAGGTCATCATTTCGGGAAACTCGACGAACCGCCCGGAATACGAAGCCTTGTCCTTGGTCCAGACCTCCCGCATCGCCTCGACGCGTTCCTTCATCAGGCTCATGCGTGTTTTGAAGTTGGTGCCGTGATCCGCCATCTCCTCGGCGTTCCAGCCGGCGCCAATACCGAACAGGAACCGACCGTTGGAGATCTGATCGATCGTGGCGACGGATTTCGCGGTCTGGATCGGGTCGCGTTGAATAACCAGACAGATGCCGGTGCCGATCCGCAGACGCTCCGTCGCGGCGGCGGCGGCGGCCAGGGTCACGAAGGGGTCCATCACGTCGTAATACTTCCTGGGCAAATCGCCGCCTTGCGGGAAGGGCGATCGGCGAGAGGTCGGGATATGGGAGTGCTCAGGCGCCCAAAGTGACTCGATGCCGCGTTCCTCGAGCGCCTTGCCGAGCGCCACCGGGCCGATGGAATAGTCGGTGAAGAACAGGGAAGCGCCGATATGCATGGGAGTTTTTCCTTGGTGATGGTTCGCGAGCGTCGGTTGATATTGGACGCATTCGCGTGGAGAGTCTTGCTACAACGAGGTTTGGGGCGGCCGTTTCACGGACGGGATCGACTGCGAACGACCGATCTCGCGCGGCGTGAAGCAGCATAACGAAAGCCAATCATGATCACCTACACCAGAGAACTCACCGTTGCCTGGGGCGAATCCGATCCGTTCGGCCTCGTCTACTATCCAATGATGTTCACCTGGTTCAACGAGGCCGAGCACGACCTGTTGCGTGAACTCGGCTTTTCGACCAACCGTCTGATCAAGGAAAGCCGAACCGCCTTCGTCATGGGGGACATCAAGTTCCGCTTTCTCGGTCCCGCCTCCTTTGGGGACCGGGTGGTCACGACCATTCATCTGGCGGAGTTGGGAACCGCCAGCCTGCACTGGGATTGCAAGGCGTTTCATAAAGGCTCCGGCGCGCCGATCACCGAGGGACGGGCGATCCGCGTTCACTCACGGTTTCAGGACGACGGATCCCTGAAGGCTATCCCGGTACCCGATGACATCCGAAAGGCGCTTGGTCGGCCAAGCGTATTGCCTTCCGATGGAGATGTTTCATGAAACTCTGCTATCAGTCCTACGTCGATTACCAGAACGGCGCGGCTTATCTGGATGCCCTCAAGGTTCATCTCGACAGCGTCGTCGACCCCGGCACCACGATCGACATCAAGGAGATAACCCCCTTCGATTCCTACGCGCATCCGATCGTCGAATGGCGGTGCGCGCGTGAGATGATCACCCATGCCATCGACGCGGAACGGCAGGGCTATGACGCGTTCATCGTCGGCCATTTTCAGGATGCCGGGCTTTACGAGGCGCGCTCGGTGGTCGACATCCCGGTCGTGGCGCTGGGAGAGGCTTCCATGCTGTATGCCTGTCAGCTTGGACAGCGCACGGGGATCGTCACCATCAACCCGCGTTTTATCCCCTGGTTTCATCACCAGATCGGTAAATACGGCCTGCGCGAGCGGGTGACGGGCGTTCACTCCATGAGTTTTGAGCCAGGACAGATTCTCGACGCGATCGGATCGGATGCCAAGTTGGAGGAGGTTCGCGCGCTGTTTGACCAGCAAGGCCGGCCATTGGTCGAACAAGGCGTCGACGTGCTGATCCCCGGTGGGGGAATTCCGATGCTTCTGTTCAGCCGGATACGCGATCATCGGGTCGGCGCGGCGCCAGTGATCAACGGGATCCCGATCGTGGTCAAGATGGCGGAAATGGCGGTCAAGCTGCGGGAGCTAACCGGATTGGGAGTCAGTCGCGTCTCGGACTACGCCAAGGCACCGGATCACGTTATCGAGGAGTTTCTGACTTACCCGAAGGGGCTGTGAGGTCCTGGACCCACGAAGCCGCTAGCTTCCTGCGAGAAACTCCTTGGTTTCCGCGACCGCCTCGGCGAGGCCGCAACGTTTGACCGGCGTGCCTTCGGGAAACGCGCCGAGCAGGCGGCTGGGCATCATCGGATCGAGTAGGGTGAAGACACCCCGGTCACCGGCGCGGCGAATCAGACGTCCAAACGCCTGTTTCAGTTTCAACCTCGTAAGCATGTCGGTATAGGCGCCGCCGCCGAAAGCCGAGCGTCGGGCTCGGTAAAGGATATTGGGGCGTGGCCAGGGCACCCGGTCAAAGGCGATCAGACGCAGCGAGCGGCCCGGCACGTCGACCCCGTCGCGAACCGCGTCGGTGCCGAGCAGGCAGGCGTCTTCCTCGGCCCTGAAGATCTCGATCAATGTCGCGAGATCGAGACCGTCGACATGCTGGGCATAGAGCGCGAGACCGGCCTCGTCGATCGGCCCGGATATCCTCGCGTGAACACCGCGAAGCCGCTGAATCGCGGTGAACAGACCGAGCGCGCCGCCGCCAGAGGCGAGGAACAGCTCGCGATAGGCGGCGGCGACCTGGTCGAGGTCGTCCTTGCGCACGTCGCGGATGATAAACACCCGTGTCTGGGCGGCGTAGTCAAACGGAGAGGCAACCGCGGCCCTGACCGCCGGCGCCGGAAGATGCAACCCGCCGGTCCGTTGTTCCGCGCTCAGCCAATCGGCCTCGGCCTCTCCGGAGGCATCCCTCAGGGTCGCCGAGGTGACGACCACGCCATGCGCCGGCCGGATCACCGTCTCGTGCAGCGGGATCGTCGGATCAAGCCAGTGTCGGCGCATGCCGATATCGGCGTCGCGCCCGTCAATGCGGTCGATTTCGAACCAATCGACGAATTCCTCTGGTGTCGCTTGGTCGAGAGAGCCGAGCATCGAGCGCCAGGCGCCGACCATGACCTCGCCGCGCCGGGTCAGCGAGCGCATCACCGCCTCGGTTCGCATCCGTGTCGAGGTTTCCAGATCCTTGGCTTCGTCCTCTAGGGTCGCGGCAAGAAGCTTGCGCAAGGTCAGTATGGGTTTCAGCAACCTGGCCAAGGCGGCGTCGAGGTCGCCGGCGGCCTCCAGCAAGCCGTCGACCGGGGGCTTGGCGTCGGTTTCCAACGAGTATGGGCTGTTGGTTTGCTCGCTTCGGGCATAGACCTGTTGGCGAACCCGGGCGAGAAACACTTCGGCTTGGCCATTGGGCTGTTCGTCGCCGAGCCGGTTGAGCCAGCCGTCACTGGGCAGGGCGCGGGCGGCGGCGAGGATCTCGTCCAGCGCTTCCAGAGCCTCGGGATCGTCGGCGATCAGATCCTCGACCCGCCGCTTGAGGCCCCGGGCGCGTCCCGAGCGTCGTCCCTCGGCGCCGGTCAGCCAGCGGCGCAGCTCGGCTGTCTCGGCGCCGCTCAGATGGGCCGAAAACGCGCCATCGGCGGCATCAAAGATATGGTGTCCCTCGTCAAAGACGTAGCGGGTCGGAAGATGTGTGTCGTCGACCCCTCCCAGGGCCGCCTGGATCATCACCAGCGCATGATTGGCGATCACGATCTCGGCGCGCCGGGCCATGCGCACGGACTTCTCGATGTAGCATTTATGGTAGTGCGGGCAGGCGGAATAGATGCATTCACCCCGCCGGTCGGCGAGGCCGAGCGTGCGGCCCCGGCCCAGCAGATCGGACAGCCAGGCGGGAAAGTCGCCGCCCATCATGTCTCCGTCCCGCGTAGCCTGGGCCCAGCGCGCCATGAGACCGATCGCGGTACCGTATTGCGGCGCCATGGTCAGTGTTCGAGTGGCTTCCTCCAGATTGAGCAAGCATAGATAGTTTTCACGGCCCTTGCGGATCACCACCTTGCGGGACTTGCGCACCGGATCGGGGTGCAGGCGGTCAAGCTCGCCGTCGATCTGATGCTGCAGATTTCGGGTATAGGTCGAGAACCAGACCGCGCCACCGTTCTTCTCGGCCCAGACACTCGCGGGCGCGACATAGCCAAGGGTCTTTCCGACACCGGTCCCGGCCTCGGCCAGAACCACGCGGGGTTCGTCCTGGTTCTCGCGGGGATGAAAAGCGGCCGCGACGGCGGAGGCGTAATCCGCCTGGCTTGGCCGAGCCTCGGCGCCGTCGCCAAGGAGTAGGGCGAGGCGTGCCCGGGCTTCCTCGGTGCCGACCGGCTCGTTCCCGGCGGGAGGTTCGGGTGCGTGCTCCGACCATTCGGACAGTCGCCTCCAGACATCCAGGCCCGAAACCCGTACCGGGCCGGCATTCGGCGTCGCCTCGAAGCCGAGAGCCTCCAGAACCAGCGGCGCCCAGGGCCAGCCGCAATCGTTCATCACCCTCGCGATCGGCTCGGCGGTCTTGTCGTCGTGATTGTCGGTGATCTCATCAAGCAATAGCTCGGCGATCTGGGGAAGAATCAGCGCCTCGTCGATATGGCTCTCCGGCACTGGTAGCTCGAAGGCGCGGGCCAAACCTCTCGGCGTCGGAAGACAGAATTGCGCCGGTCGGACGAAGGCGAACAGCTCCAAGACGTCATAGGCGGCGAACCGCTCGCAATTCATGCGCCTTGTCGCGGCGCGGGCGTGGCAGACCAGCGGAGCGGTCCGGCGCGCGCGTATCGCCGCCTCGTCTCGGTTCAGTTCCTCGACCTCACCGTCTCCGGACAGCCAAACGCAGATCTTCGGAGCCGGCCAAAGCACCGGCGGCGGCCAGGAGGAGGGGGCGTTCTGGTCGGCGTCGTTCATAATGCCGTGTAACAAGTCCGCGCGTGCTTTGCCAGGACGGGGCGACGGAGCGGTTCGCCAATTGGCGCGGACATGCGATGATTGCCGGGCCGGCACGTCGGGGGAACGACATGGATAACACGGACATCCGGATCATCGGCCTGTTGCAGGCCGATGGCCGTCTGTCACTTGCGCGAATCGGCGCCGAAGTGGGACTTTCCACTTCCGCCGTCAACGATCGCCTGCGAGCCTTGCGTAAGCGCGGGGTGCTCACGGGGACCACGGTGATCGTGGATCCGGCGAAACTCGGCCTCGGTGTGCTGGCCTTCATCTCGGTACTGATCGACTGGAGCGCCCATAACGAGGCGTTCAGCCGGGCGGTGCGCGACATGCCGGAGGTGTTGGAGTGCCATCATGTCACCGGCGACTGGTCCTACCTCTTGAAGGTCCGTACCTGGGACAATGACAGCCTTGAGGATTTGATCTCGAACCGTATCAAGGCGCTCCCCGGGGTTACCCGCAGCGAGACCATATTCGCCGTCGGCACCGACAAGGAGACGACACGCCTACCGGTTCGGTGACGCCCATCAACTCACGCCGCCCGAACAGACCCTGCCCGCGTTGCCTTGGTCAACGCCTGATCCAAATCCTCGATCAGATCCTCAATATCCTCCAGGCCCGCCGAGATGCGCGCGAAACCCTCGGTGATACCCAGTTTCCCGCGATCGTCCTCGGGCATGGCCCTGTGGGTGGTGGTGGCGGGATGGGTGATCAGGCTTTTCGAGTCGCCGAGATTGTTCGAGATATCCACGATCCGCAGATTATCGAGCAAGGCGAAGGCGGTAGTCTTGCCGCCGGCGACCTCGAACGAGACGACGGTGCCGAAATCGCTCATCTGAGCCTTGGCCAACGCGTGCTGGAGGTGGCTTTCCAAACCGGGATAAAGAACACGAGTGATGGCGGGGTGGCTCTCCAGGAACTGAGCGATGCGCAGCGCGCTCCGGCACTGACGCTCGACCCGCAGATCCAGGGTCTCCAGTCCCTTCAGCAAGGTCCAGGCGTTATAGGGGCTTAACGCCGGCCCGGTGTGGCGGACATAGGGGAGCAGCACGTCGTCGTGGAAGTCCTGGCTACACAGGATCGCGCCGCCGAGGCACCGGCCCTGGCCGTCGATATGCTTGGTGCCGGAATAGACCGAAACGTCCGCGCCGAGGCGAATGGGCTGTTGCAGGAGGGGGGTGGAAAATACGTTATCCACCACCACGCGCGCGCCGGCGTCATGAGCGAGCTTGATCACGGCGGGCAGGTCGATGATCTCCAAGGTCGGGTTGGATGGGGTCTCCAGGAAGATGCAGGCCGCGCCGTCCTTGAGAGCGTCGCGCCACTGGTCCAAATCGGTTCCGTCCACCAGAACGGTCTCGACCCCGAAGCGCGGAAGAATATTGGTCACGATCTGATGGCATGAGCCGAACAGCGCGCGGCTCGCCACCAGACGGTCTCCCGCCTTGAGTTGACTGGCCAGCGCCGCGTGAACCGCCGCCATGCCGCTGGATGTGGCGAAACAGGCCTCGGCGCCCTCCAGCACTTTCAGGCGATCCTCGAACATCTTGACGGTGGGATTGCCGTATCGTGAGTAGACAAAGCCGTCTTCCTCGCCCTTGAAGCGGGCTTCCGCGGAACCCGCGCTTTCATAGACAAAACCCGAAGTGAGATAGAGCGCCTCGCAGGTTTCGCCGAAGGAGGAGCGGGTAAGGCCGCCGCGCACCAACTGGGTCGCGGGTCGCCAATTCTCGGTGTGATCAATGGTCATGTAAGCGTTTCCTTCTCTTAGCCTTGAGCCCAGGGCAGGCCGCTGGCGCGCCAACCGGACACCGTATTCCGGTGCCCGGCCTCGTCCTTGGGGCCCTCGAAGCCGTCGGAAATATTGAAACAATGCTGGTAGCCGTCCTCGGTAAGCGCGATCGCCGCGTGCTTGGAGCGTTGCCCGGAGCGGCACAGCAGCAATACGACTTGATCCTCGCGAACGCCGGCGGCCCGAACCGCCGGAATGAAGTCGGAGTTTCGCTCCATTCCCGGAAATGTCTGCCAGGAGATCAGCACGGGTTCTCGGCCGAGATCCGATAGATCCGGGCGGCCGACGAACTCCCATTCCGGGGCGGAGCGCACGTCGACGAGCACCGCGTTGGGGCTATCGCGCAGGATTTCGATCGCCTGACGGCTGTTGACGTCGCCGGCATAGGATTGTTCGGTATGACTGGCGGTTGTCATGACACGCCTCCTCAATAGCCCCAGGACCCGGCGCAACAGCCATCCTGATCGCCCGCGGGCGTGCCGTGTTGTTTGGCTTCGATGGGAATCGGAGCGGCCGCGGGTTTGTCGTGATGAAACGCGGCCCAGGGGGCGGCGCTGGCCCAGCCGGCCGCGGGCGCGAGGGCGGGGGTGGATCGATACTTGAACGGAATCATAACGTCAGTCTCCCAAGCCGTTCGTTACGGGCCCACGGGAGACTTCCCGTGGCGCTTTAGCGGTTGGTGACGCGGACGCAAGCTGCCCTTCAAATCGCCGCGGGTCCGTCGGGGTGGACCAATCCCTGATTCGGCTTTTGGCTGCCCATCGGGGACAAAAAACGCCGTCGCGGCAAAGCCGGACAGCGCGTCCCTCTTTAGCCGCATTTTTAAAGCGCCCGCAAGCTGATGATCAAATCGGCGCTGTCGATAAATGAAACCACATGGAGGTGGTTGTCAAGCATGGACCTCAAAATTTTTCTGGAGGGCGCGTTCGCCGAGTTTCCAACTGGCCTACTATAGTTTGTCGCCGGCGATCACGGCGAGGCGCCAGTATTTTACATAGCAATCAACATTCTCGAACCCGTCCGCGGCCATCCAGTCGAGATGCTGCGCGAGGGTCGCGGTTCGCGCGCGCGCCGAGGCGAAGAGACTGTGTTGAAGATCGATGTCGCTGGCGCCTTTCTGCCGTGCCATTTCTCGCCACTGCTCGACATAGATGTCCTCGAGATCGTCGGTGGCGCCGCGCACCTGGGTAATGCTGATCAGGCGGCCCTGGCGACGGAGTGCCGCGTAGGTTGCCGACAGGAGTGTGCGCTTGGACTTGTTCTCCAGAAAATTAGCTTCCAGTTCCTGGACGACGACATCATAGGGGCCATCCAGATTCACGCGCACGTAGTCGCCTAACTCATAGGTGATCTGGTCGCCGTGTTTGGCGAGCCTGTCGCGCGCGGCCTCGAGGTTGATCCGCTCGTCGTGAACCACGTGCACTTTGGCATTCGGGATGTTTTCGAGGATCTGTTCCACCAACAGGCCTGTTCCGGTGCCTATGTCCAGAACGCGGTAGGACTGATCATCAACAGGCGATGGCAAAAGCCGTAGGATGGTTTCCTGGAGGTCGTGCAGGTGCGGTACAAGGCGCTGTCGTCTTTCCGACATCGCGTTGAAGTCTTGGCCCTGGTCGTCGTCGGCGAAACTCATGGCGCACCTCTTGGCTCCCAGTCCAACATCAAGTCCAGCGGGATGCAAGCGAGTCGGTGGGGAAGCATGTCCGTCGCCGGTCCACAACCGGAGCGAAAGAGGGGTTTTGACGACGATTGCGCCCGGATGTCGCGCCTTGACGGAAAATCGTCAAAAATGCGCTTTCCAGATACCCCCCGCGCCGTTACCTTTCCCGTGACGATAAGATGCATGGCTCCGGGATCGAAATCGGAGTCGAGACGGAATTCGAACGCACGGGAGAGCTTCAGTGCAAAACCAGAACATTCAACAGGTCCAGGCCGCGCGTTCGGAAACCATGGTCGCCGCCGTTCTCGGCCTGCTGGTTGGGACCTTCTTGATCATCGGTGTCGGTTTCGCCCACCCCGAGGCGATCCACAACGCCGCCCACGATACCCGCCACACGACGGCTTTTCCCTGTCACTAAGGCCCGCGAATCTAGCGGGATTGGGCTGGAGATAGGCTAGTGATACGGCGTCTTTTCGTGTCGGCGATCGCGGCCGGCGTTCTTGCCGGCCTCATCATCTCGGCGATCCATCAATTCACGACCGTGCCGATCATTCTGCACGCCGAAAGCTTCGAGAACGAGGCCGCGCGGGCTGAAACCGTTACCGTTGATCGCGCGATTCCGGTCGGCTTTCGGCTCGGAAATCCGGCGTTCCCGTCCGATCCTCGACACCTGTTCGCGCATGGCGGTGAAACTCATGATGGAAACCCGGCTTGGGCGCCACGAGATGGGGCGGAGCGCATCGCTTTCACGGTAATGACCACCGTGCTCACGGGGATCGGCTTTGCGCTGGTTCTCGTCGCGGGAATGATGGTCCGTGGGAAAACCGTCGATTTTCGACGCGGCGTGATGTGGGGCGCGGGCGGGTTTGTCGCCTTCACCCTGGCGCCGACCATGGGATTGGCGCCGGAGGTTCCCGGCGCGGCGGCCGCGGATCTCGTAGCTCGGCAAATTTGGTGGATTTCCACCGCCATCACGGCGTTGGCTGGGCTCTGGATGTTGGTTTTTACTCCGGGCACGGCCTGGAAAGTCGCGGGCGTTGTGCTGCTTGCGGCGCCGCATGTCGTCGGTGCTCCGCACCCGCATGAGCTTGGGACCGGTGGCGCTCCGGCGGAACTGGCGGCGCAATTCGCGGCGACGTCGATCGCGACGGCGGCGGTGTTCTGGGCATTACTGGGTGGTTTCGCGGGGTACTTCCTCGGGCGGGCGCAAGCATCCGCTTAACCGCTGGACAGGCTCGACCTCGCCCTCGACAATGGCGGCGAGGAGATTTCAAATGTCGGAAAAAATCGCGGTAATCGGGGCCGGTCTTATCGGCCGATCCTGGGCCATGGTCTTCGGGCGCGCCGGGCACCAAGTCGCTCTATTTGATGCCTTCCCGGATGCCCTGGATGCCTCGGAACGATTGCTGGATGCCAGCCTCGCCGATCTCGAAGCCAACGGCCTGATCGGATCGGCGCGCGAGGTTCGCGGACGGATCAGTCGCGCCGATTCCTTGGAAGAGGCGCTGGACGGCGCCCGATGGGTCCAGGAAAACGCCTTGGAGCAAGTGGCCGTTAAGCGTGAGCTTTTCTCGCGCATGGACGCGCTGGCGCCGGCGGATACGATCATCGCGAGCTCGACATCGGCCATCCCCTGTCACGAGATCACCGACGGCATGGCCGGCGCGCGTCGCATGTTGGTGGCGCATCCGGCGAACCCGCCGTATCTCCTGCCGATCGTTGAACTTTCCGGAGCCGACGCAACTAGCGCGGAAACCATTGCGCGTTCCCGCGTTTTTCTCGAGGGCGTCGGGATGGCGGTTATTACCATCAACAAGGCGGTAAAGGGGTTTGTGCTGAACCGGCTTCAGGTCGCGCTGCTGACCGAGGCCTTCAAACTTATCGAGGACGGCGTGGTGTCCGGGGCGGATCTTGACAAGACGCTGAAACACGGGCTGGGACTGCGCTGGTCCTTTATGGGGCCCATGGAGACCATTGATTTGAACGCGCCGGGTGGCATTCGGGACTATCTCGAACGCTTCGGACCCTCCTTCGAAGAGATCTCGATCGAGCAATCCGAGACGCGTCCCTGGACGTCCGAGCGATACCAGAGATTGGAGCGGGAGCGTCGTGACGTGATGTCTCAGGACAAACTGCCGGAACGTACCGCCTGGCGGGACCGCCGATTAATGGCCCTGATGCGCCATAAGATGCAAGCCGCGGAGGAGATTGGCGAATGACCCGCGAGATAAACGAGCAGAGGCGATCATGTTGCGACTAGGATTGATGGGGGCCGGCGCGATCGGCGATGACGTCATCCGGATGGTACGGAGCGAATTCGCCGACCGGATTACCATCCCCGCCGTCTTGGTTCGCAATAAGCGAGACAATCAACCGGAAGATTATCCTTTATTAACAAATGATTTCGGTGCTTTCTTTAAGCATGACTTTGATGTTGTTTTGGAGGGAGCCGGTCACGCGGCGGTGATCGATCACGCGGAAAAGGTGCTGGCCTCGAAGACCGATATGATCGTCACCTCGGTCGGCGCCTTCACCGATGACGCGGTCTATCAGCGTTGTGTCTCGGCGGCCGAGCGGGCCGGCTCTCGTCTAATCATTCCCTCGGCGGGGATCGGTGCGCTGGACACGCTCTCGGCGGCGGCGGTCGGCGGTTTGACCTCGGTTCATATGATCGTTCGCAAGGACCCCTCCGCCTGGTTCGGAACCCATGCCGAGACCGTCTTCGACCTTGCCGGCATGACAGAGCCCACCGTGATCTTCGAGGGCTCGCCACGAGAAGGGGCGGCGCTGTATCCCCAGAACGTGAACATCTCCGCGGCGGTATCTCTCGCTGGGATGGGGTTGGACGATACCCGTCTTACGATCATCGCCGACACCGAGATCGATACCCATATCTGCGAGGTTCACGGCGAGGGTGCGTTCGGCAAGTTCAGTTTCGTCGAGGACATGGTGATTTCCGAGACCAACCGAAAGACCTCGAAGCTGGTGGCCATGGCGGTCATGAAGACCGTCCGCCAGATGGTCAGCCCGGTCCTGATTGGAGCTTAAACCGCCGCCGCGTTCCACCGTCACCGTCGCCCTGATGTAGATCAGGGCTCTTGGCTCAATGGTTCGAGTCGATAAACGGCGGTAACCAGGAACGACCGTGGCGGTTTCGCGGCCCTCGCCACAAGCTCCCGCCTCTGCGGGAGCGACGCTGGGGACTTTGAGGGCTAACGCCTAGACCTCGTTCACCGGATGACGCGCCGGCTCGCCGCTTAGGACCCGGACCATGTCGGCGCCGGCGGTTCCCGCGATGGTGCGTAGGCACTCCACGGTCGATCCCGCCATGTGCGGCGTCACGATGAGGTTCGGCGCGTCGTAGATCGGGCTGTTCGGGTCCGGAGGCTCGCCCTCCAGGACATCAAGCGCCGCGCCGCCGAGACGACCGTCGATAAGGGCTTGCGACAGCGCCGCCTCGTCGATCAGGCTGCCGCGCGCGCAGTTCACGATCATGGCGCTGGGCTTCATCTTGGCGATGGCGTCGGCGTTTATCATGTGACGGGTCGCCGGGATTGCCGGGGCGTGGAGAGAAAGGATATCGGCGCTGGCGAGGACACCGTCCAGGCTCATGGGCTCGGCGCCACGCCGGGTGATCTCGTCCTCGGAGAGCGCCGGGTCATGCGCGATCACTCCCATGCCGAAGGCGTCGGCGATCCGGGCCACGCGCTGGCCGATCTGGCCGAGGCCGATCAGACCCAATACCCGTCCCTTCAACTCGCCACCAGTGTGTCTCGTGCTATCCCAGGCTTTCTCCGCCTTGGCCTTGTGCGCGGCGTCGGGAATTCGGCGCAGCAGGGAAAGCATCAGGCCGAAGGTGATCTCGGTCACCGCGTCGGCGTTGGCGCCTGGGGTATTGGTGACCAGTACCCCGCGCTCGGTGCAGGCGGCGACATCCACCGGATCAACCCCGGCGCCGTGAACCGCGACAATCTTCAGATCCGGCAGGCGGTCGAGCAGTGAGGCGGTGATATAGCCCGAGCGTAGCAGGATCGCGCCCGCGCCTTGCAGCATGCCCGCCCAATGCGTCTCTTCGTCCGGCGATAGCGGCTTATAGGGCAGGGCCACGCCGCGAACCTCGAAACTATCTCCAGCGGCCCGCCGGACGGGCTCCTCGAGGATTGGCAACTGATCGGTCGCGGCCAGCGCGATCCAGGGTGTCGAAGCGGAGCTCATGGCGGTCGTTCCGTGTTTCCAGGCGAGGAGGCGGATACTATCGATTTCGCGTGGAATTGGAATGCCCGGTTCCGTCGCTTACAGTGCCGGTCTCGCAACCGAATTCCAGGATCACGTGAAATGCCGACTTCTCCCATGTCACCGGCGGGTCTGACCGCGCTAATCCGGGCTTCTCTCGCGGCGGGTGGTTTCTCCGAGGCGAATGCCGAGATCGTCTCGGAACATCTTGTCGACGCGGAGATGAAGGGCGTCGCCAGCCACGGCGTAAACCGACTCGGGCTTTATCTCGGCGAGGCCAAGCGAGACGTGATCGATCCGGCGGCGGACCCGCTGATCACCGAGCCACGCCCGGGCATGATGCATGTCGACGGCGCCCGCGGGATCGGTATCGTCGCGATGAAGCGGGCGACGGATGCCGGAATCGCCGCCGCGCGACAGCGGGGAATGGCGACGGTCGGCATTGTCAAATGCGGCCATACCGGGCGCATGGGCGCCTATGGTGAACAGGCTGCGGAAGCCGGCTTCATGGCGATAAGTCTCGGCGGCGGTGGTCGTCGGCTGTGGGGCAATGTCGTGCCCTTCGGCGGCAAGGACCCGATGATGAGCACCAATCCCTACACCCTGGCCTTGCCGGGCGGTCCGGGGGACCCGGTTGTCTGTGATTTCGCGATTTCCACTTGGCCCGCCGGCAAGGTCGCGGTGGCGCGGGCAAACGGCCAGACACTGCCGCCCGACGTGGTTGTCGACAAGGATGGTCAGCCGTCAACCGACCCGGAGGCGTTTTACGACGGCGGCGCGCTTCTGCCGGCGGCGGGAGCCAAGGGCAGCGGCATGGGGATCATCGCCGAATTGATGGGCGACGCGATGCTCGGCGAGGCGGTGGAATACAACTGGCTCATGGTGCTGATCCGCGCCGACGCGTTCCGCCCGATGGCTGACTACACCTCCGCAGCCGAGGGTTTCATGGCCGAGGTCCGTGGTTCGACCCCGGCGCCCGGTTTTGACAGGGTCATCATGCCGGGCGAGCGGGAAACCGGCCAGGCGCGCGCCGCCGAGCAATCCGGAATTGTCGTCGGAGACGGGGTCTGGAGCGGCATCGTCGAGGCCGCGCGCTCGGTTGGTGTCGAGCCGACGGATTATGTCTAGAGTGCTGTTGAAAAATAGCTGGAACGCTCCGGAAATCCTTTGAGACCGTGGTTCGAGCACAGGGCAGGCGCCGCTTTGAGTCTCCTTGGGGTGAGCGTGGCGGAGAGTAACGCGACTCACCCCGAGCGACCGTCACGACGAGAAGCCGGCGGCAAAAGCCCTTGCTTTCGCAAGGACGACGGAAATCGGAGGCGTTGCTTCCAGGGTGACGTGGGCTGGGGGTGTCGCGGGAAGGCGGGACGTAGGTGACTTATCCGCCGCCGTACGACCGATCGTCGCTCTTGCGACGGCAAGGGCTCGCATGCGATCGATTTCCCCTCTAGATTCACTGAGAACATTGGAGGGAGGATCCCATGCGATCGATGTTGCCAACCACGGTTTTGCGCCAGCCGATCACCGAGCCGAGCGCCTGGACGCCGAGGGATCTGGAAAACGACACGAGTTGGGACCTTACCCTGACCCGCGCGGAGGCTGGCGATCTGGTGAGAGCGCTGGAGGGAGCGCACAAGGCCGGGATTGGGCTGGAGCACGTCGCGGTGGAGAACTTCCCCTTGCCCAATTGCGCCGGCGTGATCTCGCGGATCCAGCACGCGTTGCGAGACGGCCGGGGGTTCGCCCTTCTGCACGGACTTCCGGTGGAGGGGCATGCCCGTGAGGATATCGCCCTGATGTATTGGGGGTTCTGCGCCCATCTCGGCCTCGGCGTCACCCAGAACAGCGACGGCGGTCTCATCCACTACGTTACCGAGGGACGGCTGCGCCCGAACCAGGGGACGCGAGGTGTCGGCAATCCCGGCAAGGTCTCGTTGCACGTCGATCTGGCGGATTGCACGACGCTTTTATGCGTGCGCCAGGCCGCCGATTCCCCGCATAGCCAACTGGCGAGTTCGACGGCTATCCACAACGCGTTCCTGGCCCGCGCGCCGGAACACCTGGAGCGGCTATACCAGGGCTTTGCCTGGGACCGCCAGAACGAGCATGGCGAAACGGAGGCCCCGACGACGGGCTATCGCGTACCCGTGTTTAGCCAAATCGGCGGCGTGGTCTCGTGTCGCTACAACCGCAACTGGATCACCAAGGCGGCGATGCGCGGCGACGGCTTCACGCCGGAGGAGAGCGAGTTACTGGATCTCTTGGATGAATTGGCCCAGGAACATGCCTTCGCGTTCCCGTTTCAGCCGGGAGACGTGCAATTCGTGAACAACTACACGGTCCTGCATGGCCGTGCTCCGCACAAGCCGGCGGCTAGCGAGGACGACGCCAGGGTTCTGATGCGAATTTGGTTCGACATGGACGACATTCGCCCGTTCGCCGACGAGCCGATCATTCGTCATGGCATCATAAGCCATGGCAAGCTGGGATGGACGGCGAGGGATCTCGTGGCCGGTCTGGAAGGGCGCGTTCACGCGCGCCGCGCCGAGGACCGGGCGCCGCTTCGCCTGGACCGGGCGTCTTAGGCTCCGACACCCTCGCAGGCCATGACCACCAGATCCGCCGCCGCCGGGCTGCACACGATGGGCGTGTCATGCATGATCGCGAGTCGGGTGAGCGCGATAAGATCGACATCGTTGGCGTAATGCGCCTGCGGGTCGGCGAAGAAGATCACCGCGTCGAGTTCACCCGTCGCCACCATCGCGCCGAGTTGCTGATCGCCGCCGCGCGTACCGCGTTGCAGGCGTTGGATCGATAGACTGGGATGAGCGTCGCGCAGCAGGGCGCCGGTACCGCCGGTGCAAACCAGACGCTGGCGCCCCAGCACCCGGACATGCCGACCGACCCAGGCCTCAAGCTGGGACTTTCGCGCGTTGTGGGCGACAAGCGCTATACGCCTGGGCGCGCTGGAAACCTGACCCGCCCGCGCGGTCATCGCCAGGATCGAGCGCACCTGGGCGGTGAGGCCGGAGCCTTCGGCCGGAAACTCTCCGGACAACGCCGCGGTGCCGACGGTGAAGCCCACCGCCCCCGCCATCGCGGCGGCGCGCACCCTTTCCTCGCGATCGATGCTGCCGGCGATCACCACGGGCTTGCGCGAAGCCTGGCAGACCGCCCGCATCAGAGCCGGAACATCGCCCTTGAAGCGATAGGCGAGCAGATCAAGCCCATGCACTCCCTCAAGCGCGGCGAGGGATCGAGCGCTTTCGGCGATCTCCTCGATGGAACCTTCCAGAACGCTCGGATGGCCGGTGATCTTGCCGGGAAATGGGAAGTAGCGGATCGGGTTGGCGCCGATAATTCGCGTGACCTCGTGGGCGCGAACACCGCCGAGCAGGCAGTCGACATCCAGTCGCACCGCCGCTTCCGCCGATGCCATCTCGCTATCCTCGTCCAGGCTCACCACTTCGAGATACGAGCGTCCACCGGCGGCGCGGATCTCGTCGGCGAGAACCCTGAGATCTTCGAGCGGCAGACCAACATCCTTGAACCCGATATGCCGCGCGCCGCCCGCCAGCACTTCCGAGAGCCGCTCGCGAGCATCGGGGATGGTGCTGTCATTGGCGGTCAGCATGAAGATGAAGTTGAAACTGATGGCCCGTACTCCGTGTGTCCGGCGGTGTCCTGGCCGGGGCGCTAGATTAGCATGGAAGCCCGCGATGGCTTGGATTTTATGTCCGTCGATGCGCGCCGTCCTTTTGACGTGGGGCGGGGCTCGGGCATCAAATGATCGCTAAGTTTGGCGTGACCGCCTCGCCGATGATGCAACCGGCGGCGATTTGTGCCACATACGGGGCCAAGCCGTGTTGATCGCGGCTATCGGTCAATTCGCCAGGATCTTGGGAGAAGAGAATGGGCAAGGTTTACCAGGACGCCGCGAGCGCGCTCGACGGGCTCCTGTTCGATGGGATGAGCGTCGCCGCCGGCGGCTTCGGTCTTTGTGGAATTCCGGAAAATCTAATCCAGGCGATCAAGGATTCCGGGATCAAGAACATGACCATCGCCTCGAACAACGCCGGGGTCGGCGATTTCGGCCTAGGTCTCCTGTTGCAGGACAAGCAGGTCGCCAAGATGATCTCCTCCTATGTCGGTGAGAATGATCTGTTCATGCAGCAATATCTCGCGGGTGAACTCGAAATCGAGTTCAATCCCCAGGGAACGCTGGCCGAGCGCCTGCGGGCCGGTGGGGCGGGCATCCCCGGCTTCTACACCGCGACCGGCGTCGGCACCCAGATCGCCGAGGGCAAGGAGACCAAGGAATTCGACGGCAAGACCTATGTCCTGGAGCGTGGCCTCAAGATGGACCTGGCGATCGTCAAGGCCTGGAAGGGCGATGCCCAGGGCAACCTGACCTATCGGAAGACGGCGATGAACTTCAATCCGGAATGCGCGACCGCCGGAAAGGTGACCGTCGCCGAGGTCGAGGAAATCGTGCCCGTCGGAACCCTCGACAAGATGTCGATCCACACCCCCGGCGTCTATGTCCAGCGGATCTTCCAGGGCAGTCACGAGAAACGTATCGAACAACGCACCACGCGCGCGGCGTAAAGGGAGAGCAAGATCATGCCTTGGGACCGCAACCAAATGGCCGAACGGGCCGCCGCCGAGCTTGAGGACGGCTTTTACGTCAATCTCGGGATCGGCATCCCGACCCTGGTGTCGAACTATGTTCCGGCGGATTACGACATCACCCTGCAATCCGAAAACGGAATGCTGGGCATGGGGCCGTTTCCGACCGATGACGAGGTCGACCCGGACCTGATCAACGCTGGCAAGCAGACCGTCACCGAGTTGGATCGCACCAGCTATTTCTCGTCCTCGACCAGTTTCGCGATGATCAGGGGTGGTCACATCAACCTGTCCATCCTCGGCGCCATGGAAGTGTCCGAGACCGGCGATCTCGCCAACTGGATGATCCCGGGCAAGCTGGTCAAGGGCATGGGCGGCGCGATGGACTTGGTGGCCGGCGTTCAGCGGATCGTGGTGATCATGGATCACGCCAATAAGGCCGGCGAATCCAAGCTGTTGAAGAAATGCAGCCTGCCGCTGACCGGTCAGGCGGTGGTCGATCGGATCATTACCAATCTCGGCGTCTTCGATGTCGTCGAGGGAGGGCTGAAAGTGGTCGAACTCGCGCCCGAGGTCACCATGGACGAGGTCCGCGAGAAGACCGAAGCGGCGCTGGTGGGCTAAAAAGCCAAGACGCGAATCCCTGGTGAAGGCCAGGGGCTCGTGGCCTGGGACAGGCCCTGGATTATCCCCGCCTCCGCGAGGACAGGCGTCCAGGGGGTCGAATTTTGAAGCGGTAACGATCCAGAAAGTTCCAGGGGTTTTTAGTCATGGCCGTTTCTCCTCTCGACTCAACGGTCTTCGCCGGAGTTTTCGGCGACCCGGAAATCGGGCCGTTGTTCTCGGATGCCGCCGAGATCCGTGCGATGGTGGATTTCGAGCGCGCGCTGGCGCGGGCCGAGGCCGCGTGCGGGGTGATTCCGGCGGAAGCCGGCGCGGCGTTGGACACGGCCATGGACGGGCTGGTGATCTCGCCCGCTGAATTGACCGACGCGACCACGGCGGCGGCGGTTCCGGTTCCAGGCCTGGTGGCCGCCCTGCGCAAGCGGATCGACCCGGACGCGGCGCAATGGTTGCATTGGGGCGCGACCACGCAGGACATCATGGATGGCGGCTTGCTGCTTCGCCTGCGGGATGCCTTGGTGATCGTGGAGGCGCGGCTCGACCGGTTGATCGAGAGCCTCCTGGCGGCGGCGGAACGCGAGGCGTCAACGGCGATGGCTGGTCGGACCCGCAGCCAGGTGGCGACGCCGATTAGTTTTGGTCTCCGTATCGCGCAATGGGTACAGCCGCTCATCGACCTTCGCGAGATGCTGGAGGAGTTGCGCCCACGCCTGTTCCGGGTGCAGTTCGGCGGCGCCTCGGGCGCCAATACCGCGGTTGCGCCCCACGGGCCGGCGATTATTCAGGCACTTGCCAAGGAGTTGGAAATGGCCCCCGCCGCGCCCTGGCATACCAGCCGTGTGCCGTTGATCGCGGCGATGGACTGGCATGCGCAACTCCTGGGCGCGCTCGGCAAGATGGCGGGTGATCTCATGATGATGGGGCGATCCGAGATCCGCGAGGCCCGGGCGGGCAAGGGCGGTGGGTCCTCGACCATGCCGCAGAAAAGCAATCCGGTCACCGCCGAGGCGCTAGGCACCTTGGCGCGCTATGCCGCGGGATTGATGGCGCCGGCGCATTTCTCCGCGAGCCATCTGGAGGAGCGGGACGGCGTGTCCTGGCCGCTGGAATGGTTGGTGCTGCCGCAGATCGTGGTGGCTACCGGCGCCGGTCTGCGCCATGCCCTTGATCTGGCCGAGAGCATCGAGGCCGATGCCGACCAGATGCGCCGCGGCCTTGATCTCGGCGGCGGCGCGGCGATGGCCGAGGCCGCGAGTTTCGCGCTGGCCGCCCACATGCCGCGCGCGGACGCCCAGGCCCTGATGAAGCGGGTGGCGGTGGAGGCCGCGCGAGGTGGCGAGAGCCTGGCCGATGTCCTGCGCCGGGAAACCGACGCGCCGATCGACTGGGACGAAGCCCTGGACCCGGTGCGCGCGGCGGAGCCGAGCAGGGACATCATCGAAATGATCATCGCGCGCTGGCGCCAGAGGCGGCGGGTCGGTTAGGTCGCGTCGGTTTGCCAGTGGCGTCGGGCGGTCAAGCGCGTGACGACGTAGTAGATCAACAGGCCTCCCGGCCCCATGGTGAGTTTCACGGTTACCCAGTCGTCGGTTGACAACAACAGCCACGCGGCCTCGTTGGTGGCCGCCATGGTGACGGCGATTGACGCCCACTGCCAGCTCAGCACTGTCCACCCACGTGGAGTCAATGACAGGATCGGCCCGAGCGCGCGCATGGGAATCGGCCGTCTCAACGGAATGCTCGCGGCCACGAAAATCGCGAACAGCAACTGGCCGATCGTTGGTCGCATCTTGATGAATGTCTCGTCGGCCAGGATGAGCGATGCGCCTCCAAGCAAGATGACGAGCCCGCAGGAAATGGCGGGAAGCATGGGCAAGCGGCGGACCAAACCCCACCCCATGACAAGCGAGGCAAATGTCAGCGCGATCAGAACAACCGTGGCCTGACCGATGCCGGCGACTTGATAGATCGCGAAGAAGCCCAGCCCCGGCGTAAGCTCCAGCATCAGATGGAAAGTCTGAGAGGCCTCAAGTTTGCGGGAGAGAGGCAAACTCACGGTTGGCCTTCCTCGACGAACTGTATGATGCGTTGCCCTTCCTCGAAGGAAGCGACGGATTGCTCCCAGACGGCATTCTTCCATAAGTAACGCCCGGTACCGGTCTCCGGCTCGTAACGGGCGGTGTAAAGCGTGCCGAACCATCCGCTGAAATCGGTGTGATGCAGGGGTGGAGCCATGAAAGCCTGGGCCGCCGCATCGGACGATTGCCCGCTTAGTTGCGAGAGATACGTCTTGCGCGGGCCGGAACCGGTCTGATCGCCCGTTTCCGCCGGGACGATTTCTTGATGATTGGTGACCATCGCTTCCCGGACCGTGATGGCGGGACGGTCGGGATGGAGATAGACCACCGCCGAGGCACCCGAGCGATCCTGGAGGATAATGTTCTGAACGCCGGCGCTCGGCAGTCGAGCCAGCGCGGCGATCGCCTGCTCCACATCGCTGCAGGTCTCCAGGACATAGCGAACCAGCATGGGGATGGCGAAACCGACGGCATGGGCGAAATCGCCGCCGAAGGTCAGCGCCGCCGTCAAGCCGTCTTCGTTAACGCCGTCAAGGCAGCCGCCCGCGCCCTCGCGCATGGCAAGGATGCGCTTGCCCGTCCACCGGGTCCGAGCGATCAACGCATCGAAGAATTGCTCGGTGAAGTCGTAGCTACGCAGCAAGGTGACGGGCGGGCCGGGAAGCGCCAGGACGCTGCACCCGCTGATCAGCGGTGGGCCGCCCCAGTAGCTGATATGCTGGCCGATGACCGGATCACCGCCGCAAAGCGCGACCCTCCGGTCGTGGCTGTCGAGAAACTCGGGCATATGTTCGCCGATGGCCCGGCGGCAGGCTTCATGAGACGGTCGATCCCCGTTTTGGTGTGCCGTGGCCCAGGCCGCCCATCGCTCGCGGCAACCGTTGAAGTTTTCCAGCCACTTTCTTCCCGGCTCCTCCTCATCATAGGCGGTGAAGGTGACACCGAACGAACGCGCCATCGGTTCAATCCCTCAAGGGAATGCAGAGTTGGGTTTCCAACTCGGCTTCCGGCGTTTCGCGTGGATCATTGAGGTAGCGCTCGATGCAAGGGCGATCCGCGACCTCCTCGGCGCTCTCGGGGAGCCAAAGGCAGAACAATCTTTGAAACGTGTCGGTGAAGCCCGCGTAGGAACCACGATGCAGCGTGGTCGCGTACCGCCCGCCCGGCAGCCACTCGCTTCAAATGCCCTTGGGCGGGTTGCTGACGATTTCGGCGACGGCGACGCAGGCGTCATAGCGCAACCGGTCCCGGGGGACCTGCTCCGGGTCGTCATGAGACAGGCCCAAAATCTTCGAGCCTGGGGTCATCAGCCCCTCGGACTGGACCCAATCCCACAGTCTCGCATGGGCGGCGTTGGCATGCTCGTAAGGGCCGACCTGGCGCAGGAGCACGGCCGGTTCGGCGGGAAAGGTTTCGATCTTGATGTCCATCCCATGATCTCCCGGGAGGTGAATGAGCCGTACCGCGCCGGTCTCGGGTTGATAGGACAACCGGATATTGCTCGGGCGCATTCCCGGCGGGGAGAAGGCCCGGCGATAAGCGGATGGCGCGATGGTGAAGGCTTGGCGAAACGCGCGGCCAAAGCCCTCGACGGATTCATATCCCGCCTCGAAGGCGATCTCCGTGACCGTCGCGTCTGTCACCCGCAGTCGCCAATCAGCGCGGGACAGTCTGAGACGCCGAACCACCTCGGCGACCGTTTCTCCGGTCATGGCGTGAAAAATGCGATGAAAGTGGAACCGGGATACTCCGGCGATGGCGGCCAGTTCCTCCAGCCGCAACGGCTCGTCCATGCGCGCGGCGATCTCGCCGAGCACGCGCTCGATCCGTTTTGCGTAACTGGCCTCGGTTCGTTGTCTCATGAAGACAGCTTGCCAGATCCCGCCGGGCCCCGCTTGACCGGGATTGCTGATTCTATCGCGCGGAGGCCGTTGACCGCAGGTTCAGGCCCAGCGCTCCGATGATCAGCGCGAGCGCCGTGACTTCGCGCCAACCCACGGTTTCGCCCAGAACCACCGCGCTCGCCAGCACGCCGACGATCGGGACCGCCAGGGTGCCGAGGCCCGATACCGATGCGGGGAAGATCGCGATTACCCGGAACCAGGCGAAATAGGCCACGACGTTGGCGATCAGAATGTTGAACAGCAGCCCCGCCCAACTGGCGCTGGAAACCGCGCTCCAAACGGTTTCCGCCCCCCACGCCCACCAGAAGGGCAGGACGGGTATGGTTCCAAGGATCAATTGCCATCCCGCGATCACCGTCGGGTCCCCTTGCCAGGAGGTACGCTTCATCCATACCGTGCCGAGGCCGAAGGCGATCGCGCCGATCAGGGTGCAGAGCGCCCCGAAACCGGCATCTCGCATGCCGACGAAATCCTGGCCCATCAGCACCGCGAGGCCACATAGTCCGAGACCCAGTGCGCTCAGGCGCAGGAGCGAGGGTTTTTCGGAAAGCAGCGGCCAGGCGAACAGCATAGCCCAAAGCGGCATCGTATAGACGATCACCACCGTGCGTCCGGCGCTGAAGTAGTGCACGCCCAGGGTCATGCCGATCTGAAAAATCGTCATGTTGCAGAGCGCCGCGATCACCAGGTCCCGCCACTGACCGCGCGGGATTCGGACGCTCCGTCCCAGTATCGCCGCGAGCGCCAGTAACAAAATCCCGGCCACCCCCATGATGACCGCGCGCCCCGTCCAGACGTCGATACTCTCCAGCATAAGCTTGGTCGATGGATAGCTGAACCCCCAGCAGAACCAAACGGTTACCAGGAGTAGGAAGCCGACGGTCGAAGGACGCGTTTGGCTCACGCCACGTTGTCCGGAGCAAACGGCGCGCGCAAGCCGGCCTGCTCCATCAACGGCATCACCCGGTCGATCCATTGCCGCGCCTCGCCGAGATAGTCGACCCAGGAGAGCAGGATGCCGTCGACGCCCATGGCTGAGAGCCGCTCCATCTGGCTCACGATCTGGTCCGGCGTGCCGACAAGCGGGTAGCCGCCGTGACCCGCCTTGAAGTGGAACTTGAAGGCCTCCATCACCGCTGGTTCCAGGGTGCCGGACTGCACGCCGAAGATGTCCAGCATATTGGCGACGGCCACGTCGTCGCCTCGCTCGACGACATAGTGGTTGAGATAGTCGCGCGCCTCTTTCTCGGTCTCGCGGCAGGCCACATAGCCGTGGATCCAGCATTGCGAGGACCGGCCGAGATCGGCGGCGAGGGTTTTCAGATGGCTGATCTGCGCGACGTCGCTGTCCTCGTCCTTTTGGCGCAGCATGACGAAGTTCATATCCGCGTGGTTCGCCGAAAAGGCCTGTCCGACCGCCGATGAGCCGGCGTTCATGATCGGTGGGCGCGGCGACTGCAGCGGCTTGGGTTGGCTCCACAGCGCCTTGCCCTGGAAGAACTCGCCGTCGAAGTCGAAGGCCTCTTCCTCGCTCCAGAGCCGCTTGATCAGGGTGATCCATTCCGCCGCGTAGTCGTAGCGCCGGTCATGCTCGCGCCATTCGGCGGCGAACATCTCGAACTCGTTCTTGAACCAGCCGGCGACCAGGTTGATGGCGAAGCGCCCGCCGGAAATATGATCCGCCGTCGCCGCCATCTTGGCCGCCGCGACCGGATGGATCAGGGGCGCGTGAACCGTGGCGAAGACCGTGCAGTGCCGGGTGATCGCGCCGATGCCGGATGCCCAGGTAAAGCTCTCGAAGGTGCGGTTGTTGAAATTGGTCTCGCCGCCGTATCCCTTCCAGCGTCCGACCGGCAGCAGCACCTCCATCCCCGCCGCGTCGACCATCCGGGCCAGCGCCGCATTATCCTCCCAGGTCATCGGCCACGCCCCCTCGGCCGTCGTCACGGTCGAGCCGCCCGAGCAATTGAAGGCCATGACCCCGAGCTTCATCTTGTTGTCGTTGAAGAGTGCGTTTTTCATCGAGGTAGGGTATGCGAGGGAGAAGGCCCGGCCAAGAGGTGAGGCGGTAACGCCGGTGGTGAGCGTTTTTTTTAACTGTTTGATCCAAGGATCGGGAGCTTATGCCTGAGCCTCGCCGCCGCCGCCGACAACAAGGCGCGAGAATAGCATTTATGAAACCCCAGCAAGAACCCGAAGACAGGACCGAGTTCCGGTTCATTTGTTTTCTTGTTCCGTCTTGGAACCACCGCTGACCCAAAATAGAGACGCGTTGTTGGTGTCGTCCCGGCATTGTCGAGCGATCGCGCTTTGATCATGAACCATGACCGCGTGCGTCCGGAGATATCCCGTACCAGAAGTTGATCTTCCATTCTGGCCTCGACCGCCCAAGCGGCGAAGCCGTCACTTGTTCCCTCGGCGAAACCCCGGATCTGGCGGTCGGACGAGGGGCGAAAGGCAATCAAGTGGAGAACCAAGCGTTCGAGCCTAAACAGCCATGTCGTATAGAAGCCCGTTACGTAGTCCGATAAAGGCAACTCGGCCTCGATGTCGACGGCGTAACAATCGGTGTAGCCCCCATCGATCTCGGCGTAGGTACGGAGGTGCGCCTTCGAAGGCAACGGAATACTGGTTGGCCGCCGAAAAGGGAGATCTTCGGGAGGGCCTTCAGGCCGCGTCATGGTCTTTCAACACCGACCGAATCAATTCCGCCATGCGTTCGGCGTCGATCGGTTTGGTGACATAGGCTGCGAATCCCATGTCGCCAGGCTTTTCATAGTCACTGGGTGCCTCGTTGCCGCTGACCGCGATGATCGGGATGTCCTTGGTCTGCGGGGCGGTGCGCAGGGCCGAGGTGACATCGAAGCCGCTCATGTCCGGCAGCATGATATCCATCAGGATAAGCGAGAAATCATGCGCCTTGACCAACTGAAATCCCAGTTGCGCGTCCGTGGCGATCACCAGGTCCACGCCCGGAATGGTGCCGCAGACCAACTGCATGATCTCCGCGTCGAAGGGATCATCCTCGAAATACAGCGCTCGCCGCGACATTTCGGATGTTTCCGCGTCCGTCATATTCACGTCCCGAAGGTTCGGTGATGAGGCCTAACACTTGCTTGGTTAGTCATCCTGGATCTTGAGCGTGGGTGTTACTGTACATGATCCGGACGCGCGAAGTCATCCGAAAGAAAACAGTGTGTTTTCCATGGGTATTCCGAATAAATGGGAAATTACGCTAAAATTTGACGTGAATACGCCTACGCCTACCAGCCCAGAGCCTCGCGCAGTTTGGCAAAGGCTTCCAGGTGTCGGTCATGGTCGCCGGCGAAGCGCAGCATCAGATGCTCGCATCCTTGGTCCACGAAGCCCTTCAGCCATTCCGCCGCGCCTTCCGCCGGTCCGCCATAACAGGCCTGCCAGGTCCGCAGCCGGGACGCGGGCTGCATGTAGTAGCTTTCCAGGAAGGCATCGACCTTGGCGTTGGCTTTTTCCGCGTCGTCGTCGAGGGCGAGGGTGAGATAGATCGCGCCGGTAAAAGCGCCCGCGTCGCGGCCCAGGGCTTTCACCTGCCCTTGGACATCACGCCATTGCGCGCCCCAGGCCGCCGAATCGCTGGGGCCGGTCGGGAACCAGCCGTCGAAATTCTTGGCCGCGCGGGCGAGACTGGCGGGTTGGGAGCCGCCGCCCCAGATCGGCGGGCCGCCCTTGGTATGGGGTACCGGGCCAATGGATTGACCCTTCAGGGTCCAGCGTCCGTCCCAGTCGACCGGCTCGCCGGTCCAGAGCGCCTGGCAGAGCCGCAGGCCCTCCAGCATCGTGCCGACCCGTTTCTCGAAAGGAACGCCGAGCGCTCGAAACTCATCATGAATATTGGCGACATCGGCGGCGATACCGACACCGAGGATCACCCGTCCCTCGCTCGCCTGATCCAAGGTCGCGACCTGATGGGCCAACGCGACGGGGTTGCGCAAGGCCGGCAGCAAGACGGCGGTGCCCAGCGAGACTTTCTTGGTCCGCCCGGCCGCGGCGGCCAGCAAGGTGATCGGCTCATGCCGGGGGCGCGCGGTGATCGAGTCGCCGATCCAGATCGAGTCATATCCCAGATCCTCGGCTTTCTCCGCCAGGGTCAAGAGCGGCGCGGCGGCGGGCCGGCCCTCCATGATGGCTTCGCGGGTGGGCAGCAGGTATCCGACTTTCGGGGCCATGAATGAATCCTCGGGACTGGCAAGCATCGCTGGATCGATGAATAGCACGCCTGGGATGAATGCGAAGCGTCATGACGTTGGGTTTCGCCGACAATCCGCCTTATGCTGGCCGTACTATGCGGGTTGGCGAACAGGAGGAGGAGACGCGGCATGGCGATCGAGAAGCGACCCTTTGGACGCACCGGACATTTAAGCTCGGCGATTATCTTCGGCGCGGCGGCCCTCGGTAAGGTGGATCAGGCGACCGCCGACCGGACTTTGGACCTGTTGCTGGAGCATGGCGTCAATCACATCGACACCGCGCCTGGTTATGGCGATTCCGAGCTTCGGATCGGCCCGTGGATGGACCGGCACCGAGACGATTTCTTTCTGGCCACCAAGACCCGTGACCGGAGCTATGCCGAGGCGCGGGACAGTATCCAGCGTTCCCTGGAACGGCTGCGGGTCGACAAGCTTGATCTGTTGCAACTGCATGCCTTGATCCATCCCGATGAGTGGGACGTTGCGATGGGCGAGGACGGCGCGCTCCGGGCGGCGGTCGAGGCGCGCGACGCGGGACTGGTGCGCTTCATCGGGGTGACCGGGCACGGCTGGAACGTCGCGGCAATGCATCGTCGATCACTCGCGCGGTTCGATTTCGATTCCGTCTTGATGCCGTATAACTGGGTCACCGCGCACCACGCGACCTATGCAGACGATTTCGAGAAGACGTTGGAGATGTGCCGCGCGCGCGATGTCGCGGTGCAGACCATCAAGTCGCTCGCCCGCGGTCCCTGGGCCGCCGGGGTCACCAAGCGCCGGAACACCTGGTACGAGCCGCTGGAGGCCGAGGAGGATATCCGCACCGCCGTGCATTACGTGCTCGCCAGACCAGGCATCTTCCTGAATTCGGTGGGCGATGTCGGCCTGTTGCCCCCGGTTCTACGTGCGGCGGCGGAGCGGATCGAACTGCCGGACGACGCGGTTATGGCGGCGCATAGCGAGCGTACCGGGCTCGCCTCGATCTTCGGGATCTGAAGCGGCGATGCAATTCGATACAAAGGTTGCCATCGTCGTGCGCGAGGATCTCGCGACGTGGCAAAAACTGAACGTCACGGCGTTTCTTACGTCGGGCGTGGTTGGCGCTAGAACGGAGCTTTTGGGCGAGGACTACCAGGACGCGGCGGGCAATGGCTACGCGCCGTTGTTGATCCAGCCGGTGATCGTGCTGTCCTGTGACGGCGAGCAGTTGAAGACCATCTACCGTCGGGCGATGGATCGCGGGGCTAGACTGGCGCTCTATATCGACGAAATGTTCTCCACCGGCCATGACGCCGCCAATCGCGAAACCGTCAAGGTCCGCCGGCCGGAGGAAATGTCGATCGCCGGGCTGGCGCTGCGCGAGGAACGCAAGCTGGTCGACAAGATCATCAAGGGCGCCAAGATGCACGCGTGATTGATGGTTGGGAGGAGATTGACTATGAGCGCCGAGCAACGCCTGAAGGATCTCGGGATTGTCTTGCCGAAGGTGATGGCGCCCGCCGGTTCCTACGTGAAAGTGCTGGTTCTCGATGGTTTCGCGCATGTCTCGGGCCAAGGGCCTTTCGATGGTGACGGCAAGCCGATCACCGGTCAGGTGCCCAGTGAGCGTTCGTTCGAGGACGCGGTGGTCGCGGCACGGGCGGTGGGGCTGCAGACTCTCGCGGTATTGCGCGAGGAACTGGGCTCGCTTGATCGCGTAAGCCAGGTTGTCAGGACGTTCGGAATGGTGAACGCCGCGCCGGGCTTCACCCGGCATCCGACGGTGATCGACGGCTTTTCGAATCTCATGATCGAGGTCTTCGGCGAGGCCGGCCGAGGGGCCCGTTCGGCGGTGGGCATGAGTTCGCTGCCCTTCAACATCTCGGTCGAGGTCGAGATGACGGCGAGGTTGACGGACGCGTAACTAGCGATTCCGCGGCATCGGGCGTTCCTGGACCAGGGGGCGGCCGCGCACGCTTTCGCGGTAGAGGATATAGAGGCCCGAGGCGAGAATAAGCGCCATGCCGACCAC
>Ga0181593_10000662_pt1 | contig 30370 bp, 32 predicted proteins | sample 071ome_19_FD_133756 | JGI IMG/M metagenome (GOLD analysis project Ga0181593, IMG submission 133756) | Coastal salt marsh microbial communities from the Groves Creek Marsh, Skidaway Island, Georgia - 071413AT metaG (megahit assembly) | ecosystem: Environmental > Aquatic > Marine > Intertidal...
GAGTTCGTAATACGCCCACCAACTGCCGAGCGCTATGCCGGCCGTCAGAAAGATCCAGGCCGCAAGCGTCCATGGTCGGGACCACCGTGCCCAGGCAGAGTCGAGCCGTCCTCCAAGCAGGGCAGCGATGGCAAACGCAAATGCGACCGAAAAGCCCACGTAGCCCATGTAGAGCATGGGTGGATGAATCGCCAGCCCCGGATCCTGAAGCAAGGGGTTGAGATCACCCCCGTCGATCGGCGGCGGGAACTGTCGATCAAAAGGGTTTGAGGTAAAGAGGATGAAGAGCAGGAAGCCGACACTCACAATGCCCATGACCCCCAGCACTCGGGCAACCATTCGGTCGGGAACACTTCGGCTGAACCAGGCAACGGCCGCCGTCCAGACAGCCAATGTCAGCGCCCATAAGAGCAGAGATCCTTCATGGGCACCCCAGACACCGGAGATGAGATAGATCAGGGGCAGTTGCGAGTTCGAATTCTGGGCGACATAGGCTACGCTGAAATCGTGCGATAGAAATGCGGCCGTCAGACAGGCGTATGAGATCGCAACAAAAAGCAGCTGGGCAAAGGCGGCAGGCCGCGCAATGCTGATCCAGGCGTAATTGTTACGTGCCGCACCAATAATAGGAACCACGCCCTGGAGAATGGCAACGAGCAGCGCCAGAATCAGCGCAAAAAGACCAATCTCAGGAATCATTGCACCCCCATCGCCTTGGCTTTTTCTAATGCCTCCGTCACCTCCGGAGGCATATAGGTTTCATCGTGTTTAGCCAGAACCTGGGTTGCGCTGAAGGTGCCATCCGTTCCAAGACTGCCTTGAGCGACAATGCCCTGACCCTCACGAAAGAGGTCGGGCAATATGCCGGTATAGGCCACGGTTACTGAATTCGCTGTATCGGTAAGGTCGAATTGAATCTCCAGGCTGCCATCGCTTCGACGGACACTGCCATCGACCACCATCCCGCCAAGCCGAAAAGGGGTATTGGCGGGCGCCTCGCCAGCGGCGACCTGAGAAGGGCTGAAGAAGAGGTTAATGTTTTCCTGCAATGCCAAAAGCGCAAGGCCCGCCGCGACAGCCACCCCGGCAATCAGGAGGCTCACAAGAATCAGTCTTTGTTTTCGTCGGGGTTTCATTCGGACCGGGAACGCTCTTTTTGAGTGGCTATAGCCGAAAGCTCACGGATCAAGCGCTTGCGCCGGCGTATTGGCGCAATCACAGAGACTGCAAGTGTTAAACCTGTCAGGGCATAAGCAGGCCAGACATAGATTGCATAGCCACCCATTTGAAAAAACTCGATCATGATGCTTTCGAAGTGACGAGTGTGTTCACCCATGCAGTGCGCCGTTCGCTGTCCAGAATCTCAACGCGGACACGGGCAAGCATGGTGTAGAGGTAATGAAATTTGAAAGCCGCTGCCATCAGCAAAAGCGGGATCAGCATACTGATCGCGATCGACGGTTGGTCAAACTTGGTGACGGTGGGGCCCTGGTGAAGGGTATTCCACCACTCGACTGAAAAATGAATGATTGGAAGATTGACCACCCCAACGATGGCGAGCACCGCGCCGGCCCGCGAAGCCGTGCGCCGGTCATCAATCGCCGCCACAAGCGCCATGTAGCCCAGATACAAAAAGAGCAGGATGAGTTCAGAAGTCAGTCGTGCATCCCACACCCACCAGGTGCCCCACATGGGTTTGCCCCACAGGGATCCCGTAACAAGAGCGAGGAACGTGTACGCGGCTCCCACCGGAGCACTGGCTCGCGCCACCGCTTCGGCAAGTTTCATGCGCCAGATCAGACTGATCGCACTGGTTGCGGCAAGAACGGCATAGACGAACATCGACATCCACGCAGAGGGGACGTGAATGTAGATGATTCGGTAACTCTCTCCCTGCTGATAATCAGGCGGAGCCAGCACCAGGCCTCCATAAAGGCCGGCGACAAAAAGCGCGATACAGATAATGGCGATGAACGGCATGAGGATTCCGGCCAGACGGTAAAAACTGGGCGGAGAGCCGAGTCGATGAAAACGCGTCAACCAAGTATCGGGATTTTGACTCATCAACAGAAGTCTTCTTCGATCGTATCTGGGCAGAAATGTCGCCGGTCCAAATTTAACCCTCTCGCAGATAGGGAAGTTAGGACTCAGAGGCTAATAGAGTGGGATTGTAATCGACGTCGTGTTAAACCGTATCAACGATAAACGTGCTTTAGATCAAAAACTGCTCAAAGACCGTGAAGCATTGGCCGCTATTCCCCGGGGGAAATGATCGCTTGGGAGATCTTAGTCGCTATATGGGGCCTTAAGGAGACCTTAAGGCGCAGATCACTAACCGTCCAGAATAAATTCAGGCCAATTGGGATGCTTTTTGTCGCGCTTAGTCATTCTCGGCATCAAAGCCTGGCATAGGTAAGGGTCAGGCGTATAAATTCGCCGTCCAGGCCATTTTCATTGTGATCGACAATCTTCCCGTATGACGCCTTAAGGCCCAATGATTTTGAGAACTGCAGCCCAAGGCTGCCACCCAGGCCGAACGAGCGCTGAGCGTCGTTTTGCGCGGTGCCATCTGTCTCTGTCTCGCCCCCAAACGTATAGACACTGTCTAAGGAAAGCCAGAATCCCGAACTCAGGTTGTGGGTAACATGGGTTTCAAGCTTGAATAGAGGCTCTTGACTCAATGTGTCCCCGGTCGAGGGGTCATCGTTATTCCCGAAGAGGGTGATGCTCGGGAGAAAGTCGATGGTAGTCAGACGGGGGTCCAGAAAACTTTCACCGAATCCGAGTGTGATCGGCGCCCCCAACTGTAATGAATAGCGATTGGCACCGAGATTGGCGGATTGCTGCTGATCGTATTCGCCGGTCGGCAGTGTGACTCGAGCCAGACCTCCAACAGCGAAGGAGGGCTTGTAGTCCCTATAAGTCTCTTTAGTCAGGGGAGGCAGGTTGTAAAGGCCTGCGGTGAGTAACAACTGAGTATCCCCAAGCCCCTCAGAGCTGGCTTCAGCTCCCGCTATAGCCACGTTGGGGAGCGAAAGGGAAGACGCCAACCGACCGGCCGGCTGGACGGCCGTAAAAGATATGTAACGATCCCTGATTTCCATCGTCCGGGTGTATTGTGCGACAACCAAGTCAACATCGAGATTGAGATGAGGGGTAACCCGTCCAGACCCAATCATTGAGTTCCCGGATACCTTCATTCCATAAAGCGAAAAGACATCAGTATCAATCGGTGGGGGCAGATACGCGCGCGGCCCGTCACCTATGTCCGCTTGAGATGTTTGAGCAACAAGAGCGCAAAATAAGAAAGCGAATCCAGAAAGCTTGCCAGGAAATTTCATCGGGTAAACCACCCCATCTCAGGTGAAATTAGTGAATTCACACAAGATGATACTTTAAGCACAGTTACCGAAATTTGACGCCGGCAGGTGATTCACCTTTTCAGATAACGCGCTGGTGTAATATTTAGTTTTAACCGCCATCAAAAACCACCATGATTTTCAAGCGCCCATTTTCGGTCCTGCAATCTATCGCGATCCTTCTGCTCTCGTCTTTTTTCGTTTTACCCGTTTTCGCAGATTCTGTCTCGTCACCTGATGAGTTTTTTCAGTCGGGCGGGATGAAGACGACAGTCGAGAACTACCCCACTGTTGAAACTTCGCGACAGTTGCTGATGGCGCAGGCTCGGGCGAAGGTGAATCACTTTGCGCATACCCGAAAACTGACGCGCACAGAGGATCAGCCTGTTGTACGCATGAACAGGGATACCTACTATAGTTTTGCAGTCGTTGATGTTTCCAGGGGCGCAACGATCACTCTGCCGGCGGTACCGGACGGTAAGTACATTTCCGTCCAACCCGTGACAGAGGATCATCGGATCCAACCCATGTCCTACGGGAGCGGTACTTATCAATTGGCAACGCATTATGGCAAGCATCTTTACCTAATTGTTCGGCTGGATAGCACATTCAGCGAGGAAGAAGCGAATGCGCTACAGGATGCGATGGTGATCGATGCCGGCAGTGCTGAGCCCTTTCGGGCCGAGCCGGTCGATAAGGAGGCCTTCGTGGCGGTTGAAAATTCCCTTAGAAAAAAACTCGGCGAGCTTCTCGCGGCTCACGGTGCCAACGTCAATGAGGGCATGTTTACGGCGCCGACTGATGACTCCAGAGGGCTATACACATTCGACAAGTACACCGTTGGCGCAGCGGTGGGCTGGGGAGGCGCACAGTACAAGGATAATATTTACGAAAGCTCGCCTGATTACCCGGCAAAGGGGTGCTATGAGGCAAGCTTTGAGGATCCGGGTAACGGCGCGTTTTGGTCGTTTACTGTCTACAACCGGGACGGTTTCATGTTTGATGACGTGGCGCATATGAGCTCTAACACTGCGTCTGCCAACTCAGACGGAACCTATACGATTCACTTTGGTTGTGGGGCAGATGCGGTCAACAATTTGCCGATCGAAAATGATACTGGCGTCTTTAACTTCGTTGTCCGACACTACATCCCCTCCGAACGTGTTCGAAACGACGGGTATCGCCTCGCACCATCTATAAAAAAGGCTGAGTAGCGCGTCCCGAGCGTCTGGGCGATGGGTCAACATCGCGGCTAGAAAACTAGGCACTAAATCGATGTGGTCAGGTAAAGATGAATGCTCTGGACAGGCTGGACGCCGGCCCCATCCCTGACAAACTGGCCGATTTGCGGGCGGGATCTGCCGTCGCGATCGACTGCATTTCTCCTGAAACTTGCGTAAATCTTTCGGATCTCGCAGATCAGCTTCAGTATCGAAAGGCCCGGCCGGTAACCGGATCAGTCAAGACCCCGGTCTATCAGGATTTTGAGCTTGATTACGAGGTTCCGCTCGAGCATCCGTTCTGGCGTATTGCCGAGGCGTTGCAGAGTGTTTTCGGCCCGCTACTTGATGATGCCCCTCGAGAAAGGCTCAGCGATAACGATTCAGGTTTCAGCCTGAATGATCTTATCGTTCAGCGCTATCCTCCCGGTTGTGCGGGGATCAGCCCGCACCGCGATCACATTGAATATCGGATGATTATCCTTATCCTGCTCTTAAGCGGCGACGGGGATTTTCGGCTTCATCCCGAACGTGATGAAGCCGAAGGAACGGTTATTGATTTTCGACCGGGGCAACTGCTCATGATGGGGGCACCAGGAATTGCTTCCGATTTCGTTCGACCATTTCATTCGGTGAGGAATGTGACTGCGGTCAGGCGTACCATCGGGATGCGCTTTGACCGGCGGTTGGCGCGTCTTTCGACGTAGAGCGTTAGCGCTTTAGATGCGCTAACATGACACCCATGAGCGAATACGACATACCCAAAACGCCGTCGGCCTACGAATTTCCGTTGCTGATTCGGCATCTGCTTTCAAGGTTGTCTGCCCAGCACGCGGGACAAGAGATTTGCTACGGGAACGATCTGCGCTTTAGCTACGCGGATTTTTTCGATCGGGTCCAACGCCTCGCGAGCGGACTTCAGGCGCTGGGAATAGGCCCCGGCGATACGGTCGCAGTGATGGATTGGGATAGTCATCGCTACCTGGAGTGCTTTTTCGCGGTGCCCATGATCGGCGCTGTGCTGCATACCATCAACATACGTCTGGCACCGGAGCAGATCCTCTACACGATTAACCATGCCGAGGACACCGCGTTGCTCGTGCATGATGACTTTGCTCCCTTGCTTGAGGGGCTTAAAGGAAAGACCCCTACAGTTAAGAATGTTATTCGCCTTTGCGATGCCGGAACCAAGAACGATCAGGTAGCCGTCGACACGTTTGATAGCGAGTACGAGGCCCTGCTGAGCGCCGCGTCTTGCAGTTTCGACCCGCCGGACTTCAGCGAAAATATCCGCGCGACCACTTTTTACACGACGGGGACCACAGGCAATCCCAAAGGGGTTTATTTCAGTCAACGCCAGATTGTGCTGCATACCCTGGGTGTGGCGGTTGCGCTCTCGAGTGCTGCGGGCCAGGGGCGGGTGAGCGTCGATGATGTTTATATGCCCATCACCCCGATGTTCCATGTGCACGCCTGGGGAATTCCCTATGTTGCAACGATGCTCGGGCTCAAACAGGTCTATCCCGGTCGATACGAGCCTGCAAAACTTCTGTCTCTAATCGAAAGCGAGAAGGTGACCTTTTCGCATTGTGTTCCCACGATCCTGCACATGCTATTAAGTGATCCGTCGGTTGAGAAGATAGATCTGTCCAATTGGAAGGTCATTATTGGTGGATCTGCACTGCCTCCGGCGTTGGCTCGACGTGCGTTGGATCTCGGTGTCGATGTGTTTAGCGGTTACGGCATGTCTGAGACCGCTCCAGTCCTGACGCTTGCCCAGTTGAATTCTCAAGAGGGGCTCCCGGATGATCCTGAACGGACGGACATCCGCTGTAAGGCAGGCAGACCCATTCCGCTGGTTGATCTTAAAGTGGTTGATTCGGAGCTTCGCGAGGTGCCCCGGGATGGCGCCAGCACGGGAGAAGTGGTCGTGCGTTCGCCTTGGCTGACCCAAGGTTACCTTAATGACCCCGACCGCTCAGAGGAGCTTTGGCAAGGGGGATACCTGCACACCAGCGATATCGGACATGTGGATAAGGCGGGATATCTCAAGATCACGGATCGGCTGAAGGACGTTATTAAAAGCGGGGGCGAATGGATTTCATCCCTCGAGCTCGAGGACATTGCCTTAACCTGCGAAGGGATCAGTGAGGCCGCAGCGATTGGGATCGCAGATGAAAAATGGGGAGAGCGGCCCTTGTTACTGCTTGTGTCCAATGCGGAGGAGGTATCGTTGGATGCGATCAAAGCTGTCTTTCAAGGACACGCGAAGGAAGGAGAAATCAGCGAGTGGGCGGTGCCCCAGCGGATTGAACTTGTGGCAGAAATTCCCAAGACCAGTGTTGGCAAGATAGACAAGAAAAAACTGCGGGAGCAGTACGGATAATCCGCTTCATGGATTGATTGCTCCATCACCTTTGTGGGGGTAAACTGAAGGTCCTTTCAGCAGATAAACAAGGGGGTGATCCAATGTCTAGTGATTCAGGAATCGTCATAGTGAGCTTTGGTGTCGATATGGAACGCGGGAGCATCCTCTCGTAGTTTCATCGAGACCCTGTCCGGTGACAGTGCTTGCTGTGACAGCCAATCACGACGCCCCGCTCTGCGGGGCGTTTTGGTTTCAGGAGCCTACCGTCTCGAGAATTGCATTCGAGCACAAGTCCAGCGTCGCAATCAGATCAGACGCAAAATCCCTGAACATGCTTTCGGTCACGGGCAATGAGAGATTGATCATGCCGCGCCGGGCGTAAAACTGACCCTTGGCCATCATCTTGAGGTGCACCAGTTCATAAAGATCTGGATAACCTGGCGGGGGAGAATAGGGTGCTCTCGGGGCTTGGAGTCCGAAGTGAAGCGCCATCATTGATCCCATACCCGTTACGTGGACGGGCAACTGCAAGGCCGATAAGGACTCCGCAAGTTTTTCTCGACAGCGCTCTCCCTGAGCAAAAAAGGCCTCGGCAACTTCCGGGGTGTATATCTCACTTAGACCGACCAAGCCGGCAGTCATGCTGAAGACATTGTTGTTAAAAGTGCCGGCATGGGGCCAGGCATCCGGCCGGCTTGGATCGAATCGGTCCAGAATATCTGCACGGCCCCCAAAGGCGCCAAAGCTCATGCCGCCGCCAAGATACTTGCCGAAGGTGACGAGATCCGGAAGAAGACCATACATGCCGTGCAGTCCGCCCGGGCCATGACGTGAGGTCATGACCTCATCAAAGATGAGAAGCGCGCCGACTGTTTCGGTAGCCTCCCGTAGCCCCTTAAGAAAGTCTGCATCAGCCGGAATGCATCCACCCGCTCCGATCATGGGTTCGATAATGAGCGCAGCCAATCTATCCCCGACCGTGTTAATTGTTTCGGTGGCAGTTTCGAGGTCGTTAAACGGGATACGGTGCGTTGGGAAAGGTGCGTTTAAAGGGTTTTCGCCGGCAAAACTCAACACACCCCCATGGTAGCTTCCGTCGACCACCATGATATCGGTTCGACCAGTATGAGCACGAGCACTGCTCAGTGCGAGCATGTTGGCTTCAGTCCCGGAGTTGCAAAACCGCAGGCGTGCAACGGCAGGAAACCGCTCGCAGATCAAGGCGCCCAGATGACCTTCCTGCTCTGTCGGACTGCCAAAGGTTAGTCCGTCGGACAACGCCCGGCTTAGGGCTTGGGCGATTTTGGGGTGACTATGTCCGTATAAACCTGCGGTGTATTCACCCAGAAAGTCTTGATATTGATGCCCATCAACGTCCACGAGGTGGGCACCCTGCGCTCGTCTTACCGTGATGGGGAAGGGGGAGTAGTGGAGGACCGTTCTGGTGTTACCACCTGGGAGGGCGGTTTTGGCTTTCCGATACAGCGCAAGGCTGTTTGGGTTGTTCCGGGTGTAAAGATCACGTTCGTGCGCGATGAGGCTTTTAAGGGAACCCGACGCGGGCTCACAGGGCTTTGCGGCTGACGGGACTGCGCTCATGGAATTGAATAGTAAAGGGTCAGCCCAAAGCAAAGAATCACGAGCACGATCCCGAGAAACCGCCAAATACTGTTGTAGCGATCCCCGAAAAGTACGGTGTCCTTAAGCCATGCAGTAGATTTTTTGAATGCCAAAGGTCGATATTGAGCATAGGTTTGAACCAAATCTAGCAGAGAGCGAATCTTTCAGCACCCTCGACTCGCCAATCCCTCTGTTTAATAACCTGGGGTGAAGACTCTTTCGGAGGTGTCCGTCCGTCCTGATGTCATTTCGTGCGAAGCAAGGCGTTAGTCAGCCACTGAAACGGACGCCCATCGATGGCTGCCAGTCCGAGAGCAATCAGTGCCATCCCTGCAATATCTATGCCATGAAGTATTTCCCCCAAAACCAGCGAGCCCAGGAGAATTGCCCAGACCGGGATCAGAAGGGTAACAATCGCAGCGTTGGTAGTGCCGGCGCGTCCCAGAATTCCGAAAAACAGAACATATGCCGCGCCGGTAGAGAACACCCCCAACACTGCCACGGCACCCCAACCCATGAGGGAAAGACCGACCGATGCCCCTGGTTCCTGAAAATAGAAAACCACCGGAATCAATAACATAGTGGAGCCGCTTACCTGTCCGGCAGCGGTTGTTACCGGATGCAAGCCCTGCTTTTTGAATCGTCGACCAAAGACGAAGGCGAACGCATACGAGAGAGCCGCCCCCAGTATCGCGAGCTGCGCCAGCACGTTCTCCCCGATACCCTGCAGAGCCCCTGGGCCGATCATGATGGCAACTCCGGATAGTCCCAGAACAGCGCCGCTTAACTTGAGGGCGGTTAAGCGCTCATCCGTCAGCAAGGCTCCAGCGACCAGCATTGTGAAAATCGGTGTGGTGGCATTCAAAATTGCGGCGAGGCCTGATGCGATATGAATCTGACCCACAACGATCAGGGTGAATGGAATTACGTTATTCAAAAGCCCCATTCCAAGAAATGCGGCCCAGGTTCCGATTCGTCGGGGGAAGGGGAGTCCGAGAATGCGAGCGATTGTCCACAAAGTTAGTGCCGCGATGCCGACTCGAAGAAACACGATGGTGAGGGGTAGGAGTTCTTCAATCAACAGCTCGACGAGAAAGAATGACATACCCCAAAGAATCGAGAGGCAGAGCACCATACTCCATTCGACGAGACCCATTTTTAGATTGATAGAAGATTCATTCAAAAGATCAACACCTGTTGGAGTAGACTGCGCTGACTAAGGCCGGAAGACTTTTCAAAGTTAACAAACCTGAGTCTAGTGGAGCCTGCTCCGCGAGAATCAACCCGATTCTTGTGATGGACCGGGTTGATTGGCCGAACCGGAAATTCCATAGAAGTGTTTCGTAGCTCTTGCAGATGCAGCACCGTTAGATTGAACATCTGTTTTAGATGACTCCTTTTATTCTCAAAACCCTTCTTGCCGCGCACATCACGGGCGGGGTGATCGCTTTGCTATGCGCGGGCGGCGCCCTAGTGTCAAAAAAGGGTAGACCCGGTCACCGTTTTTTTGGAAAAGGTTATGTGGCCGGAATGACTGCGGTGTTTCTCTCGGCCTTGCCCCTTGCGTTTTTTCAGGCCAATCTTTTCCTTTTATTAATTGCTTTTTTCAGCTTCTATCTGGTCTTCAGCGGATTCAGATTCGCACGGAATAAAACCGGTGCTCCCGAGGGGCAAGACTGGATCGCAGTCGGTTTTGCAGTGTTGTCGGGGGTCGGAATGTGGGGTTTGGGCTACTTCTTTTTTATGACCGGAAATGATCAATGGGTCACCCTGATCGTCTTTGGCACGCTTGGCAGCCTGGTGGGGATATCTGATGGCACGGCTTGGATCAAGGGCGCTCTGACCGGCAGAAAGCGGATTGCACGTCATCTGACGAACATGTTGGCTGGGACGATTTCGACCGTTACTGCAGCTCTGGTCGTCAACGTGACTACGAATCCCCCTTGGATCGCGTGGATCGCGCCAACCGTCGTGATCACGCCTTTTATCATTTACTGGAGCCGGCGAACTTTGTCAGCAGGCTAAAACTGACAGAAGCGCCAGATCAAGAATGGTCGGGGTGAGAGGATTTGAACCTCCGGCCCCTGCCTCCCGAAGACAGTGCTCTACCAGGCTGAGCTACACCCCGACTGAATTTGGGCTAAGAGCCTACTCGCACTAGAAGGTCCGGGAAACCGAAAAGTCTGCGAGCGCGCCAAGAGCGTCACGATATTGAGAGGGTGGCAGCGCCTCTAAGGACTGGCGGGCCAGACCCGCATGCTCTTGAGCCCGCGCGCAAGTGTACGCAAGTGCCCCGGTAGATTCAATGATTCGGCGAATCTCAGTCAGGGCATCGCGATCGCCATTTTCGATTGCCTCGCGGATGACTGCCTGCTGCTCTGCGGTTCCGCGATCCATGGCGTGAATCAAAGGCAGAGTAATTTTTCCTTCGGCGAGATCGTCCCCGGCGTTTTTACCCATCTGATTTGCCTCGGCGGAATAGTCCAGCGCATCATCCACCATCTGAAAGGCTATCCCCAGATTCAGCCCAAAGTCGGCCAGCACCCGTTCGCCGGCGGGACTGGCGTCTGCAAGTACGGCACCCAAACGGGCGGCCGATTCAAAAAGCTGGGCTGTCTTGCGGGTAATGGTTTCGAGATACTCCGCTTGGGTAGTTTGCGGGTCATGGCTGTTGATCAACTGCATGACTTCCCCTTGAGCGATCGAATTTGTGGTTTGTGCCATGATGTCCATCACTCGGGGATTGCCTACTGCAACCATCATTTGGAAGGCGCGCGAATAGAGGAAGTCCCCAACAAGCACGGAAGCAGCATTGCCCCAAAGATCATTTGCGGTCTCCCGACCTCGTCTTAACTCGGACTCGTCTACGACGTCATCATGAAGCAGCGTGGCGGTATGAATAAATTCGATGACGGCGGCAAGATCAATGTGCGCGGTGCCTTTATACCCAAGCGCATGGGCACTCAACAGCAGGGTAACGGGGCGCAGCCGCTTTCCGCCCGCGCCGACGATGTAGTGGCCTATCTGCTCGATGAGGGCGACGTCCGAGCGCAATTCATTCCGAATATGGCGGTCCACCGCCGCCATATCCTCCCCGACGAGGGTATTGATGGAGGACAGCAGATCCTCCGGCTTTTTGACGCCTGCAGACGTCTGATTTAAAGAAGTAACGGTTCCCATATTCGAATGATAACGTGCCTGTTGAAGTATCCGGCACGTTACGTTGACCAAAAACTCGCTTTCGCCTAAAATTCGGCGCCTTCAACGAGACATCAAAGCCGATCGCCTGTCTTCTAACAGGTTGATTCGGGTAGAGAATTTCCGGAACAGAGATATGTACGCAGTAGTTCAAACGGGTGGTAAACAGTACCGACTGAGCGTGGGAGACAGCGTGAGGGTGGAAAAACTCGCAGGCGAACCCGGCGACGTCATTGATCTTTCCGATGTGCTGATGGTCGCCGATGGCGAGCAGGTCTCTGTCGGCAGTCCGAAGCTTGACGGCGCCTGTGTCAAGGCAGAGATTCTCTCTCACGGACGAGACAAGAAGATTCGTGTTTTCAAAATGAAACGGCGAAAGAAGTATCGCCGTACGCAGGGGCATCGGCAGTCATTTACGCACCTGCGGGTGACAGACATTACTCACTAGACCCGGCAAGACGCTGGAGGTTACGACAAATGGCACATAAGAAAGCAGGCGGCAGTTCCCGGAACGGTCGCGATTCAGAGTCCAAACGGCTTGGCGTAAAACGCTATGCCGGCGAAGTAGTGCGTGCCGGCAATATTATTATCCGTCAGCGTGGTACGGCATTCCATCCCGGAGTGAACGTGGGCCTTGGAAAAGATCACACACTCTTCGCTCTTACTGAGGGAAAGGTAAAGTTCGACATAAAAGGACCGAAAAACAGGCGAACTGTGAGCGTCCTCACTGAGAGTTGAATGCAGGCTCCACGGTTCGCAAAAAGCCCCGCCAACTGAGCGGGGTTTTTTACGGAAGAAGGTCTTAAATGAAATTCGTCGACGAGGCCGTGATCGCTCTCCAGGCAGGTAACGGGGGTCATGGCTGCCTGAGTTTTCTTCGTGAGAAGTTCGTCCCAAAGGGCGGCCCTGACGGAGGCGATGGAGGTCGAGGTGGAAACGTTGTCCTTCGGGCGACAAGTGATCTCAATACGCTTGCGGATTTTAGGTACACGCGGAAGTTTTCTGCCGAAAACGGGTCGGGAGGTGCGGGGCGAAACCGCACAGGGGCGGCCGGCAAGGATTGTGTCATCATGGTGCCTTCCGGGACCCTGGTTTATGCCGAGCACACCGAGGAACTTCTCGTTGATCTGGATTCAGACGGCAAGGAGTTCACGGTCGCGATGGGAGGCCGTGGCGGAGTCGGAAATGCCCGGTTCAAGTCTTCTGTCAATCAGGCCCCGAGACGGACTATCCCCGGAGGCGAAGGGGACCGTTTGTCGGTTCGGCTTGAGTTACAGGTGCTCGCGGACGTGGGATTGTTGGGGCTGCCGAACGCCGGCAAGTCGACGCTGCTTTCAAGAATCTCTGCTGCGCGACCTAAAATTGCTGACTATCCGTTTACCACGCTGTACCCACACCTCGGGGTGGTAGACGTTGGGCAAGGCGCCGCGTTTGTGGTGGCGGATATTCCTGGGCTAATAGAGGGTGCAGCCGAGGGAGCAGGCCTTGGGGTTCAGTTTTTGCGGCATCTCAGTCGAACCCGCCTGCTTTTGCACATTGTCGATATCAATGACGTTTCAGGGGGGACACCTCAATCCGCCGTCGAAACAATAGTGCGGGAACTGGAAGGATTCGATCCAGAACTTTCGAGTCGAGATCGTTGGCTGGTATTCAACAAAGCAGACACGCTAGATTCTTCTGCAGCGGCTGAGATCGTTGCGGAAACGCGTTCTGCACTCAAGTGGGATCAACCCTGGTTTCTGATATCCGGCGTCAGTGGTCAGGGGTGCGCAGAGATGTGTCAAACAATCTGGCATAAATTGGATGATGACAGTGAATAGCTCGAGTCCTAAAGACGGCGCTCGACAACGCTGGGTGATAAAGCTCGGCAGTGCCCTTTTGGCGCACGAAACACAGGGCCTCAATCAACCTTTGATTGCGTCGCTAGTTGACGTCTGCGTTCGGCTTCGGGAGCAGGGGATCGACCCCATTTTGGTGTCATCGGGCGCGATTTCTCAGGGGATGGTGAGGCTCGGATGGCGAGTCCGTCCTCACGAACTGCATCAACTTCAGGTTGCTGCAGCGGTAGGACAGATGGGACTGATTCGGGCCTACCAGTCAGCATTTGAAGATTATGGCGTTGAGACAGCTCAGGTTCTGCTGACCAGTGCCGATCTGAACAATCGCAATCGCTATCTCAACGCAAGAAGCGCACTAAGGTCTATGCTGGAGATGGGCATTGTCCCGGTGGTGAATGAGAACGACACGGTCGTCACGGAGGAGATACAGTTTGGAGATAATGACTCCCTTGGGGCGCTTGTGGGCAATCTCGTCGAGGCCGATTATCTTGTCATTTTGACCGATCAGGAAGGCCTATATGAGGCAGATCCGCGTCATGATCCGAATGCCCAGTTAGTTCGCGAAGCTAACGCAGGGGATCCCCAGTTGGAGTCATACGCAGGCCCAAGTGGCGCGTTAGGCCGCGGCGGAATGCTGACGAAACTCCAGGCCGCTGCCAAAGCAGCCCGGTCGGGGGCCTCGACAATCATCTGCTCAGGAAGAAGTCCGCAGGTGCTCCTGGGTATCCCGCAAGGTGACGTACCGGGAACAATGCTCAAAGCGGCGTCTGGTCGAATCGCCGCACGCAAGTTGTGGCTGGCCGGCAGAATGCAATCCCTTGGACGGGTCTACATCGATGCGGGAGCGTGCAGCGTCCTGGTGGGCTCTGGCAGAAGTCTTTTGCCCGTTGGCGTGACTCGCGTCGAAGGGGGTTTTCGGCGCGGGGATCTGGTTGACTGCCTGGCAGATGAGGACGGCAGATTGATCGCGCGCGGATTGGCTAATTATTCCGCTGTGGAAACGGCGAAAATCGCAGGCCAGTCAAGCCTTAAAATAGAAGAACATCTTGGATATGTGGATGAGCCAGAGCTCATCCACCGGGACAATATGGTGTTGGTATGAGGAGGTGCGGCAGCAAAGCGCCGCCTGATATCAAGCTGCCGCTTGTGACTTGAGTCTGGCGTTGAGGCGGCTTTTGAGTCTGGCTGCCTGATTGGCGTGCGCCAAACCTTTGCGAGCTGCGCGGTCGACGCTTGACGTGAGTTCGCGATAGGCAGTCTGGGCGCCTGCGGTATCGCCTTCCTCGAGACTGCGGTTAAATCGTTTGATCGCGGTGCGCATATTTGAGCGCTGCGACATGTTACGGGCCCGATGGTTTGCGGCTTGGCGGGCGCGTTTTCGTGCCTGAGCTGAGTTGGCCAAGGTATTCTTCCGGAAAAAAAAGACGCGCAAGTATCAGGAATTACAGCACTTTTGTCAACGGTGAAATTTGATAGCGATCGAAAGGGTGGGATTCACGCCAGATTATGATTAAAAACGTAGGTGCAGTAGGCGGGATGACCCTGATCTCGCGCATAACAGGCTTAATCCGCGACATCGCATTCGCGCAGTTTCTCGGAAGCGGCGCTCTCGCTGATGCCTTTTTTGTGGCATTTCGAATCCCAAACTTCTTTCGGCGGATTTTTGGCGAGGGGGCGCTTTCGGTCGCGTTTGTCCCGGTTTACTCCGAATACGAGGCTCGTTATCCCGCGGCCGAGGCCCGGGCCTTTCTGAATTTGATGGCGGGGCGGCTCGGTTTGGTCCTCGTTTCAGTCACCGCGTTGGGAATCGTTGCGTCACCTGCACTTGTGGGGCTTATGGCGCCGGGATTTCTGGATGACCCGGTTCGCTATGACTCAACTGTCTCCACGCTTCGCTGGACGTTTCCCTATCTCTTTTTTATCTCGCTAGTGGCCATGGCGGCGGGAATTCTAAATACCCATGACCGATTTGGCGCCGCGGCGGCGACTCCCATTCTGCTGAACCTGAGTCTGATCACGACCGTATGGCTTTTTGTGCCGGATTCGCAAAACGGTGCGGTGACGCTAGGCATTGGGGTTTTGGTTGGGGGGATTGTGCAACTCGGATTTCAGTTTCCTTTCTTGAAAAGGCTGGATAGAGTCCCGTTGCCGCAGGTGGGGGCGCGATCCCCCGACGATAAAGTGGGGGCCGCCGGCGTGGGGCAGGTCTTGAAACTGATGATCCCCGCTATTTTCGGAGTGTCAATTGCGCAGATCAACCTGCTGGTGAACACCATACTCGCTTCATTTCTGGTTACCGGTAGTGTGTCCTGGCTCTATTACTCTGATCGTTTGATGGAGTTTCCTTTAGGCGTGTTTGGGGTAGCGCTCGCCACAGTGATTCTGCCGACCCTCTCGCGTCAGGTAGCCGAGAGTAGCGAAGAGAGTTATCGAAAGACGCTTGATTGGGCGCTGCGTCTTGTGTTTCTTATCTGCCTGCCGGCGGCTGCATCGCTCGCCATCCTGGCTTTCCCATTAATGGTCGCTTTGTTTCAGTATGGCGCTTTCTCGGGTGAGGACGCCGTGATGGCCTCACGCGCGTTAGCAGCCTTCTCCATCGGTTTGATCGGTTTTGTGACCGTAAAAGTGCTTGCGCCCGGGTTTTATGCCCGTAAGGATACCCGCACCCCCGTCCTTATTGGTGCGGTAGCCATGGGGATCAATGCCCTGGTGGCTGTCGCGCTGGTGTGGGATCTTGCGCACGTGGGACTGGCGCTGGCGACCAGTGCGGCAGGTTTGGTGAATGCATTTTTGCTTTATCACCGGCTGAGCAAGTTAGGGCACTTTTACGCGAGTGCGGGCTGGGGCCTGTTTTTGGCACGGGTGGTCGTGGCTACTGGCGCCATGTCGGTGTTTCTCTACTTTACTCAAGGTCTGCAGAGTGAATGGCTGGCCGCGGGTCTTGTTGAGCGTTTGGGCCGCCTGTCACTCCTGATTGTTGCCGGGGCTTTGGCCTATTTTGGTGTGCTCTATGCGACGGGGCTTCGTGTTCATAAGCTTTTGGTGCGGCCCTAGTGGAGTTAAATTCTTTTCCCGCAGAGGTTATCGCCTCGATCAGCCACCCAGGCGAGTCAAAGCACTTCTCTTTGTCGGAAGCCAAACAGGTGTTGCCGGTGCTCCAGAAAATCACTCGTTCAGCGGCTCAAGAACTCGCTCCGCTGCAGGATCAGATGAGCCGACTGCTTGATTGTGATCCACGACAAGAACCCTTAAGGGAACAGTTCGAGCAGATCGTTCGAAAGTGGATCTCACAGGTTCAACGCCTGGGGTTGCGGGTGTCAGGACTATGGGAAGTCGGATTCGATACGGGCGATGGATACCTGAGCTGGCGTCATCCTGAACTGCGTCTGGCATACTTTCGCCATTATGAAGAAATTTTTTCCCTGCGGCGTCCGCTGGGGCAGGTCATTGAGGAAGACCAACCCGAGTGGGCACACCAATAGGCTCCCTTGCAACTGATGATACTGATCCGCGACTCCTACAACGTTCAGGCGCAACACCGGCCTTCGGTGGTCTCTATTGGTAATTTCGATGGGGTGCATTTGGGGCATGTCCGCCTATTGGCCCTGTTGAAAGAAAAGGCACAGGCCTTGGGCGCAAAGGCAACGGCGATGACCTTTGAGCCGCATCCGCACGAATTCTTTAGTCCACAGAATGCGCCCCCGAGGTTGCTGCGTTGGCGGGACAAGCTCGAAAAGCTTTCGGAAGCTGGTGTTGATCAGGTGTTCTCTTTGCGATTCAACGATAGTCTTTCCCAGACTTCGGCGGAAGATTTCGTCAGGAAGTATCTTGTCGAGGGTATTGGGGTTCGGCACGTAGTCATCGGAGATGATTTTCGATTCGGCCGAAAACGCGCCGGTGATGTTCACGTGTTACGTAAACTCGGGGAGCAGTGGAATTTCAGTATCAGCACTGTCGACACCTACTTGATAGGGGACGAGCGGGTCAGCAGCACGAGAATTCGGGACGTGCTCAAACAGGACGACTTCGACACCGCTCAATCGCTCTTGGGTTATCCGTATGCAATTCACGGAAAGATCGCCCATGGCGACAAACGAGGCCGCACGATCGGATTCCCGACAGCCAACATTATCCTGCCCCATGACAATGTTCCTGTTTGGGGCGTGTACGCTGTCTTGATGCACTTTCCGGGTTCCGAACCGAAACCAGGGGTAGCGAACGTCGGAGTCCGGCCAACCGTAGGTGGGGATCGGGTTCTCCTTGAGACCCATCTTTTCGATTTTTCAGAAGATATCTATGGAGAGCGGGTCCGCGTTGAATTCAAGTCAAAGATTAGAGACGAACAGCGTTTTGGTTCCTTCGACGCGTTGAAAGCGCAGATTGACAAGGATGCGGCGGCAGCCCGCTCATGGTTTGAGCAGAGCTAGCAACATCGAAATTATGAAAAAGGAGATGACTGCAGACATTGGCCGACAGCGCTTTATTTTTGCGGCGTTCGCGCTCGTTTTCCTGCTTGCGGACTGGCTCAGCAAGAGATTGTTTCAGGGTTGGTTGGAGACAGGTGGTCCTATCGAAGTTATTCCCGGCTTCAGGCTTATTCTGGTTCACAACCACGGCGCGGCCTTTGGCTTTTTAGCTTCCGCTGGGGGTTGGCAAAGGGGGTTTTTTATTGGCGTGGCGGCCGCGGTGATACTTTATCTGGGGTGGCGCTTGTGGATGGCAAGGCCTGAAGAGAAGCTTACGAACATTGGGTTTGCCATGATTTTGGGCGGGGCAGCAGGTAATTTGATCGACCGGGTGCGCCATGGCTACGTAGTCGACTTTATCGACATTTATGTGGGGGACTGGCATTGGCCCGCTTTTAATGTCGCCGATGCCGCAATCTCGATAGGGGCGCTCGTTGTGATCTTCGATAGCCTCGGACTTTTTCGGATTCATCCCACTAAACCGTCTCAGAATGGTGCTCCATAGATGAGATCAGTGCAGGCAAATGACAAGATCCTTGTTCGATATCGAGTGATGGATGCGGCCGGGACGATTCTCGAAGATTCCAGGCAGACGTCGGTTGAGATTGTGATTGGTGAGGGCAGTTTGCCTCATCTCGTTGAGAACGCTCTGTTGGGTCACTTGATGGAAGACCATGTCAGGGTAGAAATCGGGGCGGAAGACGAAGCCTTTGGAGCCTACGATCAAACGAAGATCCAGTCCTTGCCGAGCAGTCAGTTCGAAGGGTTCGGAGCGGTAGAATCGGGAATGCTTCTGGAGTTCACTCTTCCAGACGGCGAAGGCGTGGCGGGCTGTGTCACCCAGGTGGCTGAGGACGAGATCACCGTGGACTTTAACCACCCCCTGATCGGTCGTGATTGTGTCTATGAGATGGATCTAGTCGAATTCGCAGAACCGGCGGGGGAAGAAAATGCCTAAGGGCCTGAAAAACTGATGGGGGGATTCACAATCGAACTTGCGAATCCCCGAGGTTTTTGTGCGGGAGTAGATCGTGCGATCGAGATAGTGGAGCGCGCACTTGAGCTTTATGGCGCACCGATTTATGTGCGGCATGAGGTTGTTCATAACCAGTATGTCGTCAGGAACCTGAAAGAAAAGGGTGCGGTGTTCGTTGAGGAACTTGAAGAGATTCCAGATAACAGTACGGTGATATTCAGCGCGCATGGCGTAGCCAGGGCTGTCCAGACTGCCGCCGCAGGTCGCGAACTTCGCGTACTGGATGCGACCTGCCCGCTCGTTACCAAAGTGCACACCGAAGTGAGCCGTTACGGACGGGAGGGCAGGACGGTCATTCTTGTGGGGCATGCAGGGCATCCGGAGGTCGAGGGAACCATGGGCCAGGCCACGGGAGTGGTTCACCTGGTGGAGTACGTTGAAGACATTGATAATCTCAACATTCCCGCTGGAACACCTCTGGCCTATGTCACCCAGACCACGTTATCGGTCGATGATACTGCCAAGATTCTCAAAAGATTGCGTGAGCGGTTCCCCAAAATCGAAGGCCCTCGTCGTGATGATATCTGTTATGCCACACAGAATCGTCAGGATGCGGTTCGGGCGATTGCCGGGCGCTGTGATGTCGTTTTCGTAGTGGGGTCAGCGACCAGTTCCAACTCAAACCGTCTGCGCGAACTTGCGGCTCAAACAGGTGCCCGAGCGTTTTTGATTGACAGCGCAGACGATATTGATAAAAAAGTTCTTGAGGACGTTCATCGTGTCGGTTTAACTGCCGGTGCATCTGCTCCCGAGATCCTCGTTGATGAGGTGGTGAAAGAGCTCCAATCGCTTGGAGGATCTCTCATAACAGTTTCCTCTCCGCTCGACGAAGGGGTTTCCTTCTCTCTACCGGTAGAACTGCGCCACTGAGCTCAGAACTGCTCGGTGGGTCGCTGGTTTCTTATCTGCAACGAGCTGTCCCTCCGGCTGCGTTAGATCACGCAACGAAACCCCGTCTGTGTATAATAATTATGGAACAATGGAGTAAAAACGAGAGTGCTAAGTTATATAAGGCAATGTTCTGTTGAGCAGAACAGCGGGACACATATTAAGGAGTAAGAGAGGCAAAATGACTGATTCGACTCGATGGACTAATGAGAGGTTTGGGGGGTATCACCTGAGGCACCCCCTCGAAGACGATGTTGACCTCACGCGCGTAGGACCGACTCAGCCGTGTGGCGAATACATGCGGCGTTTCTGGTTCCCTGTAGCGATGACTGAGCAATTGGGCGAGCGGCCCGTGCCGATTCGGATTTTGGGCGAGGACCTCGTTATCTTCCGAGACCTCAGTGGAGTCATTGGACTCCTGCATAGGCACTGTTCCCATCGCCGAATGTCTCTCGAGTACGGCAGGATTGAGCAAAATGGAATTCGTTGCGCCTATCACGGGTGGCAGTTCGACGTCGACGGAACCATTTTGGATACGCCCGGCGAGCCGGCGGAAAGCACAATCAGAGATAAGATTTGTCACGGAGCCTACCCGGTTCGGGAGTTCAAGGGGCTTGTGTTTGCGTACATGGGGCCGCCTGACAAAAAACCGCCATTTCCGATCCTTGATAGTTTTAATATCGATGGCCACGAGATGATCCCCTATTCGATCCATTCGCCCTGTAACTGGCTGCAGGAGAGCGAAAACTCCATGGATCCCTTTCATAGTGTGTTTCTGCACGGCCGAGTGAACGGGCCGCAATTTCCGGGATTAGAGCACTTTGTCGCGCTTCCCGTAGTGGAGTACTTCAAGCGCCCAGAAGGCTTTGTATATAGCCACTGCCGGCGTCAGGGTGATCTCATCATGATGCGGTTCCACGATCACATCACGCCAACCATGGCGCAGAACGGGGGCATGTTCCAGAAGCTTGATGGGCCAAAAGTATTTGGGAGAACGAGTCTTACTAAATGGGTAACCCCGATAGACGATACGAACAGCCGTAAATTTGGTTGGCGCCACTTCAACGATGCCGATGAGGTGCTTCGTCAGGGAGACAAGACTGGAGTCGGTTGGGAGAAGGTAGATTTTTATGGACAGACTGCACATCGGACAGAGAAAGAACGTCTGGAAAGTCCTGGAGACTGGGAAGCGTGGACCAGTCAAGGTCCAATAAATATCCATCAGAGAGAATATCTCGGAACAACTGATGAAGGCGTTTCTCTGCTTCGCACTAAACTGAAAAAGGATATTCGGGCTGTCCAGCGCGGAAAAGAGGTCTCGCATCCTGTCGGTTCCGAAGAGTCGCCTTTTCACACCTATGGTGGCGACACAGTCCTTCGACTGCCTCGAGATTCATCGGACGATAACGGGTTAATGCGTCATGCTCAGAGCGAGGTCGCCCGGATATACTTTGCCGCGGACCAATACGAAGAAGACGACCGTCGGGATTTCATCGCGCACGAGATTCGCAAGCATTTCGGGGATGAAGCATTGACTGGAGCGAGAGACTAATCGTGGCGGTCGGGCGTCCTGTCCCGCGGCCCGGGATAGGCAGCATTCGTGGCCACATGGTGGCGCCTTCAGAAGAGCTTGCGTCAACCGGTATCTTTCTCGCTTCAAATGAAAGTGTTTATGGGCCCGGCAAAATCGCCCAGGAAGCGATTATGCAGAGCGCGAGCAACGTGGAGCGATATCCGGACGATGGAACCGCCCGGCTCGCAGTTGCTATCGGCGCGAGATTTGGTATTGACCCTAAAACCATCTGCTGTGGATTCGGTTCGGACGACCTATTGGCGCGCTTGGCGCGGGCGTACCTCTCACCAGGTGACGAACTGATTCATTCTGCTCACGGATATCCGAAAATTCCAAACTACGCCTATGCAAATGACGCGGTCCCTGTCAGTGCGGCCGATCAGGAGTTCACAGCTGATGTAGATGCGATCCTTCAATGCGTAACGGAGCGCACCCGGATCGTGATGTTGGCCAATCCGGACAATCCAGCGGGCACCTATCTCAGCGGGGCCGAGGTCCGACGGCTTCATGGGCGCCTTAGCCCTGAAATTCTATTGGTGCTCGACTCTGCCTATACCGAGTACGTCACCGCCACAGACTACGAGAATCCACTAGCACTAATTAAATCCTCCACGAATGTCGTAATGACTCGAACCTTTTCAAAGGTGTTTGGCTTGGCCGGTCTCAGGGTGGGTTGGGCCTGTGGACCGGAGGAAGTTATCGATACTTTGAGGCGGATCGGGATCACTTTTCCAATATCAGTTCCAGCCCTGGCGGCGTGTGAGGCTACTCTTCAGGATCATGATCATTTTGAGAGGGTCGTTGGGGAGAATCATCGTATTCGGGAAATGTTTTCTTATTCGCTCAAAAGTTTAGGGTTTGAGGTGATTCCGAGTCAGACCAACTTTGTTCTTGCCCGCTTCGCCGAACCGGACCAGGCAGTTCGTATCCATCAGTCGCTTGAAGCCAGTGGCATCTACACGAGGCGGTTTGCGGGTGGAGAGTTCGCCAGATGTGTCCGTTTCACTTTGGGCACGGAAGAGGAAATGCTTCGCTGTATTGCTGTCCTTGAAAAAGGATATATGGCAAATGGGTGAGCCGCTTCAGGGAAAGAATATCCAGGCGGCTTTGCAAGAAGCCCGCATCGAGTTTGTGGTGGCGTTGCCGGATATCGTCACTTGCGATGAACTGCTTTGGCCGATTGCCAGAGAAGATAACTTTAGATTGGTCAACGTCTGCAAGGAAGATGAGGGTGTCTCGATCTGTGCAGGCCTGTCATATGCAGGAAAGCGTGCAATCCTCTTGATGCAGCATACGGGGTTTCTTGACTCAATCAACGCGATACGAGTAATGGCGATGGACTATCAATTGCCAATCGTAATGATGATCGGTCTTCAAGGTCTCGAAGAGGATCGGGCGCCAAGCGAGTCCGCGCAAAACGGAGTGCGTATCGTGGAGCCGATTCTCAAAGCGATGGATATCCCATATCTGGTCCTTAACGATGACTCGGATTCTTCGGCTATATCGAAAGCAGTCGATTCGGCCTATTCGGCGCCCCGTCCGTTGGTTTTTCTGATCCCTCGACTGGGGAACAGCGGATGACTATCAAGCGTGATCAGGCCCTGAAGGTGTTGGCCCAACACTACCCGGATGGGATTGTCGTCCCGGTATACCAGGCGGCTTTTGACTGGATGGCAATTCGGCCTCATCCCTTAAACTACCTTTGCACCGGGGCGATGGGGCAAGGCTCCAGCCATGCACTGGGACTGGCGCTGGCATGTCCACAAGAGCAAATTGTCGTCCTTGATGGCGATGGCAGCCTGTTAATGAATCTTGGAACGCTTGTGACCATCGGACATCAGGGCCCGTGTAACTTTTTGCACATCGTTTGCCAGAACGGCATCTATGAGGTCAACGGAGAGTTTCCGGTGCCTGGGGGAACTGAGGTGGACTTCGCAAGCATGGCGCTGGCGGCGGGGTATCGCGAGGCGCACACCTTCTGCGATCTTGACTCGTGGGCGAAAAGCCTGCCGGAGTTGTTGGAAAGACCCGGCCCCATTCTTGTAGATTTGAAAGTCGAGGCGGGAGAACCGTATCCACGTGACTATCCGGCAATTCATAGCGAAGAGGCGCGAGAGCGCTTTAGATCAGCCTTGGCTGTTCGCCAAACTGGATAACTTCAGTTTAGTTTCTGACCCTCTCGAATTGTCTTAGTCACTGTCTCACAGAAAGCATTAATTAGCCGGCCAGATTCACGGTTGCGAAGATAAAGCAGGGCGAGGTCACCATGGAGGGTCGGCTCGAAAGGTCTTACCTCAATTCCTGTTTCCAGTTTCAGCCCGGCAAATGATGGGCCGACGATAGACACCCCAATGCCGGTTGCGACCAGCTTGCAAATTGCGTCTGTGGTCCGAGCCTCGTAGCGAAGACTTCTGCTGACTTTGGCTGTTGCAAAGAGTCGGTCTACTTTGTGTCGGTAGACTGAGTCACTTTTGTAGGAGATGAACTCTTCATCGGAGAGATCCGCGGGAGTCACCCTTTTTAGTCTGCGCAATTTGTGCGATTTTGGAAAAATACAAACCGACTGTCCAGCCAGTACGGGTTTAGATACTACGGCAGGATTCTCCATTGGCAATGTAGAGAGCCCAAGATCACACTGCCCGGACGTCAAATACCCAAAAACCCGTTGGGTTGGCTGCACCTCCAAAGAAACCGCGACGAGAGGATATGCCTTGTTAAAAGCCTTGAGTATCGGCCCTATAAACATCGTCACCACACTTGGGATTGTCACGATACGCAGGCTTCCTTCCTTATGATCGCGAATGTTAATTGCGGATTGATTTAATTGATCCAACCCTAGATGGCTAGTTTCAACCTCCTCAAAAAACATCCGACCCTCGATGGTAGGGGTAATCTGGCGTCCCTGTCGTGAGAACAACTCAAACCCCAAAACACGTTCGAGATCCTTAACAAGTCTCGAGATTGCAGGTTGGGACACATCGAGCATTTCAGCTGCCCCTGTGATGGTGCCTGTCATCATCACTGCGCGAAACGCATCGACTTGCCGGAGAGTAATCAAAGTGGGCTCTATGGATAGCAGGATTAAATCATTAATGCGGTGCTACATTATCATTATTCACTTAAATGGAGTTACCCACAAACCTTAATCAGAAGCAAGCATGGAACAGCACATGAGGCCAAATAGAGAGTGGATTATTGGGGTGACTCACCTGATCAAGCCGCCATTTGAACCAGAAAAAAAGGCGTTTAGAGATAACGTGCGCTTCATTCATTTCCCCGATAGCGACGAGCGTGAGTTTTCCAAAGATTCCCTGTCGGAGGTAGATGGCTTACTGGTTTGGACGCCCTCGATTGGTGTTCAAACGATTCGCCATCTAGCGAAATGCCAGATCGTCGTGCGTTACGGGGTCGGTTACGACAAAATTGATCTTCCCACGCTCAGCAACGCTGGCATCGCATTCTCAAATAATCCCGAATACGGCCCTGAAGATGTCGCTGATACCGCGATCGGACTGATTCTTGCCCTCCAGCGTGGGCTCGTTCAACATGACGAACGGGCTAGAACCTACGGTTCTACGTGGCAGGAGAATCATATAGTCCCGATGTTGCATTCACCTAAAGCAACGGTTGGGATCGTCGGTCTTGGGCGGATTGGGACAAGCGTTGCGCGCCGACTTTCGCCCTTTGGGTATAAAACGCTGGCGTATGATCCGTATGTCAGCAACGGCATGTTCAGGGCGCTTCAGGTTGAACGGGCGACTTCCTTGCAGGATTTAGTCGATGAGGCTGACGTCCTGACTCTTCATTGCCCTTTAACTGCAGAAACTGAGTCCATGATCAATGCTGAACTTCTAAGAGCAGCTAAGCGAGGACTCTTGTTGGTAAATACTGCTCGAGGCAGGTTAATTGATAGCTTGGATACCCTGGAAGAGGGCCTTGTTTCAGGCAGAATCGGCGGAGTAGGTCTAGATGTTTTGCCAGAGGAGCCGCCAGGCGCTCACCGTTTGATAAACGCCTGGCGCAGACGAGAAGAGTGGACGCTCGGGCGCGTTATCATTACACCGCATAATGCTTTCTTTTCAGATTACTCGATGAACGAGTGCCGTTTTGCGGCCGCCGAGACGGCACGATTATTCCTCGAGGAAAACATTCACCGAAACCAAATCCCTTCAAGATAATTTTTGGGGTGAGTGGCCGGAGTTGGTTCGCGGACATTCCGAATCATGCACTGATCGCCAGCGCTTCCACGCAATCTGTCGCCAAACTCCGTGGCTGCTCAAATATCCCCCCGCCTAAACGCCCGACTTCGCCCGAATTATCGAGGATTCCCAGGCTTACCAATGGTTGCCGGTTGGACGCAAGCCACTCCCGCGCGGTCAGGCCAACACGGAGTCCCAATTCTGCAAAAGCCGGATGAGGAGACGAAGTCAGCAGAGCACCCGTGCTGAGACCATCTTGGGGTAGGAAATGACCCAGGTTCTTCTGTTGCGCATTAGAGAAAGAAATCGCCATTGCGCCAAATCCTAAGATATCTACTATGGCACTGTCCCCGATAGCGCCAAGTGCCCGGGACGGTGGCAGATCCACATCAAAGGCGCCATGAGGGGGTGACGCTGGGGCTGTAAACCATTGGCCTGGCAACCCCGCAACCTGAATACCGGTCTCACGCCCGTTGGCCGCCGCTGTGATGATCAAACTGCTATCGGGGGTTCCTCTAGCGCCAAGCAAGATCGCTTTGGAAGCAGCCATCCAAAGGTTCAAAAAGAAACTTGGGCTGTCTTCGATAAAGGAAAGGTACTTTTCTACTCTAGGCTGAACCTGTAGCCGGGGCCTGATCTTTTCGAGGAGAAGTCTCGTACCTACTGGTGTTCTGCCATGACAGTCATCGCCCTCAAGCAGGGAACCTGCCGCAATATCGAGAAGAGTGATGCCGTCATCACAGGCCTGACTAAGCGCGGGGCCAAGAGAGTCATGAAGCCATTTCAGGTGCTCAAGCGCTGCTCTAGAGCATGTGCCCAATCGCGGGGCAGGTCCGTTGCCTCCGTTTATCGGGGAAAATGATCTCACGTTCGCGTCGGAGTCGTCCTCAATACAGTGCAGCAGCATTTTAGAGGAGACCACGGCTGCCAGTGGTGTGACGACATCATAGTCTTGCGCAGGCTCTAGGGTGATGGCCCCAGAGAGAACGAGGTGTTCGGCTTCTTCAAAGTCTTGTGCTCCGCCATTGAAAACCAGGGCAACCTTTGCGGAGTTCAAAATAGGTCTAACGATCTCAGTGGGATCGGAAAAAGCTGGTCCGGCATGCAGCAGCGTAGTGTCAGCGAGATTAACTGCATCGCCCGCAGTTTGCATTTTTCGCCAGACAGGATTTACACGCAAAATCCGAGAAATCGACTCCGTATCGGCTGCGTGAGAAAGGGTGACCATGACGATTGCCTAGGCCGGGCGTATCCAGGTCTCAGAGAAATACAGAAAAGCGGTCGTCGTCTTGATTCCCGCTTGAACTCGTTCCACAGGGGAGCCCGACAGTCGCTGCCCGTTTATGTGAATCGACGGATTAGTGGACTCGATTAAGAGTGTATAGAGTTCATTCTCTTTACCTCCCGTGAGTTCTGCGGGGAGTTCGAGCGCAGTCGGTGTTCCCAGACCATCCCATACGAGTTCAATTTCCAGAGAGTGGGCCTTGATGATTTCAGAGTAACGGACCCGGGGGTCACCCTCTGACCGGCATTCTTCCATGGGGATGAGAGACAGGGACTCGCAGGCGGGCAGGGCAGCAAACGCGGGCAGTTTGAGGATGAAAGTCTCAAGGAGATATTCTGCGAGTTCTTTGTTGTCATGAAGGAGAACGTTGCATCCGTCCGGAAAGGTACGTTGTTCTTCGGGTGAATCCAACAGAAGCAGCACTGTGCCTCGGCCTTTGGGAGAAAGATAAATACGAAAAAAGAGTGCGATTGCAGAAAAGGGACCATCGGGGTCTTCTTTCAGCAGGATCCCCGGGTTTTCGCCAGTCCAGACGACCTGGCCAGGGTGAATCGGAGAGGATAGAGGCATAAGGGCTCAGTCCTATGTTGCGGAGGGTAAAACCCATGTTTCGGAAACTGCCAAAAATGCGGTACTCATTTCTCGACCAAAGAAGACACGCTCGCAGACGTTTCCTGATAGCGACTCTCCGTTGAGACAAATCGAGGCACTCCGCGCCTCCAGAAACACACTGTACATGTCATGGATCCCGGTAGCACAGTCTTTCGGAGTAACCTCTACCGCGAAGGGCTCTCCCAGATGAGCCCAGTGCATCTTTGCTTCACAACCTGACGCTGTCATTGTTTCGGTCCAGGAGGTTTTCATATCACCGTCTGACAAATGTGATTCGGCTTCTAGCCAGGTCATCGCCTCTAATGCTGGTTGACTACGAAACGAAGGAAATCGAGAAACAAAGTCCTGAACAAGATATTGCGTCAGTTCGGAATTAGTCGTGATACATAGGTTTCTGGCATCCGGGAAGCCTTGAGCATTTTGAGGGTCACCCAGGATGATCATGGCTGATCCTTGACCGTACTCCGAGAATAGAACGCGGAAGAATATTCCGAGCCCTGTCCAGGGTCCGTCTGGAGATTCTCGAAGGTAAATGCCGGGATTGTCCCCGGCCCACTCAACTCGCCCAGGATTCACGGCTATTCTTGTTTCGACTTCAGTCATTTCCTGCGTTGTTTCTATATAATCTAACGGTATGTGATTAGCTCTATGACTCTATCAAAATTATATGGTGTTGGATATAAAAGCTGCGTCGGCTACCCTGAACTGTCTTAATTCCTTCTCCTTCCAAGCTGGAAAAGAACTCCCTTGAAACGGTTTTCAATCTTTTCAATCGCAAGAAACGCCCTGACGGGTCACCGTCATTGGGAAAAAATGTGGCGCAGCCCGGATCCCAAACGAGAATATGATGTTGTGATTATTGGGGGCGGAGGACATGGTCTCGGGGCCGCCTATTTTCTCGCAAAAGAGCATGGGATCACTAACGTAGCGGTCCTTGAGAAAGGTTGGTTGGGCGGTGGCAACACGGGCCGCAACACCATGACTGTCCGCTCAAATTTTCTTAGAGAAGACAGCGTTCCTTTCCATGAAATGTCGCTAGATCTCTACCATCAGTTAAGTCGCGACTTGAATTACAACCTGATGGTGAGTCAGCGGGGAATGATCACTTTCATCCAAAGCTCTGCTGCAAATCGGATAGCGCTTCAGATGGCCAACACGATGCATATTTATGGGGCGGAGTACCGGATGTTGACGCTCGACGAGGTGAAACAAAAGATCCCAATTTTTGATCCCTCGCCGAATATGCGGCTTCCTGTCCGGGGCGGGGTGTATCAGCCGCGTGCGTCGATGGTGAGGCATGACGCTGTGGCCTGGGGGTTTGCCCGCGCTGCTGATGCCCGAGGCGTCGATATCATTCAGAACTGCGAGGTTACCGGTATACAGCAGGAGAAAGGCGCTGTGACCGGTGTCGAAACCACCCGGGGACTGATCAAAGCAAAAAAAGTCGGTATGGCCGTCGCCGGTCACGGCAGCGTTGTCGCTTCAATGGTGGGCCAACGCCTCCCGATCACAACCCAACCGTTGCAGGCCTGGGTATCGGAACCCGTGAAGCCTGTGCTGAATGAGATTGTCGTCATCAGAAGTTACTACGGTACCTATCTGATGCAGTCGGATAAAGGAGAGATAGTGGTCGGACAGGGATGCGATCCTTATCCTTCTTACGCGCAGCGGGGGACGTTTCCGATTATTGAGGACGCGACGACGTCCATGCTGGAAGTTTTCCCCAGTTTCGGCCGATTGAAGTTGTTGCGTCATTGGGCCGGCATGCTGGACATTCCCTATGACGGAAGCCCCATTATCTCGAAGACCAACACCCGCGGGTTCTATATTGATGTGGCAGGCTCTGGCGGGTTCAAGACGACGCCTGCAGCGGCAAAAACATTCGCCCACCTGATTGCGAAAGACACGCCGCATCCGCTTGCGGAAAAACTCGGGCTGGAGCGTTTTTCCTCTGGACGTTTGATTCAGGAGGGCGGCGTGTCCGCTAACCGTTGATGGGGGTTGTGTAATGCTGGAGATTCCCTGTCCTTGGTGCGGTCCAAGAAACGAAAGCGAGTTTGTCTGCGCGGGTGAGGCAGATCGCAAGAGACCCCCTGATCCCGAAGCCGAGACGGACGAGGCCTGGGCTGACTATCTTTTCAACAGCACAAACCCCAAAGGCGTCGTTCGGGAGTGGTGGTGGCATGTCGCTGGATGCACGCGCTGGTTTCAGATTGATCGTGACACGGTCACGCATGAAATTGCTCCCGTCAAGGAGCGGTCAAAATGACGCGATTGGCGAGTGGGGGAGTCATCGATCGGCAACGTCCTTTGCGCTTTCTGTTCAACGGAAAACGTTATCAGGGGTATGAGGGAGATACTCTTGCCTCCGCGCTTGTGGCGAATGATGTCCTGATCGTCGGGCGGAGTTTCAAGTATCACCGACCCCGTGGGCTTCTCACGTGTGGACCGGAGGAGCCCAACGGCCTTGTTCAGTTGGTTAGTGATGGGGATCAACCGAATCTCAGAGCAACAGAGATTCCCTTGCGCGAGGGTCTGGAGGCGAGAAGTGTCAACTGTTGGCCGAGTGCAAGATTCGATCTGCGTGCAATAAACAGTGTCCTGGCTCCGCTGTTCCCCGCTGGGTTCTATTACAAAACTTTCATGGCGGGAAAGTGGGACTTCTACAGCCGATTTATCCGTCAGGCGGCAGGGCTGGGCCACTCTCC
>Ga0181593_10000663_pt1 | contig 30344 bp, 32 predicted proteins | sample 071ome_19_FD_133756 | JGI IMG/M metagenome (GOLD analysis project Ga0181593, IMG submission 133756) | Coastal salt marsh microbial communities from the Groves Creek Marsh, Skidaway Island, Georgia - 071413AT metaG (megahit assembly) | ecosystem: Environmental > Aquatic > Marine > Intertidal...
CTCATGCCCCATGAGTCTCCAGTACCGCGCGATTGCGTCAGCCTCCACGAGCTCATACGCTGCCCCAATATGCGGATCAGCGTTTACGTATGGAAGTGTTGTCGTGATGTATTTGTTCGCCATTATTAGTTGATAAGGTTTGCAAGGTTTTCAATATTGATGCGCTCTTGCTTACCAGTGTCTCGATAGCGAACAGTCACAGTGTCATCATCTTCTCCTTCAAGAGTCTCAAAGTCGATTACAATACAGTATGGTGTCCCAATCTCATCTTGGCGTCGATATCGCTTACCAATGTTCCCATTGTCATCCCATGCAACATTTCCCACTTCCTGTTGAAGCATTTCAAACACAGTTCGAGCTTTTTCAACCAGCTCTGGCTTGTTTTTGAGAAGTGGTGAGACTGCAGCCTTAAATGGCGCGAGGTGTGTAGGAAGTTTAAGATAGACCCGCTTCTCACCATCCATTTCATCCTCTGTGTATGCTTCTGAAAGTACCGCCATGAAGGCACGTCCCACACCAAATGAAGGTTCGAGTACGTGCGGTATAAACCGACTTCCATCAGGTTCAATATATTCCATCTTCTCGCCACTTGCTTCCATATGGTTCTTGAGGTCATGGTCAGTTCGATACGCAAAACCTGCAAGTTCATCGTACCCTTTCCCTGGATAGTTATATTCAAAGTCAATCGTACGTTTGCTGTAATGAGCGAGGTCACCGCCTGGTACTTCAAATTCACGAATGTTTTCATCTTTGAGTCCAATATGCTTATGCCATTCTTGAATTGCAATTCGAAGTTTTACAAACTCTTCTTCCCACTGTTCTTCTTTTACAAAATATTCAATCTCCATCTGTTCGAATTCGCGAACTCGAAAAAGAAATTCTCGTGGTGCAATTTCATTTCGAAATGCTTTTCCAATCTGCGCAATACCAAACGGCATCTTTGGACTCATTGAATCAACGACATTTTTGAAGTTTACAAATATTCCCTGAGCTGTTTCTGGCCGAAGATACGACTTGGTGTCACCTTGCGCTCCAACTTTGGTTTCAAACATGAGATTAAAATCTTTTGACTCACCTAACATTCCACCACAATCAGGACACACTCCAGTGTCATCAAGATGGTCTGCACGAAAACGATGATTGCATTTCTCGCAACTTACAAGTGGGTCGGAAAAACCAGCTCCAGTGTGCCCGCTTGCTTCCCACACTTTTTCATTCATTAAAATTGCTGCGTCGAGTCCATACATATCTTCTCTTCCCTGTACAAACATCTTCCACCACTCTCGTTTAATGTTGTTATTGAGTTCTACACCAAGTGGACCTAGATCCCATGCTCCAGCGAGTCCGCCGTAGATTTCTGACCCTTGAAACACAAATCCCCGTCGTTTACAAAGCGATACAATATCTTCCATTGATTTTTCTCTTGTCTCCATAGATTGTTTTAAGAATATAGCAAAAACAAAGGATTTCAAGCAATTTGCTTATTCTTCGACCACACGCGCCACTCCATCTTTGTCATTCCTATCTCCAGTGTAGTTTGTGGTAAGGGCTGGAGCAGTGTCACGCACCGTCGTACCAGTAAACCGGTCAGTTGCTTTAAGTTGTTGTGTTTCGAGGATAACAGGTATTCTTCCTACTTGATTGAGTGTTGGTTTGAACGAAACTTGAGCACTCGCGCGTGCTTCGCGATTGGCATCAAGGCTACCAATCTCCCACGTAAGTACTCGTGAAGATGGATTAAATGAGAACGTATCACCGTCCGTCACAAGATCCAGCCATGTAACCCCCGCTGGAAGTTTAGCTGTTACTTCAGCATCAGCCAAGTCGTTGACTCCAGCTTCTACCACGAAGACATATGTATACTGTGTTGTCTCTTCTGCAACTGGTGGTACAGGGCCTGCATTTACAAATGGACCTTCCTCAAAGACAGTCATTGAATCGAGGTCTGGCCTTCCCTCAACCTTCACAACTCGCGTCGTTTCTCCCATCAAGTTTCTTCCTGACTCCTCTTCCCTAAAGCTACTTCCTTCAGTGCTGATATCAATAACGACCTCAGGTGTCCTGACATCAATCCTTGTTGGTTCAAGTACAAACCGGAGTGATACTTCTTGACCAGGTAAGATCTCTTGTAAATCGTCTATACTCGCACCATCCCATACAATAGTATTTGCCTGTGAGCTATACTGACCATCTGACGTGTTCATGTCATATTCTTTTACTGCATTTCCCGAGAGCGCAACAGATACTTTTCCATCGTAAATAACTGTATCAAGTGTGTTCTTATAGGTTATTCGGACGTCAACATCATCTCTGTCTCCCAGAACAATCTCACTTTGTGAACTACCATTTACATTAACGTCCACATTAAGGAGTGCTTGTTCGATGAGTACTTCCGCTTCCGCCATCCCGAGCTGTGAAGCGATTTGACTTAAACCTCCATCCCTTGGTACTCCAATCGACGCGGTGAATCTGCGCACATCATTTTCATTGCCGGTGAGGAGACCTTTGATAGTGATGGTTTCCTCTTGGTTAGGTTCTAGTTCATTTATACTCCATGTATCTTCTCCTGAAACTGTTTCAACAGAACTATCCGTGAAGTCAAAACCATTGGGGTATGAAACCTTTACCAACATATTTTCAAGGGTCTCATTTGAGTTTGATTTTATAACAAGATCAAACTCTATTTCCTGTCCTGAAGAAATTCTATCTACTGCATCTAATGACAAAATAACTGGTGAAGTACTTACTCGTAGCCGGATTGGATCTGCATGTCTTTCAAATGTTGCATTTGAACCCTCAACTCGATACTCAATCCGGGCTTTGATTTCTTTTTCCTCATTTTCTTCACCAAAAATTCGTGCTTTTGGTGAAACGTTTATCACTTCGCCACTCGCTATCTCACCCAGAGACTCTCTCTTAATGGTAAGTGATGAATCACTTCCGTCAGGAGCAAGTGTGCCGTCAGGGTATTCGATAATAAGATATGCAGACTTAATTGGAACAGTGTTTTGATTAGCTATTGAAATTTGAAATTCATACACATCACCCCCTCCCACGGTAGAACTTCCTGCAGCAGCAATTGAAATGTTTTCTCCAGAAATTGTGCTCCCCTCCCAGAACAAAAGCATGCTCGAAATAATCATTGCTCCTAGAAAAAATACTCCTGCTACTGAAATGGCTACGATTCGAAACTTATTACGTGAACGTTTCTTTGGCATTGCCTCTAGTGTAGCAGAATCTGAGGATGCCGCCGTGACCGCAACTTCATCCTGAGGTGTTGTGTGGGCATGCTCTGTTGGCGTCTCATGTACAGGTTCTTTACGAACTACATCGCTATACCCTTCTCGCTTTGGAAGTTCGTGACGCTTAAAAGAAGTACCTTCACCACCTCGAGCATATAGTCGTTTACGAACCTCATCTATGTTATCTTCAGTAAACTCGGGCTTAACTTTTTCAGGTTCGTTCTCAGTCGTATTTTCAGTTTTCTGGTCTGTTGTCTCGTCCTCTTTCATACAAAAAATTATACCATGCACTCTATTTCTTATAATTGACTCTCTATAAGAGCTTTTTCAACCACTTTCTCTAATGTGGTTATATCTGCTTTGGTAAGATTCTCCATAGCTTCAAACGGGAACATGTCTCCTAGTAGCTCTTTTGGCACAGAATCTGATGATACGTACCCAAGTTCTTTAAGTACACGGACAAAAAGTACCACTTCAAGTACGTGTGAATCATACGATTCACATTCTTTGAGGACATTTACGACGTCATCAAATACATTTTGGTGAGCCTCTTCACCTTGCATAACCCTTCGAAGTAGTAATATTACGTTCCGTATAAGTGCCCTTTTTTTGCGTTCACTTTGCACTGCATAAAAGTTTTCGATTGGTTCAGAGCCGGCTACTTTCCAACCGCTCTTCCCCCGTATGAGGGTCGTGCGAATGAGTGAAGTGTCTTGGAGAGCATATCGTTGCTTTGATGTTTCTTTTCGCACGCTCTTGGCGCTTACAAATACCATCCCTGCTTCACGAGCAAAAAGCAAAATGTTTTTATCAGCTGTGTTTCTATCCCAACTGCCACACACGAGTGCATCAGTGATGTATGTCTGGTATGACATTAAATTTTTTCTATATCGAATGCGTATGTGTGTCCATCTGAACCTACAACCCCCTCAGTGACGTCTCCAAGTGAAATCTCAGCAACCCCGGTTACTCTTGTAAGCTCTTCTTCAAACGGTGTAATGAGGTCTCTGGCAGCTTCTGAAACGAGGAGTTTAATTTTGTCTTCCGGCACAAGGTTCAAACTTTTTCGTTTATCTTGAATCGCACGCATGATTTCACGCACATCGCCTTCTTTCTTTAATTCTGGAGTAAGCGCAACATCTAGTAACACGTCACCCTCAATTGAAGTGTCGGACACAACTTCTTTTACATTGAGCTCATCCTTGATAAGCGGAATCAGTTCTTCATTTAAGTGGTCGCTCTTGATTGAAAGTTTTTGGAGTGGTTGCCGCACCTTCACGCCTGCCTTAGTGCGTTCTTGGAGAGCAGTGGTCACTAAACCGCGCACCTCCTCCATATCAGTCGTGAGTTCAGTATGTGTATCCCCTCCCTCTGGCCACTTACTAAGATGCACACTTTCAGAATCGCTTTCTTTCTTTACTGCTTGATACAAATACTCAGCGTAAAATGGCATCACAGGCGCCATCACTTTTGAAAGTTCAGTGAGTACAAAACGGAGCGTACCGAGAGCAGCTATTTTATCAGCATCGTCTTGACCTTTTAGCCTATCTCGTGAACGACGTAAGTACCATACTGAGAGGTCATCAATAAGTCCTTCAAGTGGCCGCGTTGCTTTGTCCAGTTCGTAGTGCTTGTATCCATCAGTCACCTCCTTTATGACTCCATTAAGACGTGCAATTATCCATCTATCAAGGACATGTTTTGAGGTATTTGCTCCTTCAGTTCCGTCAGCAAACATTTCATACATCGCAAGTACGTTGTGAAGTCGTCCAATGTTCTTCTTCTGAATATCTTCAACATCTTTTTCAATAAGATTGAAATCCTCCCCTTTCACTACCGGAGAACTAAGGAGGTACAAGCGGAGCGCATCAACGCCGGTGCGGTTTGCAAGCTCCATTGGATCAGGGTAATTCTGAAGAGATTTACTCATCTTTCTTCCATCCTCTGCAAGAATTGTTCCATTCACAATAACGTTCTCAAACGGGGCCTTTCCAAAAAGCGCTGTGCCAAGTACGAGCATAGAGTAGAACCAGCCTCGTGTCTGGTCGAGTCCTTCCGCAATGAACTGCGCTGGATAGCCAACTTTTTTCTCTGGGTTAAATACTTCTAGATTTTCAAATGGGTAATGTTGTTGCCCATACGGCATAGACCCACTCTCAAACCAACAATCAAAAACATCTGGTACGCGCTCAAGTTTAGTTCCGTCTTCATCAAAGAGTTCTATGTCATCGATGTATGGTCGGTGGAAGTCGAGCTTATAGTTGTCGTTGTGTGGCATTGGTACAAATGGAAGCTCACGTACTTCTGCATTTTTTAGCCAAAATTCATTTGTATCGTGAATTTGTACTGCCCTTTTCTGATTAGCGCCTTCTGCAGCGCACGCAAGTGCATACAACGAACTCACATGTCCTACAAAAAGAATATTTTTGTCTTTATATTTTTCTTCGACCTCATACAATAACGACGCCACTCTTTTTTGCACATCCACTCTCGTTTCACAGCCTTCTCCGAGACAGCGTGAAAATTGCTCCTCGTACGAGTTAAATTCTGCATGATGATCAGCCCATTTCTTACCCTGCCATTCAGAACTGATTTGGATTTCCTGAATTCTCTCATCAACAATCACCTGTTCCTCAGATAATCCCAGTCCATCACGTATTATTTCAGTAGTGCTTAACGTCCTATTAAACGGCGACGTAATGATTAGATCAATTTTTTTGTCCTTAAGTGACACGACAGCTTCTTGTACTTGTTCAACACCTTGATTAGTCAAATGATCTTCAGTTTTCACGTTAGTACTCACAAACGATGACAAATTACTTTCAGCCTCACCGTGACGTATTGTGAAGTAGGTATTTCCTGACTTAGGAACATACGATTGTAGGTCTTTGAGCGAACCGAACACCTTGTACTCACCTGTCGTTGGGTTTTTCCAAATCGGCAGTGGAGCGCCCCAGTATCTCTGACGACTTATCGCCCAGTCACGCGCACCTTCAAGCCATTTACCAAAACGATTTTTGCCAACATGTTCTGGCACCCACTTTGCTTGGCTATTCTCTTCCACAAGTTCGTCTTTGATATCAGGCACCTTCACAAACCATGAGGTGGTGGCGTAGTTAAGGAGCGGTGTATCACAACGCCAGCAGTGTGGGTAACTGTGTGTAATGTTTTCCTTTTTAAAGAGTCGTCCATTTTCCTTGAGCGCTTTTACAATCTCAATATCAGACTCAAGGTGGGTAACTCCTGAATCATCATCGTCTTTTGGCTTCACCAGTTTCCCCGCAAAAGGTGTCACGAAATCCATGAATCTGCCGTCAGAATTTACGTGATGTACGATTGGCACATTGTTCGCCTTTGCAAGCTCCATGTCTTCTTCACCATACGCTGGCGCAAGGTGCACTGCTCCAGTTCCCTCTTCGCCAATCTCAACATAATCTGCGTGCCATACTTTAAAGGCGTTATTGGCGTCTTCTATTTCATTCTTGAGATACTCAAATGGAGGCAGGTATGATTTGCCAACAAGCGCACTTCCTTTCATCTCCTCAAGGATTTCACACTCTTCAGTACCAAGTTGGGCAAGGCGCTCTTTTGCCAAAATCACAACTTCTTCTTTTCCTTCTAGTGTTACCTTCACTTTTACATACTCAAGCTCACTGTGTACCGCAACTGCAATGTTTCCAGGAAGTGTCCAAGGAGTTGTTGTCCAGATAAGAATTGAGGTGTCAGGCTCATCTACAAGTGGCATCTTCACTGTCACTGCAATATCTTTAATGTCTTTATACCCCTGATTTACCTCAAAGTTTGAGAGCGTTGTGCCACATCGTGGACAGAGATGCATCGACTTAAACCCTTCGTACACCAGCCCTTTCTCATTTAGTTTTGAGAATACACTCCACACGCTCTCTGTGTAGCTTGCGTCCATAGTGCGATAGTCGTCTTCCATATCAACAAAACGCCCCATACGTGGCACTATCTTCTTCCAGTCATCTGCATATTCCATCACCGCAACTCGTGCAGTCTCGTTAAACTTCTTTACACCCATCTCTTCAATGTCGCGCTTCGTTGCGAGTCCAAGTTTCTTTTCAATAATATTTTCAATAGGTAGCCCGTGGCAATCCCATCCCCACTTACGCCGGACTCGATACCCGTTCATGGTCCAAAAACGTGGAATGGCATCTTTCATGGTGCCGGCGAGGATGTGTCCGTAGTGTGGAAGGCCGGTTGCAAACGGTGGTCCATCATAAAAAACAAAATCACCAACAGGCGCTTCGCCAGCAGGTGTTTCGACACTTTTTTCAAAAACGTTATGCTCTCGCCAAAAAGCGAGCATCTCTTCTTCGCGACGTGCGATGTTGCTTACTTCTTGTTTGTTTGTATTCATATGTAGTTTGTTATGTGTATCAGACATACTCAACTAGTCACCTAATTGAGAGGCACGTGTATCAGACGTACAAAACCAATATAGCATAAAAGAAAAAAGAACACTCAAGATTGAGTGTTCTTTCGTGATGCTTTTTTTATCTCAATATGCCAGAGTTGAAAATATGTTTTTTGATTAACCATTTCCTTGTGCACTCTGTACAGTTGACCTTTATGGGGTCTTTCTCTTAAGCACCCATTTATAGTGGTAAGCATGTTTGCTAAACCTGCTGACGTCACGGGTTTCGCCTCAGAGCGAACAAGCTTTTTGAGCTCATCACGAGGGCTACCAGTCTTTTCGTTGTGCTCAAGTCTTTCTTCAGCAACTAGTGAAAAGAATGATTTGCAATCAAGGGATTTCATCTCTTCAATACTCACTGGCCGTACATAGATAATGAATCCTTTTTGATGCGTGGGAGCGGATAAGTCTTGGTTCAAAAGACAATGTGATGGTGGCTTTAACATATACAGCAAATCTTGCATATCGGTACCTCCTTCAAAGACCTTCTCAAAACACCTTACGTGCTAATAAAATAAAGGTCAACTTTTACATACCTTAGTGTGTTTGTTTACTTTACTATCTAGGGATACGAGAAAAATAAAAATAATCATTCATTTTTATTTTCATAATGAGAGGAGCTGGAAAGAAATTTTTTCAAATTTCTTACATGCGCTCTGGTGCCTTGATGCCGAGCACCCAAAGTCCATTCTTAAGCGTAATCTTTACCGCTTCTGCAACCGCAGCTTTATAAGGAGCATTTTTGTCACTGCTGTCAGCAATCTTCTCATGAGCATAGAATGTATTAAAAGCTCCAGCAAGTTCGGTGAGGTAGTTGGTAACTTTATGTGGCGCTCTCTCCACTAGTGCCTCTCTGACAACCTCCTCAAAATGGTAGAGATATTTTTCCACTTCGTATACATCTGATGGTACATGTTCGCAAGATGCGGACACGCCTGCTTCTTTTGCTTTATCAAGTACACTACAGATACGCGCATGCGTGTACTGAAGATATGGACCAGAATCTCCTTCAAATGAAAGTGCGCTTTCTTTATCAAAAATTGAGTCTTGAAGTATATTTCCTCTAAGCGCAACGTACTTAATTGCGCCTACTGCAATCTCTTTTGCAAGCTCATCGTCTGGAGCAATTTTCCCACCTTCATCCATTTTGGAAGCAGCTGTATCAGCAATCTCATCAATAAAATCATGAGCTCTGATAACATCGCCAGTACGTGAAGACATTTTCCCTGTCATAAGTCGCACAGTACCGTGCCCAATATGCTCGGTCTTTTCTACGAGTTCAGGATACACAAAACTCATCGCTTTTTTAAGGACTTTGAAATATTCGTTTATTTCATTTGAGGTCGACACAACGGAAAGATCGTACGCACCGAAATGCTCTTCTTTCATTTTTGCAAGTGCAAGCTCTTTTGCTTCATAGGTTGGGAGACCTTCGCTGTTTAGAAACACACGAGTATGGAGCCCATACTGTTCACCCTCAAAAACCTTTGCACCATCACTATCTACAAAAACTTCAGGATTTTGAAGCACAAGCTCTTTTCCTCGTGGACCTGCTTCGCTTTCAAAGAAATACTGGTCAAATTTTGTATCAACTATCTTGTAGATAGTTTCAAAATAAGCGAGTGACACTTCTCGCCCTTTATCATAAAGCGCGTTCAACGCATCGTCAGTACGCTCATAAATTTTTTTATTCAGAACTTTGATGGCTTCTTTTGCCTCCCCTTGCTCCTTATTCGCCGTTGCACCATGCGCATATGCTCTTCCTAAATCTGCAGCAGAAAAATCAGTATCGATGGAAATACCAAGTTCTTGCATACCATATAGTGCACATGCCACATGGAGTCCCACATCTCCTTGATAATTTACCCGCTTTGTGTCTGCACCATTCATCATAAAAAGTCTTGCAATACTTTCGCCGACTGTATTTGTAAATAAGTGGCCGATATGAAACTCCTTAAAAGGGTTTGGATCGGTATATTCGACAATAACTCTTTTACCCGCCCAAGTATCATTTCTTCCCCACAATTCTTCTTGCTCGAGAATGTTCGCAATTTTTTCTTTGAAAAAATCGCGAGAGAGATAAAAGTTAATAAATCCTGGTCCTGCAATTTCAATTTTCTCAACATGAATTATTGTTCGTTCTAATTCTGTTGCAATTTCCTCTGCAAGTTCACGTGGATTCTTGCCTAGTTTTTTTGCGCATACCATCGCTACATTGGTAGCGTAGTCGCCATGTGAGAAATCTGCCGGGTGTTCCACCACAAAATCAACCTTCTCAATTCCGAGTTTTTCTAGCACTGTTTCTATTGCTTTTCGTATCTCCCCTTCCATAGTGATTCTCACAATACTATTACTCTTTCCTAATCACAAGCTCCTTCGGCACTCCTGAATCAATCTTAAATGTCTCCCTACCAAGCACCTGTCCACGTCCAGTCTCTACCGTACAACGCCACTTTCCTTCGTGATACCCTTCGATTTCTGTATACCCTCGATACCCTTCTCCACGCCCACCATCTATGGAGTACCCAATACGCGCATGGAAAACCCACTCATCACCATCGTAGTACTCCCACCGATGAAAGACGTCTGTCTCAAGTCGTGAAGGCGCAAAAACAGAGGCGTAGCAATGTACCGCATCCCCTTCTTTATAATGAAAGACTTTGTCAGAACTTCGATACCAATGAAGCCATGATGGCTTTTCGTAGGTAAGTGTGTATGTATTATCGTTTGCTCGTTCAACATCATGGTAAATACCGACGTGTTTGAGTGAGAGTGGGATTGGTGGAATAACATTTGTGAAATAGAGTGTGTTAAGGAGTATATAAAGTAGCCCAATGATAAAAACGACGTTTCTCTTCTGAAGTTGCATAAAGCGTGGAATGATTCGCTCTATTGCGCGTAAGTACCAGTACATAACAAAAAGTGCCAAGAAACCGCTCCCAACAAAAATAAGTGCCCCCATCTTTCCAAGTAGAACTGGAATAACGAGCACGAAGTACGCAAAAAGTCCGACAAAAAATATGACGAGATTAAACACTAAACGGCCTTGTCTGTTTTTAATTGTTTCATTCCCATAAATGACGCCGAGTATCATGAGCATAAAAGGCCAACTCTCCATAAGAGAACCACTTCGTCCATAAAAGATAAGCATCCCTGAAAGCAAACCTCCAAACGCATACTGCATTAAGACTGGAGACCATTTTTTGAGGAAGGAGTTTAGCCGATCGCTATACCGTTCAGCAATTCCAGCATAGAGGAGAATCATTGAGAGCATTGCCAATATCACATACGTGAGCAGAACGATGTTATCGAAAACTTGGTCTACTCTATTTAAGGTAATGTTGTCGACAATAAAACCTAAGATGAAGGCAATGGTGAGCCAGTGTCTCTTCACTTTTGATTTTACAGGGTTAGGAACTTTTCGAGTTACATCCATAGCTACTATTATACATAAGCGCCAGCTCTATATATAAAAAAGGAGCACAAAGTGCTCCTTTTAATGAACTATTTTTTGAAAGCATCATGTGCATGCCACAGTTCTCGATTGATGTGCCAAAACGATACAAGCGCTCTCCGTATTTCGCCAGGAATAGACTGTGCACCATGTGCAATGGGGTGCAACATAATCCCTTTCTCTTTTCCAAAAATCCACGCTTTCGCTCCCCAGAACACAACCGCTTGACCTGCTGGTGGAGAAATGACTTTCTCCTCACCATCTTCTAGTCGTAAAAACAATTTTCCACCTTGGTCTCCCGCATGTAGCGTAAGAAAGGAGCGGTCAGAATGAACCTTGGCTAAAGTTTCATTCGACTGTGCTGGATAATGCAAAACTCGGAGTACTGAGCGAGATGTAGGGCCTGGCTTACACTGAGAAGCAATTATTTCATCGCACACGCCTTCGAGTTCGGGCTGTACTTCCTCAAGCGCTTGGGTGAGTTTCAAAATAAGTGTGAAATGAGTATGAAAAATCAGTTCACAATTACTACAAAACTCTTCTAAACTCCCCCTGAAAGTTTCAGGAATACTCTGCTCTAAAGCTTCAAACACTCCAGGTCTAAAATGAAATCTCCACTTTATGTCCTTCGGTGGTTCTCCTGAAAAAATAAGCCCATCGTCTGGATCTCTTTCTCCATCTGGACCTGGTTCAAGTTGTAGTTCCATTTTTTTGAGTTGCTCAAATGGAATAACGTGTAGTAAATACTCAAGTTGTGAATGCACTGTTGAAATGGGTCCTGCTTCCATTGGAATAAACGCATACCCAGCTTCACACAATTCTTGTGCTGCATGTAGCAATACCTGACTGCCCATTGTTATCCTCCGAAAAATTGTACAAGTTGCTAAACGCAACTATACGCCCGTAGGGTAAAAAGTAAAGCTTATACGAAGCGCTCTGGTACAGGAAATTTGAGGCACAGTGTTTCTACCTCCGCTCTAAGTTTCTCCTTAAGTGTATCGTCTTTGATATTCTGTAATCGCTCTACCATTATTTCTGCCACCCGTGTTGCTTCCTCTTCTTTCATACCACGTGTAGTCATGGCAGGAGTTCCAAAGCGAATACCTGACGGATCAAGCGCACTTCGCGACTCATCTGCAATCATGTTCTTGTTTAAGGTGATGCCAACCTCATCGAGCGCAGTTTCAGCTTCTTGTCCGGTGACACCGAGAGAACCGAACACGTCCGCCAGAATGAGGTGGTTTGAAGTACCCCCTCCAAGCATGCGAATACCGGCGTCATTAAACACTGCTTCCATTGCTTTTGCATTCTTGAGGATTTGCGCTGCATACTCTTTAAAACTCGGATGAAGCGCCTCTCCAAATGCAACAGCCTTGGCGGCGACCACATTCATATGAGGTCCACCCTGAAGTCCTGGAAAAACCGCTTTGTTAATTTTCTTTGCAATCTCCTCGTTTTCACGAACAAGTATCATTCCGCCTCGAGGACCACGGAGCGTTTTGTGTGTCGTCGTCGTTATCACATCAAACCCATCATCAAATGGATTGCGCGCTACCCCTCCTGCAATAAGTCCTGCAATGTGCGCCATATCCGCTACCGTGTAGGCGCCAACTTCTTTTGCAATTGCTACAAACTTGGCGTAGTCGAGCTCCCGTGAGTAGGCAGAAAACCCTGCGAGAATAATCTTTGGCTTATGCTCAAGTGCCATCTCACGAAGATTTTCATAGTCGATTTCCCCTGTCTCAACATCTTTCATTTTGTATCGAACAAAGTTGAATACTTTGTTAATTGATGTCGTTGGATGACCATGCGTAAGATGCCCGCCATGCCCAAGGTCCATACCGAGCACAGTGTCGCCCGGCTCCATAAGCGCAAAGTACATAGCGACGTTTGCGGGAGCTCCTGAAAGTGGCTGTACGTTTGCAAACGTACAATTAAAAAGTTTTTTCGCGCGCTCTTGTGCAACCCGCTCAATATCGTCGGTAAATTCTTGTCCCCCGTAGTAGCGCTTCCCTGGGTACCCTTCCGAATATTTATTCGTGAAGACTGAGCCGTTCGCTTCGCGAACGGCTCGCGACACATAGTTCTCACTTGGAATAAGTTCAAGTCCTTTTTTTTCTCGTTCCTCTTCTCCTTCGAGCGCCTTAAAAATTTCTTCGTCCTGTTTTTTAATAAAATCGTACTCCATAGATAAAATACTAGTTCTGATAATTATTCCTTTATCTCGGACGTTAGATCATAAGCCCATTATCGATTATCTCCTTCACTGTGAAGTACCCCTCGTTCCTTTCGTGAGGCAAGTTTTTCAATATTCATACATGCGATATCCTCTAATGTCAGATCGAGTTCTGATGCAAGCTGCGCAAGGTACCAGAGCACATCCCCCATCTCCTTCCCCACCTCTCTTTTCTTTTCTTCAGAAATATCACGAGCACTCAAAATATTGTCGTTGCGGTAGATTTTCTTCATCTTCTCAACCACTTCTCCGGTTTCACCTGCCAGCCCGAGTGTTGGGTAAATAAAGTTGTCTCCAACATCCTTATACAGTGCAGTTTTTTTAGCCTCCTTTTGATATTCATCAAAATTCATGCCTATATTTTACACTATTCAGATACAACACTGACTTAAAGTGACAAAGAAGATGTCTCGTCAATATGTACAAGATAGGAATGTTGTTATACTCCTTCGAGTTTTGTTCATTAACACGAAAAGATTGTTACAATGAATACATTAATGGTTAGGAGGATGTTATGAAGCCATACAATGAACGCACTCCTGATACGCAGTATCAGAACTTACTTAAAAGAATTCTTGAAGAAGGTCGAGAAGTCAATCCAATTCAAGGTGAAAAATCATACATGGTGGTTGGTCACCAAATGCGGTTTGATATGAGAAACGGTTTCCCGCTTATCACTGAGCGTGATATGTCAGGACCATTTCTTAAAGCGGCACTCGGTGAGCATATTGCTTTCTTAAATGGAGCTCGCACCCAAGAACAGCTAGAAGCTTTTGGTTGTAAATTTTGGGATCGGTGGGTCACTAAAGAAAAATGTGAGGTCTTTAACCTTCCTGAAGGAGATCTTGGGGATGGTTCGTATGGCGCTGCGTGGACAAACTTCCCTACTGCCGAAGAAGGTGGCTTCAATCAGATTGAGCACTTCATGAAGCAGATTAAGGAACGTCCATACTTACGCACACACCTCATCACCCCGTGGATTCCACAATACGTAGTGCAATATGAAGGCCGTACACGTAAAGTTGTGGTTGCTCCGTGTCATGGGTGGATTCATGTACTCTGTTTCCCTGACACCAAAGAGCTCGCGGTACATCATTTCCAGAGAAGTGCAGATGCTCCAGTTGGACTTGCGTTCAACTTGGTGCAATACGCTGCGTTTGGCATGATGGTAGCAAAGCTCATAGGATACGAGATGGTTGAGTATGTCCACACAACCTCGGACACCCACCTCTATGAAAGCCAGATTGACAAAGTGAAGGAACTCATTAGTCGAGAACCACGACGACTCCCTACTATGACACTGGAAGCTGACGGGATAGAAAACATTACTGACTTTAGGCCTGAACACTTTGTGTTGGGAAATGACTATGAACCACATCCAAAGATGCTTATCCCAACCCCAGTATAAGGAAACGTTATATGGGTGAGATGAACATAGATAATGCACGAGATGAGCTTCAAATTCAAAACATGAAGCGTATTGAACAAGATGGAGTGTGTCCTTTTTGTATTGAGCATCTCAAAAAGTATCACGAGCCACCAATTCTCAAAACCGGTGCGCACTGGATTGTCACTCGGAATATGTATCCGTATGACAATACTGCTCATCATTTTTTGCTCATTGCACTTACTCACCTCACAGACTCTAAAGAACTCTCTCAGGAAGCATGGGCAGAGCTCCAAGAGCATGTGCAATGGCTTAATGAAGAATATTCGATTGACTGTGGAACGCTCATTATGCGCTCAGGTGATATGAAAAAAACTGGTGGTTCAGTTGCACACCTTCACGCGCAGCTTATTGTCGGTTCAGATCCGGACAAGCCTGTACTGACGCGTGTTGGATAACAAAAAGCCCAAGGATACGCTTGGGCTTTTTTTAATCAGTCACGAGTATAATTTCAATTCCTTCATCCTTAAGAAGTTGTTCTGCGTCGAGCATTGAGTACCCTTTTTTATAAAACATTCGTTTGAAGCCAGCTTCAATAACCGACCGTGCACACGTAGGACATGGAAATGTCGTCACATATATATCTGCCCCTTTAGTCGCAACACCATCACGTGCACACATGGCTATGACGGCAGCCTCTGCATGAATAGACGAGTACACCGCTGGACCTTTACCTGCATCGGAGCTTGAGCGAGGGTCACCGTTAATAGCGAGTGAGTTTGCTGAAGGGTAATGCTTATTGTGAGATACCGCGACCATTTTCCCCCCCTTCACCACTGCTGCTGCAATCTGTCGCCACCAATCGGGACTCTTTTGGGCCTCGTCTTCAAGTTCTGTAATTACTTCTTTTGAAAACTCATCTGATGTAATAGTTCTGCCTGGTGGAATTTCAAACTCAGTCGTTGAAAGTGTTTGATTCCATCGAATAAATATGTTCTCAATAGTTTTTGGTACATCTTTTGCATATGCATCGAGCAGACTAAGAATGACTTCATCTTCAGTCACAACAAACTGTTCTACATCTTTTGCTAACGCTTCGATATCTCCTGGAGGAACGATGGTTATGTTTTGAACTCCATGCGCTTCGAGTTCAGTTTTAATATCTTGTGCAGATAAAGCGCGTGCATCACGTTCGAGGTATACGTTATCTTTCATTGCTTCCATGTTATCGAGAAGCCACACGATACTGTCTTTGTGTGCGCGCAGAAGCTCCAACACCTGCTTATGCACGACAGGGATATAGAGAAAGAGCACTTTCATGTTATTTATTCTTTATTTTATCGAGCATGGTATGCACGACTTCAGGAATTTGCTTTGCAAGTTCCTCTGCAAGCTCATCAGCACCAAGCATACTCACTTGCTGTACGCGTGCAGAAGTTGACGTTATTGCTTGTGGAGCAAGTGTCACCACTTCTCCACAATAAGAAGCGAGTCCGTCGTCAACAGCAAAATCTTTAGTTGAAGTGGAAGCAATGTAAATATCTGGTCGCACTGTTTGAATAAGTGCTTCAAGTTCTTTATCAACGTCTCGGAGTACAACATAATCAACGTGCCGTAAGTGCAGTAGTAAACTAATTCGTTCATCTTGCGGGACAATAGGACGAGAATTGCCTTTTCTTTGTTTTGTCAGTGCATCTGAATCGACTCCAACAACAAGAATGTCCCCGTGCGACTTTGCTTTCTCCAAGTAGAGTGCGTGACCAATATGAATCAAATCATATACACCTTGTGTGAGGACAACTTTCTGGCCTGCTTTTCTATGTTCGTTGAGAATTTTAGTTACCTCCTCAAAATCAGTAAAAAAACGCTTTTCTTCAGATTGTGAATCTGTGTTCATTGATTTGATTATACAATCTCAGTTTTTAATTTCCAAAAGACATTTTGGTTCTAGTATGTCATAATCCCCGTATGGCAAAAGTAAAAAGACCGCGAATCAATATAATCGCTGCAATTGGCAAAAATAGAGAGCTCGGAAAAAACAATGAGCTCGTGTGGCGTATTTCTGATGACCTCAAACGCGTAAAAAAATTGACTGTTGGTCACCCTATTATCATGGGACGAAAAACCTTTGAATCTATTGGTAAACCGCTCCCTGACCGAACAAACATAGTAATTTCTCAATCAAATGTGTGTATTGACGGATGTCTTTCCTATAAGACTCTCCACGATGCCGTCGAGGCTGCAAAAGCAATTGATGAAAAGGAGATATTTATTTTTGGTGGAGCTAGTATTTATGAAGCGTCACTCCTTTTTGCAGACAGACTCTACCTCACTGTAATCAACTGCGAAGATGCAGGAGCTGATGTCTACTTCCCAGAATATGAACACCTTTTTACGAAAGTGGTGAAAGAGAGTCCACATCCGGAAAACAATCCTCCATTTACGTGGCTCATACTTGAACGCTAATCTGGCTTTCGTTTTCCTTTTCCAAAGTCTTTATAGAGCACTCCATAGAAATCCTCATCTCGTTTTACAAGGAGGTTTTTTCTTGGGTCATCACTCGTAAAGGTCAGGTTTGGAACGTTTCGTGCAATGACAATTGGAGTCTGTTCGCTGGTCTCTCCGCACACGAGCGTAGAAGCTGCAGCGAGTGAATCGACTATGTTTGTCCTCGCAAATTTTATTTCTCTGCCAAAGATATCTGTTTTACCAATATGTGAATTGATTGGCGCTATTCCCCACGACCCAATACTGACACTCTGCGCTCCATATCGAAGCGGAAGTGAGTGACTATCAGTGATAATGATTCCGACATCTTGTAGGTTACATTTATTTTGTATGTGCGCATGTATTTCTCTTGCGCTCTTGTATGCATCTTGCGGCAAGAGGACGTAATGCCCCTCTGCGTTACTCTCATCAATCCCTGAACCAGAGATAACAGCACCACGTGTAATAGTAACCACCCGGCCTGTTTCAGGAATAATGTAGGTATATTCAGCCTCTTCAAGAGTAAGTTCCTTCTTGTCTACTTCCTTTATCGGTACACACCTTCCTTCACCAATCGAAACTATCTTTGAGGTTATGAGCACAACATCTCCTTCCTCTACAACGGTTAGCGATTCCTCAAGCACCGCAAATAAATCGTCTTTGGGCGGATTAATGACTCTCGTTCTTATCGGGATAAATTCCATGAATAATAAGTATACAAAAACAGCGCGTTTTGCGCTGTTTTTGAAAGTTATTTAGTCTTTGACGTGAACGCCCATGCTTCGACATGTTCCTTCAATGATTTTCATTGCGGCGTCGATGTCGTTTGCGCTGAGGTCTTGCATCTTCTCTTCCGCAATCGCTCGAATTTGATCACGAGTGATATCTCCAGCCTTTGATACAAGATTCTTTCCAGAACCTTTATCTTTCCCGATTGCTTTGAGGATAAGACGTGACGCAGGTGAAGTCTTTACAATGAAGTCAAAACTTCGGTCATCATATACATTGATTTCAACTGGTACCACCTCTCCCATTCGCTCGCGCGTTTGATCATTAAACTGGTTTACAAATTCACCAATGTTGATTCCTGCCTGTCCAAGTACTGGCCCAAGAGGTGGAGCTGGTGTAGCCTTTCCTCCTACAGCCTGAACTTTAACTTTTTTTATAATTTCCTTTGCCATATATTGCAATTATTTCTAGTGTGAGAGGGCTGTTCCATAGCCAACCTTCTCGGTTAGAAGCCTGCGTATCCTACAAAAGAAACCGTTCTTTTGCAAGAGGTTTGCTACTTCTCTACACTCATTTCATCAATCGTGGCTTTCTCAACTTTAACTATTTCTGTCCATGCTTCTTCGTCACCCGAACTGAGTGCTACACGTTTTTGTTGCATTGTGGCTGCAATCTTAAGGGCAAGGTCTGGTTTCTTACAAATAAGTGCAACCCATGAATCTAATGCTTCTTCAGAAAGATCTGCTGACACAAGCATGAACACATCCATATCAGCTGGTGGAATGTGCGCAGATACGAGGCATTGTTTCAAATCAGTAAGTGTAGCCATATTATTCTGCAGATGATTCAATCGAATAATCCTTCCCTTGCGTTTTGGCCAGATTCTTCATTAGTTCATGTGTAATACGTCTAAATATTTCGCCTAATGGTTGGTTTGCAGGTAGCTCGCCATCCTCAATAGCGACCATTCGTTTTTGTGCATCCTCGAGACTCTCAATATTTTTTGCCTGTTCGTTTTCTTCAGCAGATTGTGTAAATTTTTCAAATGCGTTCATACTGCCAGCATACCACCACTCTCTAAACTACAAAAGACCCTTGCGGGTCTTTTGTAAATTAGTCTTCTCTAAGAAAAAGATAGAAATTGGATGAAATCTGACGAATTGGAGGGAAATTTGCGAGCGATTCACCTCATAAGAAAATCTTAAAATAAGATGCAGAGCGAGGAAACTGTCTCGCACACTTTTATCAACATGCGTTCGAGATGGGTCGCCGGCTGTTTTCATTAGGAGTAGAAAACATCGACGGAAGAAGATTTATAGTCGCTTGCGCTCGTTAAATCTTTTTAACTTGGAGGAAATCAAGTTCTACCGGAGTCTCACGACCAAACATAGATACCAACACCTTAATCTTCCCTCGTGACTCATCAATCTCTCCTACTTTCCCTTCGAGCTCCTTGAATGGTCCATCAACAATAGTGACTAGGTCATCAAGTGAAAGGTCAACATGATGCTTTGGTGTGTCGTCTTGCATGCGACCCATGAGTGCTTGGAGTTCATCTTCTCGGAGTGGCACTGGTTGTGTTCCACTTCCAACAAACCCAGTCACTCGAGGCGTGTTTCGTACTACATACCAAGAGTCATCAGTCACAATCATATCCACGAGTACGTATCCTGGGTATACACGCTCTTCTTCAGTAACACGCTTTCCGCCTTTTACGCGAATTTTCTTTTCAGTTGGTACTATCACATCGAAAATTCTGTCTTGCATACCAAGTGACTCAATTCGTTGTTTGAGATTTCGAGCAACCGCATTCTCATATCCGGAGTATGTGTGAATCGCATACCAATGACGTTCACCTCCTGTTTGTTGTTTAGCCATAATGAAAATTTGTTACTACTTAGCCAATAAACCAATCAAGTCCCTTCGAGAACACGAAGTCAAATATTCCAATGTAGATTGCGACTAGAATAGAAATTGCAATCACAAGGACAGAATAAATAGTTGCTTGCTTTTGGGTTGGCCACGATACGTGCTTGAGTTCAGCAACAGTATCTTTGAGGTAATTTATAAAGTTATTCATATTTTTGAGGATTATTTTTCCAAAATTAAAACGCCTCCTCGGGCGTGTTAGGTACATATTACTATACTGAAGAACAATGTCAATAACAAAAAAAAGCCCTGAAAAGGGCTATTTTTTTGTTATGTTACGTTATTATCGAACCTCGTACGAGATATTTACTCGTGAAGTCACCTTATTCTCTCCGGTTGGCAGTACGGCTGCCTTTGGTGCTGTCATCTCTTCTGCAGAATCCATGCTCACGCGCATGTCACCGCCATATCCATAGTCCATAGGGTAATAACCTCCATTGTCTTCCCAGAATCCATTCACTCGAACAATTCGTACTCCTAAGTCATTAGCAAGTTTCTCAGCTTTTTCTTTAGCGTCAGCAATTGCCTGCTCTCTTGCCTCAGCAACAAGCGCATCCTCGTCATCAATCGTAAATGAAATGCTACTTACATTCTGAGCACCGAGCGCTCCGATTTCTGAAACGATAAGACCAGCATCATCAATATTCTTCACTTTAACAAGTACTGATTGTGTTACTTGGTACCCAATGATAATCGGTTCTTCTCGTGGTGGACAGCCCCACTCGGTACATTCATAGTCTGGATATTCGTATCGTGGGTTGAGGTTGTAATATTGCGTCTTTACATCCTTCTCCTCAACTCCCGCATCTTTAAGGTATGCAAGTATTGCCTCCATTATTTCACTTGCCTTGTCTTGTGCGGTTACCGCGTCGTCCTCTTTTGTATTGATGTTAAATGAGAACGATGCAACGTCAGGCTTTGCAAACACCTCTCCTTCTCCTTCTACCGTGATAGTGGTGGGGCCAGAGTGCATGTACTTCGCTTCTATAAGCGCGCTGTAGGTATACGCCAGAAGCGCGATGATAGCTGCAAGTCCGACTCCAATGACCACTTTTTTCATATAAGACTCTTGAAACATATGTGTAAATACTATTTTTAGTACCTACAATCGTATAACTGCTTTGGGTTTAACGCAAGGACTAGAACAATTTAGAAATTGTTTGAATAAGACGCATAACACCCTCCTCTTCCTTGCAGGTATCTTCAAAGGCAATCATGTCTTCTCTTGTGATACCTAAATCAACACTCTGTTTCTCCATAAGGTGATACATAATTGACCCTTCTCCATCAACATGACCTATTCCAAGTGCATGTCCAAACTCATGTGCGAGCACAATAGTGAGTTCATCTTCACTATTGAATTGATAAATGTTGATTGCGCCAGAGTTGTAATCTCCTTGGGTAAACTCATGTGATTCACCAAACTGCGTGTTGTATGTATCTACAACCGAGTTGTAGTCAGCGATAAGTGTATTTCCACGCGCGCCAATTTTATTAAGTTCATTTGCAATATCGTTTAGCTTCTCTGTCAGTATATCGAGCTCATCATATTCTTTAGCAAGCGCCTCTTTTTCATTGTTGAGTCGCTCAACCACTTCACCTGTAGCTCCACCTCTTTCATTCCATAACTCCACCTCTGCATTGTATTCCTCTCGTGAACTTTCATACAACTTCACTCTATCCTCATACTGGTCTCTGAGGCGTCTGTACTCTGTTATAAGAACTTCGTAAAGCGCTGCAACCTCAGCGCTCATTCCCTCTTTTGCCTCTAGGTCTTGTCGAAGCTCAGCTTCTTGTTCAGAAATTTCTTGTCGTTCATCAAATATGAGATTGATAGCAATATCTGCATCATCATTGTATGTAAATATATCTTTTTGAAGTTCGCTCTCCCAAATACGCTCTGCTTTATACGCAATTGCTCGAAGCTCATCTTTTGTGGTACCAAAACGCTCATCAATTTCACCAATACGATACTCAAGGGGAAGCCTACACGCCCCTGCTATTTGGTTATACCAAAAACCACTCCCGAAGAGTGTTGCGATAAGTATTAATATAAGTACGCCAAGACGCATAGAGAGATACAGTATACCAAAATGATAATAATTACTATGGTGCTAAAATAATTTCAATAAGCGTATGTAAAATCAGCAAGACCCCGACGAGCGGTATCTCTATACCGTAAGGAAGGTCTAGCTGATTTTAGTAGTTTAGTGAGATTATTTTACCAGTCCAGGGCGCCTCCGGTCTTGTATTCAGTAACCCGAGTCTCAAAGAAGTTCTTCTCCTTCGGAAGGTCAATTGCTTCAGACATCCATGGGAATGGGTTTTCTACATTGAATTGTGGTGGGAGCCCTACTCGTTCAAGTCGCCTATCTGCAATGTGTTCAATGTATTGCTTGAAGCCAGCTGCATTCATACCGAAGATGCCTGCCGGGAACACTGTCTGCGCATACGTGTATTCGAGTTCTGCTGCTTCTTTCACCCAGTTAATGATTCGTTCCTGAAATTCTTCTGTCCAAAGTTCAGGTTGCTCTTGCTTGATTTCATTAATCATCTTACAACCAAAATTGAGGTGCATGGACTCATCGCGCATGATGTACTGAATCTGCTCTGCTGCACCAGTAAGCTTGTGCTGTCTCTGGAATCCAAACACCACCGCAAACGAGCTGTAGAAGAAGATGCCTTCAAGAATAAGTGAGAACACACAAATATTTTCAAGAAACTTCTGATCGTTCTCAAAGGTGCCTGTTTGGAAATTCTTATCAAAGATTCCCTCATTAAATGACGTAATGAAACTGGCTTTTCGGTAAATTGCTTCGTTCTCACGATACATGTTGAAAATCTTCGCCTCATCCATCGCGAGTGACTCAACAATGTACTGGTACGCATGCGTGTGAATCGCCTCTTCGTATGCCTGACGAAGAAGGTACATGCGAATCTCTGGACTCGTGACATGGCGGTACGTTGCAATGACGATATTGTTCGCAGCAATGGAATCGGCAGTCGTAAAGAACCCGAGCACTGTTTCAAACGCACTTCGCTCATCTGGAGTTAAGACATTGCTTGCTTTCCATTGCTCGATGTCCTGTTGCATACTGATTTCGGTCGGAAGCCAGTGGTTTGCATTTCCAGCGTTGTAGTATTCCCACGCCCACTCATGCTTCATTGGGTAGAGCTGAATTACATCGGCATCTGCCCCGTTAATCACGCGACGCTTGTTAATATCTACTGGTGCTGCTCCCTTTTTGATTGGCATAGTACGTTGTGTTAGTTAATAAATTTCTAGATTTCAATTTTTGGATGACTAGTATACCATCTGTGTTTCCTTAGTGGTAAATTTTCAGTTTTGGATGAAATTCGAGGCGAAACAAGATGTGCGAGCAAGTCGTACAAGAGTACGGTGAGCGAGCACATTGCAGTTTCGGCAAAGAAGTTCGCCAAAAATGGAAGTTTACTGGCAGGATTCGCAAATGGCATCTTCAGCTACGTGAAGCTTCACTTCTGGCTTTTTTCGCTCTATTGTTACCTTTTCTTTGCTTTCTACGGTCTTGGTAAATGGTGACGGAGTCGCCATAGGTGATGGTACTGCTTCTGGCGTGGCAACCAGTGGTGTAGGTGTTGCTTGTTGCGCAGGTATTTCAGTGAGCACAGGTTCATCCTTCTTGCCACTCTTTCGCATGTGAGAACCTTCAGTTCCAACAGTAGACTTTTCAACCTGAGTTGCTCCGAGTGAACGTAGGTAGTACGTAGTCTTAAGACCTGCTTCCCATGCGTACATGTATAGTTCTGAAAGCTCTCGTCCTGACGTACCATTAAAGAAGATGTTGAGTGACTGTGACTGGTCAATCCACTTCCCTCGTGACGCTGCAGCCTTTACAAGCCATCGCATGTCGATTTCAAACGTTTCCTTATACTTATCCTTGAGTTCTTGCGGAACATTTGGAATATCAACAAGACTACCATCATGATACTTGAGTGTTTGGAGCATTTCTTTATCCCACAAACCGGCCTTTTTGAGGTCGTTCACGAGATAATCGTTAACCACAATGAAGTCTCCTGAGATGTTCGATTTTACGTAGATGTTTTTGTAGATAGGTTCATTGCCTGGAATCACTCCTGAGATATTTGCAATGGTTGCTGTTGGTGCGATTGCCATGCAGTTACTATTTCGCATGCCATATTCCTTCACAGACTCGCGCACCTTACTCCAATCAAGATGCTCGCTCTTGTCAGTGCCGGTTGGCATACCGCGCTCTTCTTCTAGAATACTTACGGTATCAACTGGGAAAATTCCTCTATCCCACTTAGAACCCTTATATGACTCGTACGCCCCACGCTCTCGTGCAAGATCTGATGATGCAAGAATTGCGTAGTATGAAATCATCTCCATTGAAGCATCTGAGAACTCAACACATTCCTCTGAACCAAATGAAATGTTCATTTTGTAGAGTGCATCTTGGAAGCCCATGATACCTAAGCCAACTGGTCGATGTTTCATGTTTGAATTTCGCGCTTCTACTGTCGGGTAGAAGTTGAGATCAATAACATTATCGAGCATGCGCATCGCTGTTGTCACCGTCTCTTTCACCATTTCCTTATCAAACGCACCATCTTTCACGTGGAGTGAGTAGTTTACTGAGCCAAGGTTACACACTGCCGTTTCGTCTGCAGAGGTGTTGAGGGTAATCTCTGTACAAAGGTTTGAGCTGTGTACAACTCCGGCATGGTCTTGCGGACTGCGAATGTTTGATGGGTCTTTGAAGGTAATCCAAGGATGCCCTGTTTCAAAAAGCATACCGAGTTGTTTCTTCCACAAATCTTTTGCTTGCACTCGCTTGAAAAGCTTAATTTCTCCTTTGTCCGCCATCTCTTCGTACTGTTCGTAGAGCTCTTCAAACTTCTTTCCGTATGTCTCAGTAAGTTCTGGGGTCTCATCTGGTGAAAAGAGTGTCCACTGTCCGTCTTCGCGAACGCGCTTCATAAACAAGTCTGAAATCCATGACGCCGTGTTCATGTCGTGTGTCCGACGACGTTCATCCCCGGTATTCTTTCTAAGTTCAAGAAAATCTTCGTAATCGATGTGCCAGTTTTCCATGTACACGCACGTAGCACCTCGACGTCGTCCTGAGCGGTTAATAGCAACGGTCACATCGTTTGCAATCTTAAGGAACGGCAATACTCCCTGGCTGTTCATACCACCTCCTTTAATATACGCGCCTGTTCCTCGCAGTTTACTCCAGCTCGTACCAATGCCTCCTGCCCATTTTGAGAGTTGCGCATTGTCGCCATACACCTTAAAGATGTGACGAAGGTCGTCTTCAACAATATTAAGGTAGCAAGATGAAAGTTGTGGGTGTGGGGTTCCTGAGTGGAAGAGTGTTGGTGTTGATGGTACAAACCGAAGTTGTGACATCATGTTGTAAAACTCAACTGCTCGCTCATTCTTCTGCTCTTCATTAATAGCGAGTCCCATAGCTACACGCATCCAAAGCATTTGTGGCATCTCGATGACACCTTTGCCATCAATACGCACGAAGTATCGGTCGTGAAGAGTCTCAAGACCAATGTACTTAAAGAGGTCATCGCGTTCTGGTTTGATTGCTGTAGAAAGTTTTTCAAGATCAAACCCAAGAAGCGCTTTGTCATACTTTCGTGCATCGACACCGAGTTTTATATTTCGAGCAAACGCTGTTTGGTACGCTTTTGCTTGTTCTTCTTCAGAAAGACCATTGAGGCTTCCGATGGCGTCGTCTGCGATACGTCGTGTGAGTTGCCGTGCAGCCACCTTTGAGTACGCAGGGTCATGTTCAATACGTGCGCGGAGAATAAAGGTGACGAGTTTTGCCATTTCTTTGGTACGAATACCGTCATACACTTCTCGCTCAACCTGAGACACTACTTCGTCAATGTTGATTTCATTTTCGTACCCTTTCGTGAACTGCGTGAGGTATGCATGCATCTTTTCACGAGAGAATTGTTCAGTACTACCATCGCTACGTACCACCATGAGCCGATGTTCTTCAATTTCTTTCACTACTTCTTGTTTGCGCTCTTCCGTCTGTTTGAATCTATAGAGGATATACGCTTTGGCCACATTAAAGTAGCCACGCTCCATCAGTGTGTTTTCGACAAGGTCTTGCACGCGCTCTACAGTTGCGCACCCCTCTTTCCCATCACATTGTATGGTGAGGGTTGCTACAACCCTGTCAGTCATCTGTTCTAGTGTCGCGTCGTCCACTGCAACGTTTTCGGCGGCAAACGCCTTCTTCATTACAGTGACAATTTTTGTTGGATCGAAAGGGACTTCAGTACCGTTTCTTTTTGTAATGGTGGTGATCATATGCTCAGAAATTGTTAGTTGATAAAGCTCCCCAACAACTGACGCGAAGTTAGAAGGGGGTTTTGAACATGCCCACGAATGGCATCGTGGTTATTATTGAGTTATACCTAGAACCCGTCACACGAAGAGCAAGAAGCGTGTGTTACTCCTATAGTACCATGTATACAAAATCTGCAAAAAATACCAAAATGCACTGCGTAAAAAAGGATATGCTTATAAATCAAGCTATTTTAATCCTCGAAAATTTACCTCTGTGAGTTATGGGTGTGGATAGCAATATATGGCTTAGCACCGCAAGTCTTGCGGGCCTTCGATATCTGTCTTTTGATTACAAAAACCCGGAAAAATCTTTGATTTTTCCGGGTTTTTCGTGAGATTACTATAATCTCTTAATACTGTCTCGAATCTCTCGGAGAAGAAGTACTTCTTCGCTCGTTTTAGGCTCAGGTTTCTCTGCTTCCTTTTTATCCTCGGACTTCCTTATTGCGCGGATAACCACAAAGATTACAAACGCAATGATGATAAAGTCGATAACTGCTTGTATAAAGCTTCCGTATGCAATGGCAGTCTCACCAATGGTGTATGAGAGGTCTGAGAAATCAACCCCTCCGAGAATAATACCGATAAGAGGCATGATGATTGCATCAACGAGTGAAGACACAATCTTCCCAAACGCAGCTCCAATTACTACAGCTACTGCCAAGTCGACGACATTCCCTTTTACCGCAAATGCTTTAAATTCATTTAAAAATGATTTCATATATATAGTATTAACTAATGGCGATGAGTGTGCCCTTGAGACTCATCTATATGACTAGGATACCGCTCATACCACCAGGCTGCAATGAGCGTCGTAAGTGGCACTGCAAGAATAAGTCCAATAGTGCCTATCAAAATACGAACGAGCTCAACCGCCACTCTTTCTTGGTTGAGAGACATAACAAGGTCAGACTCTGCTTTTACCAAAAGCAACACTAAAGGCAACGCGACTCCAATATACGCAAAAGAAAGTGTGTTTACCAATGAGCCAATATGGTCCCTTCCAACTCGAAGTGCCCGAACGTACAGTTCTTTAAATGAGAGGGTTCCATTAGCATGTTTGAGTTCTCCAACTACTGAAGCTTGAGTGATTGCCACATCATCAAGTACACCGAGAATTCCGATGAGGATACTTCCTAAAAGGAGTCCAGAAAAATCTAACGTGCCTTTCGTACTAAAATTTAAGTAAATTGCTGCGTCATCAGTAAGGCCGGTAAATCGTGCTGAGGCTACCCAGATGAGCGCTAGTAAACTAGTGAGGATAATTGCACCAAATGTGCCGAAGAACGCAATGTACGTTCTGCTGTTGAGCCCGTGTGTCAAAAGAAGCATGGCAGCAAGGACGGGTCCGGCTACAGCAACACTCACTAACACTGGTGAATACCCTTCAAGGAGAAGTGGCACGAGAACAAAGAATAATATAAAAACACTCAAGGCAAGACTTGCAAGTGACCTCACACCATGTTTGCCAGCAAAAACAACAAGTAAAACAGCAAACAAAAGACTGAGTGATATGAGCGAAAAAGAACGGTCTACATCTTTAAAATCAAAATATTCAACCCCATCAATACCCACAAGTCTATTTACATAAACATCATCACCCACCTCAAGCGGCATAAGGTCTGTAAAAAATGAAACCTTTTCTCCTTCCCTTAGTCCTCCTTTTACTTCAATAAGTATCTCTTGTATGACCGTGGTCGCACCCGTACCAGCGATATCACGTTCTTCTTCATCAAGAATTTTTATTACTTCTGCACGAACAGTTTCTTGCAGCTCTTGGTGCACCTCCTGAGCTAACCCAACAAAAGGAGTGGACATGAGGGCAATGACGACTAGATATTTCATGGAAGTAGTATACACTTGGATTGTTATGTTTGAAGCATTGTTTGGAAGTATAGCCGTTACACTCTTATCACTCATTGGAGTGGTGTTTTTTGGTACATCAGGGCATTTAAAAGGGTCACACCGTTTTATCCTACCTGCTGCAATCGGTGTGTTTATAGGTGTTGTGTTTTTTGAACTCATTCCTGAAACAATCGAAGCTTCACATGAATGGGGTCCAGTTGCTATTGTGGTGGGGTTTCTTGGTTTTTATCTCCTTTCATATATTCTCGACACATTTCACCATCATCACTTTGACCATGACGACCACTGTACCAACAAAAATGGCGCCCGAAAACTACTTATTGGAGACGGAGTGCACAACTTTGCTGATGGTGTCGTGATTGTGACCGCTTTTATGATTGACCCTAGTGTGGGAATACTCACCACTATCGGTATCGCTCTTCATGAAGCTCCGCAAGAAATCGCTGAGTTCGGTGTGTTGCTCCATGCTGGATACACCAAGAAAAAAGCTGCGTTTTTCAATCTCCTATCAGCCTCTACCGTCATCATTGGGGCGGGTGCGACTATCCTATTTTCTGAGTTTCTCCATGATTACATTTTTGTTCTCACAGGCATTGCTGCTGGAAACCTTCTATATATAGCAATTGGTGACCTTTTGCCAGAACTTCGTGAAAGTCACAAGGACCATTTTGCACAAACATTTCTTGCAACGCTTCTAGGTGTTATCGCAATAGCGTTTCTTGTGCATTTCTCACACGAACTTATAGCAGGTCACTAAAGACCAGTAATAAGCTGAGTTATGTAGTACCCAAGCCCAGCTCCTATAAAAAAGATAAATATAATTGCGACTGATATATCTTTGTTCCCCATAATGTTTAATAAAGTATACCCTAATTATATCCTTCGGCTGTCGTATGCCCAATGGAGTATTGCTTGGCGTTGACGTGGACGGCATGTTTCGTCTCCTTCCATACAGTTATGTTTCACCTGCGCGATGTGGCGCGCTATGGCGCGCCACCGCTTTATCTGCCTCTCGTCATCCTCATGCCTTCGGCCCATATAGTACCGACAATACCACTGAAACCATCCACGCGGGTCATCCTTGTGTATCCATCCTTTTCGCTTCCATTCCGCAAGTGGTTGACTCGCGTTTGTCTTAAAGTAATTGAGTTCTTTGTGTCGTTTCCCGTCTGGTGAGAGTTTTGCCTTCGTAAACCACTCCTTGGGAAATTCATTTTTGCAGTCAGTCATGTAGAGGCCACCAAATACACCGAGTTCGAGCATCTCCTTTGGCGTAAGCATGGGCTTAAAGTCTTCACTAAAATTCTCACCTACAGGTTCCCTGAGCTCATAGGTATACCCTTTTTGCATTTTGTCGTTAACGGTAATTTTTTTACCCATATTAAAATGGATTTGAGAAAATTAAGTCAGGGTTAGCGTCTTCAATCCGCATAAGCTCATTGTGCTTTGCAGTACGCTCCCCTCGTGAGACGCTTCCCGTTTTTATCTGACCTGCTCCCGTGCCGACTGCGAGATGCGCAATGGTGACATCCTCCGTTTCACCACTTCGGTGAGATACCACCGCATTGAAGCCGTCTTTTTTTGCCTCTAGGATTGCGTAAATGGTTTCGGTGAGCGTTCCGATTTGATTTGGCTTTATGAGAATTGCATTCCCCGCTTCAAGTCGAACGGCTTTTTTAAGACGCTCAAGGTTGGTGACAAGCAAATCATCTCCTACCACCTGTACGCCTTTAAGCTCCTGAGTAAGTATTGGCCACGATGACCATTCGTCTTCTGAAAGCCCGTCCTCAATGGAAATCACGGGGTACTTGCCCACGATAGCAGATAGATACTCAATCATATCTTCCGATAAGAGTGACCGTGCTTCTGCATCAAGCCGATACGAACCATTTTCAAAAAATTCTGAGGCAGCGACGTCAAGTGCAAAACAAATTTCCTCTCCTCCTCTATACCCTGCCTGCTCCACTGCCTCTTCTAAAAGATCGAGCATTTCGGTGTTTGAGTACACTGTAGGTGCAAACCCACCCTCGTCCCCCACTGTCGTAGAAACTCCCTTCTTATGGAGAATTGCTTTAAGTGCCTGAAACACTTCTGCACCAACCTGTACCGCCTCTCTATAACTGTGCGCACCAACCGGTACAATCATGTACTCCTGAAAATCAGACGATTGTGTTGCGTGTTTCCCACCATTTAAGAG